>Ga0326726_10001881_pt1 | contig 19526 bp, 32 predicted proteins | sample MHFenrmetagenome_2_FD_207603 | JGI IMG/M metagenome (GOLD analysis project Ga0326726, IMG submission 207603) | Lab enriched peat soil microbial communities from Michigan Hollow, Ithaca, NY, United States - MHF15MN | ecosystem: Environmental > Terrestrial > Soil > Wetlands > Peat | place: USA... | reverse complement strand
GGGGACAACGTGAGCATCACCGTCAAGCTGATCGCCCCCATCGCGATGGAAGAGGGCCTGCGCTTTGCCATCCGCGAGGGCGGCCGCACCGTGGGCTCCGGCGTGGTGGCAAAAATCATCGAGTGAACTGACAGCCCCCGGGCAGCGCGGAGACCACCGTGTCCGCTCGCTGCCCACCCCCCGAGGGGTTCGCCAATGCCTTGGGGCGCCCCGGCGGCACTGGCGCCCGGCCCTCACGGTTTGCGCGCTGCGGCCCCAAGGGCCGCGGCCTTGCTCTTTAAGGAATCGCCATGACAAAGCAAAAGATCAGAATCCGCTTGAAGGCATTCGACTACAAGCTGATCGACCAGTCGGCACTCGAGATCGTCGACACCGCCAAGCGCACCGGCGCCATCGTCAAGGGCCCCGTGCCGTTGCCGACGCGCCAGCAGCGCTTCGACATCCTGCGTTCGCCGCACGTCAACAAGACCAGTCGCGATCAGTTCGAGATTCGCACGCACCAGCGGTTGATGGACATCGTCGACCCGACCGACAAGACGGTCGACGCGCTGATGAAGCTCGACCTGCCCGCCGGCGTCGACGTCGAGATCAAGCTGCAATAGCAATCCGGCGGTGGGTGGCCGACGCGGCGCGAAACCGCATCGGCTATACTTACCGGCTCGCCGCGGAGGCACTCGTGCACTTCGCGGCGCCCAACCAGCCCGGCCAATCGATGTCGGGCATGTGAAACAAAGGCGCTGGGCGAGCCCGGTGCTGGAGAAGAACCATGACGACTGCCGAACATGGCCATCGTCTCGGCTTGCTGGGCCGCAAGGTGGGCATGATGCGCGTGTTCACGGACGACGGCGACGCCGTGCCCGTGACGGTGCTGGACGTGTCCAACAACCGCGTCACCCAGGTCAAGACCGAAGCGACCGACGGCTACAACGCCGTGCAAGTGGCCTTTGGCTCGCGCAAGGCCTCCCGTGTCAACAAGCCCGAAGCCGGGCACTTGGCCAAGGCCGGTGTCGAGGCGGGCGAGTTGCTGCGCGAATTCCGCGTCTCGGCCGAGGTCGTGAGCCAGTACAAGCCGGGCGCGACCGTGCCGGTGACGCTGTTTGCCGCCGGCCAGAAGGTCGACGTGCAGGGTACCTCGATCGGCAAGGGCTTCGCCGGAACGATCAAGCGCCACAACTTCAGCTCGCAGCGCGCGTCGCACGGCAACAGCCGTTCGCACAACGTGCCGGGCTCGATCTCGATGGCACAGGATCCGGGCCGCGTGTTCCCCGGCAAGAAGATGTCGGGCCACATGGGCGACGAGACCGTGACGATGCAGAACCTCGACGTCGTTCGCATCGACGAGGCACGGTCGCTGTTGCTGGTCCGGGGCGCCGTGCCCGGTGCCAAGACCGGTTTCGTCACCGTGCACCCGGCGGTGCGCGAGCGTGCCAAGAAGGGAGCCCGGTGATGCAACTCGAGCTCCTGAACGAACAAGGACAGGCCACCTCGAAGGTCGACGCGCCGGACACCGTGTTCGCGCGCGACTACAACGAGGCGCTGGTGCATCAGGTGGTGGTGGCCTTCGAGGCCAATGCACGCCAAGGCACGCGGGCGCAAAAAGACCGTGGCAACGTCAAGCACTCCACCAAGAAGCCGTGGCGCCAGAAGGGCACCGGCCGTGCACGTGCAGGCATGACCAGCTCGCCGCTGTGGCGCGGCGGCGGGCGGATCTTCCCGAACTCGCCCGACGAGAACTTCAGCCACAAGCTGAACAAGAAAATGTACCGCGCCGGCATGGCGTCGATCCTGTCCCAGTTGGCGCGCGATGGACGCCTGGCGGTGGTCGATGCGCTGAAGGTCGACGCGCCCAAGACCAAGCTGCTGGCCGCCAAGTTCAAGGCCATGGGGCTCGATTCGGTGATGGTGATCGCCGACGCGGTCGATGAAAACCTCGCGCTGGCGTCGCGCAATCTGGCCAACGTGCTGGTCGTGGAGCCGCGTTACGCAGACCCGCTGTCGCTGGTGTTCTACAAGAAGGTGCTGGTCACCAAGGGCGCGATCGAGCAGCTGAAGGAGATGTACGCATGAGCACCACAGCCGCTCCTATTGCCAAGCCCAAGCACGACGAGAGTCGGCTGGCGCAAATCCTGGTCGCGCCGATCGTCTCCGAGAAGGCCACGCGCGTCGGCGAGAAGCACAACCAGGTGTTGTTCAAGGTCCTGCGCAACGCCACCAAGCCCGAGATCAAGGCGGCGGTGGAGCTGATGTTCAAGGCGCAGAACGTCGAGGTCGCTTCGGTTCGTGTGATCAACCAGAAGGGCAAGACCAAGCGCTTCGGTCGGTCGATCGGCCGCCGCGACCACGTGAAGAAGGCCTATGTCTCGCTGAAGGAAGGCCAGCAGCTCAACTTCTCCGGGGAGGCCGCTTAAATGGCCGTCATCAAAGTCAAGCCCACGTCGCCTGGCCGCCGCGCCGTGGTGAAAGTGGTGCACAAGCACCTGCACAAGGGTGCACCCGAGGCGTCGCTGCTCGAGCCGCAGAAGCAGAAATCGGGCCGCAACAACAACGGCCACATCACGATGCGCCACAAGGGTGGCGGCCACAAGCACCACTACCGCGTGGTCGACTTCAAGCGCAACAAGGACGGCATCGCAGCCAAGGTCGAGCGCATCGAGTACGACCCCAACCGCACCGCGCACATCGCGCTGCTGTGCTACGCCGATGGCGAGCGCCGCTACATCATCGCGCCGCGCGGGCTGGAAGTCGGCGCCTCGCTGCTGTCCGGTGCCGAAGCGCCGATCAAGGCGGGCAACACTCTGCCGATCCGCAACATCCCGGTTGGCTCGACGATCCATTGCGTCGAGATGATGCCCGGCAAGGGCGCGCAGATCGCACGCTCGGCCGGCGCCTCGGTGACGCTGATGGCGCGCGAGGGCACCTACGCCCAGGTGCGCATGCGCTCGGGCGAAGTGCGCAAGATCCACATCGACTGCCGCGCCACCATCGGCGAGGTCAGCAACGAAGAGCACAACCTGCGCCACTACGGAAAGGCCGGTGCGATCCGCTGGCAGGGCATCCGGCCCACGGTGCGCGGCGTGGCGATGAACCCGGTCGACCACCCGCACGGCGGCGGCGAAGGCCGTACCGGCGAGGCGCAACCGCAGGTGTCGCCGTGGAACACGCTGACCAAGGGCTACCGCACCCGCAAGAACAAGCGCACGCAGACGATGATCGTCTCGCGCCGCAAGAAGTGAGGCCGAGTATGTTGAACCCCCACGCTCTCTTCGATCGCTGCCCCCCGAGGGGGCGCTCATTGCCCTTCGGGCGGCCGGGCGGGCACTGACATGGCACGTTCACTGAAGAAGGGTCCGTTCGTGGACCACCACCTGTTGGGCAAGGTCGAGAAGGCCTCGGCCACCAAGGACAAGAAGCCGATCAAGACCTGGTCGCGCCGCTCGACGATCCTGCCCGATTTCATCGGCCTGACGATCGCCGTGCACAACGGCAAGCAGCACGTGCCGGTGTACGTGACCGACCAGATGGTCGGCCACAAGCTCGGCGAGTTCGCCGCGACCCGGCTGTTCAAGGGTCACCCGGCGGACAAGAAGGCCGTCAAGAAATGACCCACCCCCGAAGCGACTTCGTCGCCTCCCCCTCGAGGGGGCGCCGCCAGCGGCCCGGCCAAGCCGGTTCCGCGGCGTCTGCTTGGTTGGAGTAGATCGACATGGAAACGAAATCGATTGTTCGCGGCGTGCGCCTGTCGTCCGACAAGGGCCGGCTAGTGGCCGATCTCATCCGCGGCAAAAAGGTCGACCAGGCGCTGAGCATCCTGACCTTCACGCCGCGCAAGGCCGCCGTCATCATCAAGAAGGCGCTGGAGTCGGCGATCGCCAACGCCGAGCACAACGACGGCGCCGACATTGACGAGCTGAAGGTCAAGTCGATCTACGTCGAGCAGGGCGCGACGCTGAAGCGCTTTCGCGCGCGCGCCAAGGGCCGCGGCAACCGCATCAGCAAGGGCACCTGCCATATCTACGTGACGGTCGGCAACTGAGACCCCACCGCCAAGGAACCTCATGGGACAAAAGATCCACCCCACCGGTTTTCGACTGCCCGTCACGCGGGCTTGGTCGTCGCGCTGGTACGCCGGCAGCCGCAACTTCGCCACCATGCTCGCCGAGGACCTGCAGGTCCGCGAGTTCCTGAAGAAGCGCCTGAAGAACGCCGCCGTCTCGCGCATCCTGATCGAGCGGCCGGCCAAGAACGCGCGCATCACGATCTACTCGGCGCGGCCAGGCGTGGTGATCGGCAAGAAGGGCGAGGACATCGAGAACCTGAAGGCCGAACTGGCGCGCCGCCTGAGGGTGCCGGTGGCCGTCAACATCGAAGAGGTCCGCAAGCCCGAGATCGATGCGCAACTGATCTCCGAGTCGATCACGCAGCAGCTCGAGAAACGCATCATGTTCCGCCGCGCGATGAAGCGCGCGATGCAAAACGCCATGCGCTTGGGCGCACAGGGCATCAAGATCATGTCGTCGGGCCGCCTGAACGGCATCGAGATCGCGCGTTGCGAGTGGTATCGCGAAGGCCGCGTGCCGCTGCACACGCTGCGCGCCGACATCGACTATGGCTTTTCCGAGGCCAAGACCACCTATGGCGTGATCGGTGTCAAGGTCTGGGTCTACCGCGGCGACAACCTCGGCCGCGCCGACGCGCCGGGTGCCGCCGCCAAGCCCGAATCGCAAGAAGAAGATCGCCGTTCACGCCGCGGGCCGCCACGCTCCGCCGCCCCGGGCGCTCCCGGCACCGGTCGCGGCCGCCCTGGCGAACGTGCGCCGCGCGTCGAAGCACCCGAAGTGGCCAAGCCGCTCGAGGTCACGGCGGTTGCGCCCGCCACGCCGGCTGCCAAGCCGGCCGCCAAGCGCGTGCGCAAAGTCGTCGCGCCCAAGGCCGGCGAGGGCAAAGGAGAGTAAGCATGCTGCAACCGACCCGCCGCAAGTTCCGCAAGGAGCAAAAGGGCCGCAACACCGGCGTCGCGACGCGCGGCGCAGCGGTCTCGTTCGGCGAATACGGCCTGAAAGCCACCGAACGCGGTCGCCTCACCGCGCGCCAGATCGAGGCTGCGCGCCGTGCCATCACACGCCACATCAAGCGTGGCGGCCGCGTGTTCATCCGCATCTTTCCGGACAAGCCGATCTCGCAAAAGCCTGCCGAAGTGCGCATGGGCAACGGCAAGGGCAACCCTGAGTACTACGTCGCCGAGATCACGCCGGGCAAAGTGCTGTACGAGCTCAACGGCGTACCCGAATCGCTGGCGCGCGAGGCTTTCACGCTGGCCGCAGCCAAGCTGCCGCTGCGCTGCACATTCGTGTCGCGTCACGTCGGCACCTGACGCGCGTCGCAAGGATTGGACAGATGAAAACATCCGAACTGCGCGCCAAGGACGTGGCGGCGCTCGAGAAGGAAGTCTCCGAGCTGCTGAGGGCCCATTTCGGCCTGCGCATGCAAAAGGCCACACAGCAATTGACCAACACCGCCTCGATGGGCCGCACGCGCCGCGACATCGCGCGCGCCAAGACCATCCTGGCCGAGAAGAAAAAGGGAGCCGCCAAATGAGCGAGGCTCAAACCACCGCGAAGTCGCAGCGCACGCTGGTCGGCCGCGTGGTCAGCGACAAACGCGCCAAGACGGTGACCGTGCTGGTAGAGCGCCGCGTCACGCACGACCTCTACGGCAAGATCGTCGGCCGTTCGCGCAAGTACCACGCCCACGATGAAAAGGGCGAGTTCAAGATGGGCGACATGGTCGAGATCGCCGAGTCGCGGCCGATCTCCAAGACCAAGAGCTGGGTGGTGACGCGCCTGGTGCAAAAGGCGCAGCTCGTCTGATCCCGGCGTCGCACTGAGGTTTTCATGCCGTGTGCCGCGTGGGGCCATTGCCGCGCAGCGCACCTTCGAGGCCGAGCGCTGGAATACTGGCGCCCGGCCTGATTGCTTCCAAGGAGACGGATCCATGATTAAGGTAGGCGACAAGCTGCCAGCGGGTAACCTGCAGGAGTTCATCGAGGTCGAGGGCAACGGTTGTTCGGTCGGGCCCAACAGCTTCGACATCGAGAAGGCCTGCGCCGGCAAGACGATCGCGGTGTTCGGACTGCCCGGCGCGTTCACGCCGACCTGCTCGGCCAAGCACGTGCCCGGCTACGTGGCCAAGGCAGCCGAGCTCAAGGCCGCTGGCGTCGACGAGATCTGGTGCGTGTCGGTCAACGACGCCTTCGTGATGGGCGCCTGGGGCCGAGACCAGAAGTCGGCCGGCAAGGTGCGCATGATGGCCGACGGCAGCGCCGACTTCTCCAAGGCCACCGGCCTGACGCTGGACCTCACCAGCCGCGGCATGGGCCTGCGCTCGAACCGCTACTCCATGCTGGTGAAAGACGGTGTGGTCAAGTCGCTGAACGTCGAGGCACCCGGCAAGTTCGAGGTCAGCGACGCCGATACGCTGCTGCGCCAGGCCAGGGAACTGCGCTAGCCTCCGTTGACGCCCTGCGCAGCGGCAGGGCATAATCCATAGCTTCGCCAAGCGGGCCGGTCATTGGCCCGCTTGGCTTTAGCCCAACCCAGCCGCCCAGGTCACACGCCGAGGCGGCAAACGGGCCCAAGACTGACCGGACGAACGCCTTCCAGGTGCTCAACCGGGACAAGTTGGGGACAGCAATGATCCAAATGCAATCGCGGCTCGACGTCGCGGACAACACGGGCGCCAAGTCCGTCATGTGCATCAAGGTGCTCGGCGGCTCCAAGCGGCGCTATGCGGGCATCGGCGATGTCATCAAGGTGTCGATCAAGGAATGCGCGCCGCGCGGCCGCGTCAAGAAGGGCGAGATCTACAACGCCGTGGTCGTGCGCACCGCCAAGGGCGTTCGCCGTCCGGACGGCTCGCTGATCAAGTTCGACGCCAATGCCGCCGTGCTGCTGAACCCCAAGCTCGAGCCGATCGGCACGCGCATCTTCGGCCCGGTGACGCGCGAGCTGCGCACCGAGCGCTTCATGAAGATCGTGTCGTTGGCGCCCGAGGTGCTCTGACGCGCTGCTCGCAAGGATTGGCCATGAACAAGATTCGCAAGGGCGACCAGGTCATCGTGACCAGCGGTCGCGACAAAGGCAAGCGCGGCACCGTCGCGCGCCGCGTCGACGAGCAACGCATCGTCGTCGAAGGCGTCAACGTGGTGAAGAAGCACGTCAAGCCCAACCCGCTGAAGGGCACCACCGGCGGCGTGGTCGACAAGACCCTGCCGATCCACCAGTCCAACGTGGCGATCTTCAACCCGGCGTCGGGCAAGGGCGACCGCGTGGGCATCAAGGTGGGCACCGACGGCAAGAAGGTGCGCGTGTTCAAGTCCAGCGGCCAAGAGATCAAGGCGTAAGGGGCAAGCATGGCCACCAACGAGAAAGCAGCAGCCAAGGAGAAGGCCGAGAAGGCCGCTCCCAAGGACAGCAAGGCGGCGCCCAAGGAAAAAAAGGCGCCGAAGGAAAAGGCGGTCGCCAAGGTTTCGACCGCGGGCGAGACCAAGCCCACGCAGCCGCCGCGCCTGCAAACGTATTACCGCGAAAAGGTCGTGCCCGACCTGATGAAGAAGTTCGGCTTCAAGTCCGTGATGCAGGTGCCACGCCTGCAGAAGATCACGCTGAACATGGGCGTCAGCGAAGCGGTGGCCGACAAGAAGGTGATGGACCACGCGGTGGGCGACCTCACCAAGATCTCCGGCCAGAAGCCGGTGGTCACCAAGAGCCGCAAGGCGATCGCCGCGTTCAAGATCCGCGAGAACGTACCGATTGGCTCGATGGTCACGCTGCGCGGCGTGCGCATGTATGAGTTTCTCGATCGCTTCGTCACCATTGCGCTGCCGCGCGTGCGCGACTTCCGCGGCATCTCGGGGCGCTCGTTCGACGGCCGCGGCAACTACAACGTCGGCGTCAAGGAGCAGATCATCTTCCCCGAGATCGAGTACGACAAGATCGACGTGATCCGCGGGCTGAACATCAGCATCACGACCAGCGCGAAGACGGATGACGAGTGCAGGGCTCTGCTCGGCGCCTTCCGCTTTCCGTTCAAGAATTAAGGGGTTGCCCAGTGTCGAAAGTCTCCCTCACGCAGCGACAAGACAAGCGCGAAAAGCTGGTCGCCAAGTACGCCAAGAAGTACGCCGAGCTGAAGGCGATCGCCAACGACGGCAAGAAGTCCGACGAAGAGCGCTACGCCGCGCGCCTGGAGTTGCAGAAGCTGCCGCGCAACGCCAACCCCACGCGGCTGCGCAACCGGTGCGGCATCACCGGTCGCCCACGCGGCACCTTCCGCAAGTTCGGTCTGGGGCGCAGCAAGATCCGCGAACTCGCGTTCAAGGGCGATATTCCCGGCGTCGTGAAGGCCAGCTGGTAAGCGGCCGGTTGCAGGAGATCACATATGAGCATGAGTGACCCGATCGCCGACATGCTGACGCGCATCCGCAATGCGCAGGGCGTCGAGAAGACCGTCGTGTCGATGCCGTCGTCGAAGCTGAAAGTCGCGATCGCGCAGGTGCTGAAGGACGAGGGCTACATCGATGGCTTCGCCGTCAAGGCCGACTCCGGCAAGAACGAGCTCGAGATTGCTCTGAAGTACTACGCCGGCCGTCCGGTGATCGAGCGCATCGAGCGCGTCAGCCGCCCGGGCCTGCGCGTCTACAAGGGCCGCGACGCGATCCCGCAGGTGATGAACGGCCTGGGCGTGGCCATCGTCACCACGCCCAAGGGTGTGATGACCGATCGCAAGGCGCGCGCCAGCGGCATCGGCGGCGAAGTGTTGGTCTACGTCGCGTGATCGCGCAGCGAGCATTCAGGAGAGACAAGCCATGTCCCGCGTAGGAAAGATGCCGATCGACGTGCCCAAGGGCGTCGACGTGCAGGTGAGCGCCGACAAGATCACCGTCAAGGGCAGCAATGGCACGCTGACGCGCGCGCTGTCGAGCCATGTGCGTGTCACGCACGACGGCGGCAAGGTCGCGTTCGAACCGGCTGACGCCAGCGTGCAGGCCAACGCGATGAGCGGCACGATGCGTGCGCTGGTCAACAACATGGTCAACGGCGTGTCCAAGGGCTTCGAAAAGAAGCTCACGCTGGTGGGCGTCGGGTTCCGAGCGCAGGCGCAAGGCGCCAAGCTCAACCTGCAGATCGGCTTTTCGCATCCGGTGGTCAAGGACATGCCCGCCGGCATCAAGTGCGAGACGCCGACGCAGACCGAGATCGTGATCAAGGGCGCCGACCGCCAGGCGGTGGGCCAGATCGCCGCCGAAGTGCGCGCCATCCGCCCGCCCGAGCCGTACAAGGGCAAGGGCATCCGCTACGCCGACGAGCGTGTTTCCCTCAAGGAAACCAAGAAGAAGTAAGGAGCGCGAGCATGCTGAACAAGAAAGAGCAACGCCAGCGCCGCGCGCGCCAGACGCGCGTACGCATCGCCAAGCAAGACGTGGCGCGGCTGACGGTGTTCCGCTCCAACCTGCACATCTACGCCCACATCGTGTCCGACGATGGCGCGCGCATCCTCGCCACCGCCTCCACGGTGGAGAAGGACCTGCGCACGCAGCTCGGCGCAGCGGGCAAGGGCGGCAACGCCGCAGCTGCCGCGATCGTCGGCAAGCGCATCGCCGAGCGTGCCAAGGCCGCCGGCATCGCGCAGGTGGCATTCGATCGTTCGGGCTTCGCCTACCACGGCCGCGTCAAGGCGCTGGCCGAGGCGGCGCGCGAAGCCGGCCTGCAGTTCTGAGCGCAAGAGAGATTCAAGGAACCCAACATGGCGAAATTCCAACCGCGTGTTCAGGACGAAGGCCGCGACGATGGCCTGAAGGAAAAGATGATCTCGGTGAACCGCGTGACCAAGGTGGTCAAGGGCGGTCGCATCCTCGGCTTCGCGGCGCTCACCGTGGTCGGTGACGGCGACGGCCGCATCGGCATGGGCAAGGGCAAGGCGCGCGAAGTGCCGGTGGCCGTGCAAAAGGCGATGGAGCAGGCGCGGCGCAACATGGTCAAGGTGGCGCTGAAGAACGGCACCATCCACCACAACCTGCGCGGCGAGCATGGCGCGGCCAAGGTGCTGATGGCGCCTGCCAAAGCCGGCGACGGCATCATCGCTGGTGGACCGATGCGCGCGGTGTTTGAGGTGATGGGCATCACCGACATCGTGGCCAAGAGCCTGGGCTCGACCAATCCATACAACATGGTGCGCGCCACGCTCGACGCGCTGAAGCACTCGACGACGCCGGCCGAGATCGCCTCCAAGCGCGGCAAGTCGGTCGAAGAAATCTTCGGCTGACCACGAACGACCAAGGATTGATGAAATGGCTGAAGCGAAAACCATCAAGGTCAAGCTGGTGCGCAGCCCCATCGGCTGCAAGCAGTCGCACCGCGACACGGTGCGCGGCCTCGGCCTGCGCCGCCTGAACAGCGTGCGCGAACTGCAAGACACGCCGGCCGTGCGCGGCATGGTCGACAAGATCTCGTACCTGGTCCAATTGCTCTGAGGACCCACTCATGCAACTGAACAGCATCAAGCCCGCGGCGGGCAGCAAGAAGGCGCGCCGCCGCGTCGGCCGCGGCATCGGCTCGGGCCTGGGCAAGACCGCAGGCCGTGGCCACAAGGGCCAGAAGTCGCGGGCCGGCGGGTTTCACAAGGTCGGTTTCGAAGGCGGTCAGATGCCTTTGCAGCGCCGGCTGCCCAAGCGCGGTTTCAAATCGGCGCTCAAGAAGTACAGCGCCGAGATCACGCTCGGTGAATTGCAGCGCCTGGACAAGGAAGAAGTCGATCTGCTCACGCTGAAGGCCGCCGGCCTGGTGCGCGAGTTGGTCAAGACGGTCAAGGTCATCAAGAGCGGCGAACTCAAGCGCAAGGTGAGCCTCAAGGGCATCGCCGCCACGGTGGGCGCCAAGGCGGCGATCGAAGCCGCTGGCGGCTCGGTCGAGGCCGTGCCCGCGGCTGCCTGAGCACGCCCACATCCCGAACAAGGCAAGGCAGCAGCACCGTGGTCACCTCAGCCAACCAACTGGCCAAGAGCGGCAAGTTCGGCGACCTGCGTCGCCGACTGGTGTTTCTGCTGCTCGCGTTGGTGGTCTACCGCGTCGGAGCCCACATCCCGGTGCCTGGCATCGACCCCGGCCAGCTGCACGACCTCTTCAACCGCCAGTCCGGCGGCATCTTGAGCCTGTTCAACATGTTCTCGGGCGGCGCGCTGTCGCGCTTCACCGTGTTCGCGCTGGGCATCATGCCCTACATCAGCGCGTCGATCATCATGCAGCTGATGACCTACGTGATCCCGACGCTCGAGGCGCTCAAGAAAGAAGGCGAATCGGGCCGGCGCAAGATCACGCAGTACACGCGCTACGGCACGCTGGGTCTGGCGCTGTTCCAGTCGCTGGGCATCGCGCTGGCGCTCGAAGGCTCACCCGGCCTGGTGCTGGCGCCGGGCTTCGGCTTTCGCATGACCGCAGTGGTGAGTCTGACCGCAGGCACGATGTTCCTGATGTGGCTGGGCGAGCAGGTCACCGAGCGCGGCCTTGGCAACGGCATCTCGATCCTGATCTTCGCCGGCATCGCCGCGGGCCTGCCCAATGCGATCGGCGGCCTGGCCGAATTGGTGCGCACCGGGGCGATGACCGTCATCGTCGCGATCTTCATCCTCGCGGTGGTCGGTCTGGTCACTTTCGCGGTGGTGTTCGTCGAGCGCGGCCAGCGCAAGATCCTGGTCAACTATGCCAAACGACAGGTCGGCAACAAGGTCTACGGTGGCCAGTCGTCGCACCTGCCGTTGAAGCTCAACATGTCGGGCGTGATCCCGCCGATCTTCGCCAGCTCGATCATCCTGCTGCCCGCCACCATCGTCGGCTGGTTCGCCACCGGCGAAGGGCTGCGCTGGCTGAAAGACATCTCGCAGGCGTTGTCGCCGGGCCAGCCGATCTACGTGCTGCTGTACGCCGGCATGATCGTGTTCTTCTGCTTCTTCTACACGGCGCTGGTGTTCAACAGCCGCGAGACCGCCGACAACCTGAAGAAGAGCGGCGCCTTCATCCCGGGCATCCGTCCGGGCGAGCAGACCGCCCGGCACATCGACCGCATCCTGTCTCGCCTGACGCTGGCCGGTGCGATCTACATCACCGCGGTGTGTCTGCTGCCCGAGTTTCTGGTGCTCAAGTACAACGTGCCGTTCTATTTCGGTGGCACCTCGCTGCTGATCATCGTGGTGGTCACGATGGACTTCTGGGCCCAGGTGCAGAGTTATGTGATGAGCCAGCAGTACGAGTCGCTGTTGAAGAAGGCGAACTTCAAGACCAGCTGACACAAGAAGGGCCACGACACGAACACCCATGTCCAAAGACGACGTCATCCAGATGCAGGGCGAGATCCTCGAGAACCTGCCCAACGCCACATTCCGAGTGAAGCTGGAAAACGGGCACGTCGTGCTGGGCCACATCTCCGGAAAGATGCGCATGCACTACATCCGCATCCTGCCGGGCGACAAAGTGACCGTGGAGCTGACCCCCTACGATTTGACGCGCGCGCGCATCGTGTTCCGCGCCAAGTGAGCGAGATGGAGAGCCAAGCATGAAAGTCGCAGCATCGGTGAAGAAGATGTGCCGCAACTGCAAGATCATCCGGCGCAAGGGCGTCGTGCGCGTGATCTGCACCGACCCGCGCCACAAGCAACGTCAGGGCTGATTCAAAGGACCAACATGGCACGCATCGCCGGCATCAACATTCCCGTGCACAAGCACGCCGAGATCGGGCTCACGTCGATCTTCGGCATCGGGCGTCCCACCGCGCAGAGGATCTGCAACGCGGCGGGCATCGCCTACTCCAAGAAGATCAAGGACCTCACCGACCAGGAGCTCGAGAAGATCCGCGAGGAGATCGGCCGCCTGAGCATCGAGGGCGACCTGCGCCGCGAGATCTCGATCAACATCAAACGCCTGATGGACCTGGGCACCTACCGTGGCATGCGCCATCGCCGCGGCCTGCCGGTGCGCGGCCAACGCACGCGCACCAACGCGCGCACGCGCAAGGGCCCCAAGAAGGGCGCTGCCGCGCTGAAGAAGTCCTGACCCAGCAAGCATTCGAGGCACTGAACAATGGCCAAACCCCCAGTCAACACCGCGGCACGTCGCGTCAGCAAGAAGATCCGCAAGAACGTGGCGGACGGCATTGCGCACGTGCACGCGTCGTTCAACAACACCATCATCACGATCACCGACCGTCAGGGCAGCGCCTTGGCCTGGGCGTCTTCGGGCGGCCAGGGCTTCAAGGGTTCGCGCAAGTCCACACCGTTCGCAGCCCAGGTGGCCGCCGAGACGGCCGGCCGCGCCGCGCAGGAGCAGGGCATCAAGAACCTCGACGTGCGCATCAAGGGCCCGGGGCCGGGGCGCGAATCGTCGGTGCGTGCGCTGGCGTCGCTCGGCATTCGCATCAACTCGATCAGCGATGTCACGCCGATCCCGCACAACGGCTGCCGCCCGCAGAAACGCAGAAGGATTTGACCCAACGACGACGCATCGTTTGCTTGCCGGCAAACCGTGCACTTGTCAAAGCCCACCGTCTGAGCGCATTCGAACAATACCCCGCCAGACTCGCGCGAACTGAAGTTCTGACTTCGGGCTCGCGTCAGCAAGACGATTGAAGGAACACACGTGGCACGCTATCTCGGCCCCAAGGCCAAACTTTCCCGCCGTGAAGGCACCGACCTCTACCTGAAGAGCGCACGCCGCGCGATCAGCGACAAGGCCAAGTTCGACAGCAAGCCCGGCCAGCATGGCCGCACCTCGGGCTCGCGCACCTCCGACTTCGGCCTGCAGCTGCGCGAAAAACAAAAGGTCAAGCGCATGTACGGCGTGCTGGAGCGGCAGTTCCGCCGCTACTTCGCCGAGGCCGAGCGTCGCAAGGGCAACACCGGATCGAACCTGCTGGCGCTGCTGGAGTCGCGGCTGGACAACGTGGTCTACCGCATGGGCTTCGGCTCCACCCGGGCCGAAGCGCGGCAGCTGGTGTCGCACCAGGCCGTCACGGTGAACGGAGCGACGGTGAACATCTCGTCGTACCAGGTCAAGTCGGGCGACACCGTCGCGTTGCGCGACAAAGCCAAGAAGCAGCTGCGTGTGCAAGACGCGCTCAAGCTCGCCGAATCGATCGGTATGCCAGCCTGGGTGCAGGTCGATGCCGCCAAGTTTCAGGGCGTGTTCAAGCAACTACCCGACCGCGACCAGTTCGGCGCCGACATCAAGGAAGCGCTGATCGTGGAACTGTATTCGCGGTAACGCCCACAACGGTAGCGGGTTGGCGGCCGGTCGGCCACCAACCCTTTTCGGTGATGCCCCGCTTGCCGGGCCGGAGCGTCACCCTTCCAGCCCGGCATGGTCCGTCAGCCTTATCGGTGTAACGAGCCGAGGGTATTGAGAGGAACAAAGGACTCCATGCAAACCAATCTGCTGAAACCCAAAGCCATCAACGTCGAGCCGCTGGGCGGTCACAAAGCCAAAGTCACGCTCGAGCCGTTCGAGCGCGGTTATGGCCACACGCTGGGCAATGCGCTGCGTCGTGTGCTGCTGTCGTCGATGGTGGGTTACGCGCCAACCGAAGTCACCATCGCCGGCGTGCTGCACGAATACTCCACCGTCGACGGCGTGGCCGAAGACGTGGTCAACATCATGCTCAACCTGAAAGGCGTGGTGTTTCGGCTGCACAACCGCGACGAAGTCACCCTGGTGCTGCGCAAGGAAGGCGAAGGCCCGGTCACGGCCGGCGACATCCAGACCCCGCACGACGTCGAGATCATCAACCCCGATCACGTGATCGCGCACCTGGCCCAGGGCGGCAAGCTCGACATGCAGATCAAGGTCGAGAAGGGCCGCGGCTACGTGCCGGGCAACCTGCGCCGCTTCGGCGACGAGCCCACCAAGAGCATCGGCCGCATCGTGCTCGATGCGTCGTTCTCGCCGGTCAAGCGCGTCAGCTACGCGGTGGAGAACGCGCGCGTCGAGCAGCGCACCGACCTCGACAAGCTGGTGATGGAGATCGAGACCAACGGCGCCATCAGCCCGGAGGAGGCGATCCGTGCCTCGGCCAAGGTCCTGGTCGAGCAGCTCACTGCGTTCGCGCAGCTCGAGGGCAGCGAGATCGCCGCGTTCGACCAGCCGGCCCAGCGCCAGACGCAGTTCGACCCGATCCTGCTGCGTCCGGTCGACGAGCTCGAGCTCACGGTGCGCTCGGCCAATTGCCTGAAGGCCGAGAACATCTACTACATCGGCGACTTGATCCAGCGCACCGAGACCGAACTGCTGAAGACGCCCAACCTCGGCCGCAAGAGTCTGAACGAAATCAAGGAAGTGCTGGCCTCGCGCGGCCTGACTCTGGGCGCCCGCCTGGAGAACTGGCCGCCGCAAGGCCTCGACAAGCGATAGGAGAGAGGCCTACAGCGCGGACTTCATGCGTCGTTGGGCGGTGCTCGGAATCCTCAAGTACCTCCAGTACGCTCCGGTTCCTGCACTCCGTCCGCCTAGCCTGAAGCCCGCTCGCTACGGCCCGATACAGAGCACGCGTGCAACCACCGGTACCTGACACGGCCGGCGGATAGATAACGAAAGGATCGCACATGCGCCACCGTCACGGACTCCGCAAACTCAACCGCACCAGCGAGCATCGCCAGGCGATGCTGCGCAACATGTGCGTCTCGCTGCTGACTCACGAAGCGATCAAGACCACCCTGCCCAAGGCCAAGGAGCTGCGCCGAGTGGTCGAGCCTCTGATCACGATGGGCAAGAGCCCGAGCCTGGCCAATCGCCGCCTCGCCTTCTCGCGGCTGCGCGACCGCGACGCCGTGACCAAGCTGTTCGGCGTGCTCGGCCCGCGCTACGACAAGCGCCCGGGCGGCTACACCCGCATCCTGAAGATGGGATTTCGCAACGGCGATGCCGCGCCGATGGCCTTCGTGGAGCTGGTCGATCGGCCCGAGCCGGCCCCGGCCGATGCCGCCAAGGCCGAGGCCGACAAGGGCGACTGAACCCAGGCATTGCGCCACGCTTGGAGCAAGGCCGGCTGTCGCCGGCCTTTCGTGTTTTTGTGCCTGCGCCACAATGACGGCCACGGAACCTCCAGCCCTGTCGGCGCTCCCAAATCAGCCATGACACCGCCATCGGACTTCGCGCAGCGCCTTCGGATGTGGCTGGCGTGCGGCTTCGCACTGGTGATCCTGTGCATGGCCGCGCCGGCGCGTTCGGCTGACGATCAATTCCTCGAGCCCGAGAAGGCGTTCCGCTTCTCCGCGCGCGCCGCCGACGAGAACCATGTCGAGGTGCTGTTCCAGATCACGCCCGGGTACTACATGTACCGCGAGCGCTTCAGCGTGGCTTCACCCGAGGCGACGTTGAGCACGGTGGCACTGCCGCCGGGCCAGATGAAATTCGACGAGACGTTCCAAAAGAACCTCGAGACCTACCGCGACGAGTTGCGCGTCAACGTGCCGGTGGACAAGGCCCCCGTGAGCTTCGTGTTGAACGTGGTGTCGCAAGGCTGCGCCGATGCCGGCTTGTGTTATCCACCGATGACGAGTTCGGCGCGCATCAGCCTGACGGCTTTCGGTGGCGACGGCAGCGCGCGCGTGCAACTGGCGGCCGTCGATGTCCCGTCGCCGGCCAACTCCAGCGCAGGCGCGGCCCCTGCCCTCGCCGGTTCGTGGCTCGACAGCACAGGCATCGACAGCGTGTTGCGCAGCGGCCGCTTCTGGCTCGTGATCGGCGCGTTCTTCGTGATGGGCGTGGCGCTGTCGTTCACGCCCTGTGTGCTGCCGATGCTGCCGATCCTGTCCTCGATCATCGCCGGCAGCCAGACGCCGGTATCGCGCGGCAAGGCGCTCGTCCTGGCCGCGAGTTATTCGTTGGGCATGGCGCTGGTGTATGCGAGCCTGGGCATCGCCGCCGGGCTGATGGGCGAAGGCCTGGCCGCGCGGCTGCAGTCGCCGCCGGTGCTGGCGCTGTTCGCGTTGCTGTTGGCCGGGTTTGCGCTGTCGATGTTCGATGTCTACGAACTGCGACTGCCCGCCGCGTGGTCCACGCACATGACCCGGCAATCGCAGCGCCTGCCGGCCGGGCAGATGGCGGGGGTGTTCGCGATGGGCGCCGCCTCCGCGCTGATCGTCAGCCCGTGCGTCAGCGCGCCGCTGGCCGGCGCGCTGGTGTTCATCAGCCAAACGCGCGACGTCACACTCGGCGGCACGGCTCTGTTCTCGTTGGCCGCCGGCATGAGCGTGCCCTTGATGGTGGTCGGCGGTTCCGCCGGCGACTGGCTGCCCAAGTCGGGTGCCTGGATGACGTCGGTGAAGCGGGCGTTCGGCGTGTTGTTGTTCGCGGTGGCGATCTGGATCGTGCAGCCGGTGCTGCCGGCGTGGGCCGTGCTCTGCGCTTGGGGGCTGTTGCTGCTGGTGGCGGCGTTCATGCTGCGACCCTTCGATGCACACAACCACACGCACGCGGCGGCGCCGCGCACGTGGCTCAGGCAAGCGGTGGGCGTGGCGGCGCTGACGCTCGGAGTGATGCAGATCGTGGGCGCCGCATCGGGCGGCAGCGATCCCCTGCAGCCGCTGTCGCACCTGGCGCGCGGTGCCGCCGCCGGCCAGCGCAGCGACGTGCTGCGCTTCCAGCCGATTCGCAACATGGCCGAACTCGACGGCGCGCTCAAGGCGCCCGGCCGCCCGGTGATGCTCGATTTCTACGCCGACTGGTGTGTGTCTTGCAAGGAGATGGAACGCTACACCTTCAGCGACCCCTCGGTGGCGCAGAAGATGGCAGGCGCCATGCTGCTGAAGGCCGACGTCACGGCCCACAATGCCAACGATCGCGAACTGCTCAAGCGCTTTCACCTGTTCGGGCCGCCGGGCACGATCTTCTTCGACGCGCACGGCCGCGAGATCAGCGGCGTGCGCGTGATCGGTTTTCAAGATGCCGATCGGTTCTCGCGCACGCTGCTGGCAGCCGGACTCTGAGTCCATCAGGCCGAGCTCGAGGCTTGTGCAGTGTTAGAATATTCGACTCCGACGCGGGGTGGAGCAGCCTGGTAGCTCGTTGGGCTCATAACCCAAAGGTCGCAAGTTCAAATCTTGCCCCCGCAACCAAGATTCTTCAGTGCCGATGCGCACTTGCTGTGGATTCCAGCATCGATTGGCCGGAGCGGCCAGTCGATGCCGGAAGACGAAGCCGGCCATTGCATGCCGGAGCCTGTTTGGTAAGGAAAGAGCGAGTCGGTGACTCGCTCTTTCTTTTTGGGGCTGTGAATACCCGCTGGAGAGGGCTTAGCCGGCTGTCATTCAGAGCCCGCGATCACTTAGCGCGAACGCGCCGGGCTCGATCGCCCGATGAGGCCCAGGAGGAGCGAGACATGCAGATTCGGAACTACGCCGGATGTGGCCAACGATCGCTGGGACAGGGCAGATGCGGCCAACGCGGTCTGTGATTCCGGGTCCAGGTGACCTGCCCCCCACAGGGTGTGCCAGCCCAAGGTTAGTAGAGTCCGTTTTCCGAGCAAGGAACGGACATGAAGAAGAGCAGGTTCAGCGACGAACAGATCGTCGGGTTCTTGAGGCAGGCTGAGGCCGGCATGGCGGTCAAGGAGCTGTGCCGGCAAAACGGTTTCAGCGACGCGACGTTCTACAAGTGGCGTGCCCGGTTCGGTGGCATGCAAGCCAGCGAGGCCACGCGGCTGCGCGAGATCGAGGCGGAGAACGCCAAGCTCAAGAAGCTGCTGGCCGAGGCGCACCTGCACATCGAAGCCTTGAAGGTGGGCTTCGGGGTAAAGCGTTAGCCCCGCAGGCTAGGCGCGAAGCGGTGCGCAAGATGGTTGAGGTGCTGGCCATCAGCGAACGCCGCGCCTGCAGCTATGCGGGGCTGTCCAGAACGAGCTACCGACAGCCACCGACGATGGACCAGGCGACCCAGGCGCTGAGCTCGCGCATCGTCGAGCTGGCCCATGAACGTCGCCGGTTCGGCTACCGACGCATCCACGATCTGCTAACGCAGGAGGGCCATGTCGTGAACCACAAGCGGGTCTGGCGCCTGTACAAGCTCAGCGAGCTGTCGGTGCGCAAGCGGCGCAAGACCAAGCGCGTCAACCTCGAGCGCACACCGCTGCGGCCCAGCCACCACGTCAACGACACCTGGAGTGCCGACTTCGTGATGGACGCGCTGGCCAATGGCCGGCGCATCAAATGCCTGACGGTGGTCGACGACTTCAGCCGCGAGTGCGTGGACATTGCCGTGGACTACGGGATCGGCGGCGAGTACGTCACCAGGGTGCTCGATCGTGTCGGCCAGTTCCGCGGCTACCCGCGCTGCATCCGCACTGACCAGGGACCGGAGTTCACCAGCCGGGCGTTCATGGCCTGGGCCCACGCACGCGGCATCAAGCACCTGATCAACGACGCGGGCAAGCCCACGCAGAACGCCTACATCGAGAGCTTCAACGGCAAGTACCGCGACGAATGCCTGAAC
>Ga0326726_10001880_pt1 | contig 19532 bp, 14 predicted proteins | sample MHFenrmetagenome_2_FD_207603 | JGI IMG/M metagenome (GOLD analysis project Ga0326726, IMG submission 207603) | Lab enriched peat soil microbial communities from Michigan Hollow, Ithaca, NY, United States - MHF15MN | ecosystem: Environmental > Terrestrial > Soil > Wetlands > Peat | place: USA... | reverse complement strand
TCAAATAATTCTCTTTTTTTTCCCGAGTTCCGGAATAAATTTAACAAGATGAGTGTCTTTAATCCGTAAGACAAAAATCCGAAAACCTTAAAAGATGTTAAATCTTTTACTAATAAAGCACATTTAAATACTTTTGCAACGAATTCAGTTCAGGAAACTTAAAAATAAAAAAGTATAATTTCGATGAAAAAATCAGTTATCATTACAGGCATTGTTGCAGTAATTGCAATAATTATCCTGATCGTTATTGGAAAGGCCGCAAAAAAGAAAGATGTTGCCAATCTGTATGTAGAAGCTAAAAAGGGTCAGTTTGAGATAGTGGTTTCCACCACAGGTGAGTTGCAGGCTGAAAACTCCGCGGATATAAAGGGTCCAGATTTTTCCCAGAGCAGGCAGATAAGGGCTGCCGATATAAAAATAACTGATATGGTTCCTGAAGGAACACAGGTCAAGGCTGGTGATTTTATTGCCACCCTCGACAGGACATCTTTTGACAATACGCTTAAGGATGAGCTTGAGAGGCTTACTACCCAGGAGGCCAATCTTGAGGTAAAAATACTTGACACAGCAGTTACTCTCAGTGACCTGCGCGATAATATCAAGAACCTTAAATTCTCGGTTGAAGAGGCAGAAATAACCCTTGAACAGTCGAAATTTGAACCTCCTACCACAATCAGGCAGGCAGAGATTTCCCTCGACAAGGCAAAACGTTCGCTCGAACAGGCAATAAAGGGTTATTCCCTTAAAATTGAACAGGCAAGGTCCGATATGAAGACAATTAAGTTCAACCTTTCGGAACAACGGCAGAGAGTATCTGATCTCCAGGCAATATTGTCAAAATTCACGATTTATGCTCCTTCCGACGGGATGGTGATATATAAAAGAGACAGAACAAACGCAAAAAGAAAAGTAGGATCTTCCATTTCCCCCTGGGATAATGTTGTTGCGACACTGCCAGATATGTCGTCGATGATTTCCAAAACATATGTTAATGAGATTGATGTAAGCAAAGTCAAAGCCGGGCAAAAGGTTGAACTTCTGGTGGATGCTTTTCCTGATAAATCTTATACCGGGGTTGTTGCATCCGTTGCAAATATCGGGGAACAACTTCCGAATGCCGACGCAAAGGTATTCGAAGTGGTGATCAAGCTTAACGAATCTGATCCTATACTGAAACCTTCAATGACAACAGGCAACCAGATCGTTACCCAGACTATTGAGGACGTAACATATGTCCCGCTCGAAAGTGTTCAGCTCGGTGCCGACAGTATTCCGTTTGTTTATACTAAAAAAGGAAACAAGCAGATAGTTGTTACCGGTGAAGAGAATGAAAATAATGTTGTGATTGAGCAGGGATTGGAAGCCGGAACGGTTATCTATCTGAGTACTCCGGAAAATATTAATAAATTCAGGCTGGCGGGACAGGATCTCATTGCTGTGAACCAGGAGCGTGCGAAGGCTAAAAAAGAAGAGGAAAGGAAAGCAAAGGAAGAGGCCGCAAAGGCTAACGAGAGGGGAGGATTTCCTGGGAGGGAGGGAATGACACCGGAAATGATGCAGCGTTTTCAACAGATGAGAGGCAATACGCCACAGGGCGGAACTGTGAGTGGTCCCGGTGGTACTGGCGGCCAGGGTGGCCAGAGAGATACAGCCGCGTTCAGAAGAATGATGCAGAATAATCCCGAGATGAGGCAGAGAATGCAGAATATGCGAAGGGATACATCGGCCAGGCGGAGAAATTCCAATCAGCAGGGACAGACCGGACAGAATCCTCCTCCGGGAGCACCAAACTCAAATCAGAATTAATTTATAAACACTTAAGTTATGTTTAGATTCTTCTACAGATATTTTCACGACATAGAAATTGCCGTTGAATCTATAGTTTCCAACAAGCTCAAATCGATGCTTACGGCTCTCGGTATAATCTTCGGTGTTGCTGCAGTTATCGCTATGCTGGCAATTGGAAAAGGAGCCAAGCAGGAGATCATGGAACAGATGAAAATGGTGGGAGTTAATAATATTCTCATCAATCCGATAGTGCAGGATCAGACTTCCTCAAGTTCCGGGGACACGGAAAAACAAACCAAGAAATTCTCGAGAGGTCTGAGCATGCTCGATGTGGATGCCATCCGTGAAACCCTGCCGTCAGTCAAGAGGATCAGTCCCGAAATATCATTCAACTCTGTTGCAATGATGAACGGGGTTAAATATACTGCCAAGCTGGTAGGTGTTGCAAACGACTATTTCTACCTGTACAACCTGCCGCTTGTTTCCGGAACCTTTTTTAATAATTACCAGGAAGAGAACGGAATCCAGGTTTGCATAATCGGTGCAAATATCCGGGCAAAATTTTTCAGCAAGATAGAACCTATCGGACAATATATAAAGTTCAACGGGATATGGCTCAAAGTTATAGGCGTTCTGCAAAAAACAAATGTCAGCCTGACCGGATTTGAAGAAAAGGGTGTTAATGTTTACAACGATAATATTTATATCCCGATCCAGACGATGCTCCTCAGATATCAGAACAGGGCGCTGGTCAATACGAAACTGGCATCTGAAGCTTCTTCTAATATTATGATCATGGGCGGACCCGGAGGAATGGGCGGAATGGCGCGTATTGTGGTCAGCAGTTCTGATGCCTCCACAAATGCCGAAACTAACTATAATCAGCTCGACAGGATAGTTGTCCAGGTTTCTGAAACGGAACAGCTAAATGCAAGCACTGAAATACTTAGCCGAATGCTTATAAGGCGTCATACAAACGTTAAGGATTTTGAGATCACTGTTCCCGAGCTTCTTCTTAAACAGCAGGAAAGGACAAAGGATATTTTCAATATTGTACTTGGCGTCATAGCAAGTATCTCCCTGCTCGTGGGCGGAATAGGCATCATGAATATCATGTATGCCTCTGTGATGGAGAGAATAAAGGAGATAGGCACAAGAATGGCAATTGGCGCCAAAAAAATGGATATTGTTGTCCAGTTTCTTTCTGAAGCCGTGCTCATAAGCGTCACCGGTGGTTTCATTGGAATATTCCTTGGATTCGTTATGGCTAAGCTGATACAACAGATTGCAGGCATTACAACCATTGTATCATTCTTTTCCATATTTATTGCTTTCGGAGTGTCAGCAGCAGTCGGTGTTGTTTTTGGTTACCGGCCGGCGAAAAACGCATCTGAAAAAGATCCTATTGAATCATTAAGATACGAATAAAATATTAAAGATGAAGAAGTTATTATTATTAGCGACAATAAGTTTGTTTCTGCTCCCGTTTCAGAATTCCAACTCACAGGAATTAAAAAAGCTTACACTTGATGACGTGATGAAACTTGCAGAGGAGCAATCACCAAATGCTCTTATGGCTAAAAACAGGTTCCGTTCAAGTTACTGGCAATACCGCACATTCAAGGCCGAATACAGGCCCTCGCTGACACTTACCGGTACCACCCCGTATTACAGCACAGCGTTTGAAAGGGTCTGGAATTCGCAGCTTAATACCTGGGTTTATAATTCCACCAACATTTTGCGTAACCTGGGATCCCTTGCACTTTCCCAGAATATAGGTTTAACTGGCGGGACAATCTCTTTAAATTCTGATCTGACACTGGAAAATGATTTTGAAAGAAAAACACGTAATTATATAACGGTACCAGTAAGTATTGGATTGACTCAGCCGTTATTCAGGTATAATTCGCTAAGGTGGCAGAAAAAAACTGAACCGCTTAAATACTCAGCGGCCAAACAAACATACCTTTATAATATAGAAGCTGTCCACTCACAGGCTGTTATGAATTTTTTCTCACTGGCACTGGCTCAGAGCAACAAGCAGATAGCCGAGATGAACTTTGCAAATGCAGATACTCTTTACAAGATAGCACAGGGAAGGTTTCAGCTTGGAACCATTGCTGAGAATGAATTGCTTGAGCTTCAGCTTTCATGGCTTAATACTGAAACTGCCAGGAAAGCAGCTGAAATGAACCTGCGCGACAGGGAAATCCGCTTGAAATCATTCCTGGGATTCACCGATAATGTAAAACTTGAGCTTATCCTGCCGACTGAAATTCCTCCATTGCAGGTTAACTCTCAGGAAGTGCTTGAGCTGGCAAAGGCCAATAATCCTGAAATACTTAATCAGCAGCTTACTGTCCTGACAGCGCAGAGTAGTGTTGCTCAGGCAAAAGCCGAAAAGGGACTTAATGCGAACCTTATAGCATCTTTTGGTACAAGGGATCAGGATTCCAATTTTGATCTGGCCTATAAGAACTCAAACCAGCAGCAGAACATAAGGCTGGGAATAACCATGCCGATCCTTGACTGGGGGCTTGGCCGCGGGAGATACAAAGTTGCCCAGTATAACCTTGACCTTGCTCAGGTTACATCAGATCAGGCTCTGGTAGACTTTGAACAGAACCTTATACTCGATGTTGAGCAGTTCAACCTTCAGAAGGCACAGGTCGCGGTGGCAGCCAAATCAGATACTGTCGCTATGAGAATGTACGAAGTGACAAAACAGAGATTTCTGATTGGCAAGATTGCCATCCTTGAGCTGAACAACGCTGACACGAAAAAAGACCAGAACAGACGAGCTTTTATTCAGGCTTTGCAGGACTACTGGAACTTTTACTATAATATACGCGGTCTCGCCCTGTTCGATTTTCTGAACAGGAAACCACTTGAAACGGAGTTTGAGAAACTGCTTGAATAAAAAGAGAAACATTCTTTTTTTGAAATAGGGACATTGCATGCAATGTCCCTATTATTTTATAAATTTCTTTACAAAAAATTAATATCTTTGCGCCTCGATAATGAATATTCTGAAAAAATACCTCAATAATCCAAAATAGAGACAAATGCAAAACAAAGCAGTTATTACGATTCTGGCGATTGCTCTGGCACTGGTGTGTATATACCAGCTTTCATTTACAGGTGCAACTTACAAAGTCAGAAAAGATGCACGGGAATATGCAAAAGGTGATCTGGTAAAACAGCACAAGTACACTGATTCAATCTCGGCATTGCCCAAGGAAAAATGGAGTTACCTGGGTTATACATTCAAGGAAGTTCAGAGAAAGGAGATGAATCTCGGCCTTGACCTGAAAGGTGGAATGAACGTTATCCTTGAGGTATCGGTCGAAGATATTCTAAAAGCTCTTTCAAATTACAGCACTGATAAGACATTTATCGAGGCTCTGGCCCGCACAAAAGTTGAATATCAAAAGCAGAGCAGGACTGATTACCTTACATTGTTCGGCAATACTTTCCAGAGTATTGATCCAAATGCCAAACTGGCTGCAATTTTTGGGACTGTTGCACTGAGGGACAAAATCAATTTTAATTCCTCAAATCAAGAGGTACTTAAGGTTCTTGATGGTGAAGTATCAGGTGCTATAACAAACGCATTTAATATTCTTCGTAACAGGATCGACCGGTTTGGTGTAGTGCAGCCAAATATTACCCAGATGTCCACAAAAGGTAGAATTCTAATTGAACTTCCGGGAGTGGAAGATCAAAAAAGAGTTCGTGAACTTCTTCAGGGAACTGCTAATCTCGAATTTTGGGAGACTTATGAGAATAGTGAGGTTATCAACTACCTGATCCAGTCAAATAGCGTTTTGAGGGATATCCAGGCAAACAACGTAAAATCAGATACGACAAAAATATCTCCGGCTGCCGGAACTACTCCTGCCGATACTGCAAAGACAAGCCAGTCGCTCGAAGAGCTTATAAGCAAGGATACAGCTAAGGCTAAAGCATCGACACGCGAGGAATTTAACCTGCAGAATCCATTGTTCGGGATCCTTAATCCGCGTGTTGATGAACAGGGACAACCTTTGCCTTCCTCAATGGTAGGGCTTGCCGCAGGTATCGACACTGCGCAGGTAAACAAGTATCTCCGTATGGCCCGGATCAAGTCTCTTTTCCCGCGCGATCTGAGATTTGCCTGGAGCCTGAATCCTTACAAATATGACCCTACAAAATCGCTTTATGAACTTCATGCCATAAAAATCACGACCCGCGACGGCAGAGCTCCGCTTTCAGGTGATGTTATCACCGGAGCAAGGCCCTCATCCGGAGTTACAGGTTCAGAGGTAAAGGTAGATTTTCAAATGAGTTCCGAAGGAGCTAAAACCTGGGCCAGGCTGACCCGGGAAAATGTCAATCGCTGTATAGTACTGCTGCTTGATGGTTATGTTCGTTCATATCCGAGAGTTATAAATGAAATAACTGGTGGGAGCACTGAAGTGACGGGAGATTTTACAATTGATGAAGCAACCGACCTTGCAAACATTCTTAAATCAGGTAAAATGCCTGCACCTGCAAGAATTGTATCAGAAACTGTTGTTGGTCCCAGTCTGGGGAAAGAAGCCATTAATTCAGGCATGATATCTTTCATAATCTCCTTTATTATAACATTGTCTTATATGATATTCTACTATAGCCGCAGTGCAGGTACAGTTGCGGATATAGGCCTGGTAGCAACCGTCTTCCTGATAATTGGCGTTTCTGCTTCGTTGGGAGCGATAATTACTTTCCCGGGTATTGCAGGTATGATCCTTTCGATGGCTATGTCAGTAGATGCGAACGTACTTATATTTGAAAGGATCCGTGAGGAGCTCCGGTCCGGCAAAGGGGTAAAACTTGCTATTTCGGATGGTTATAAGGGATCAATGTCTGCTATTCTCGACTCAAACATCACAACCCTTCTGACAGGCGTCATTCTGTACATTTTTGGTACAGGTCCGATAAAAGGATTTGCCACAACACTGGTAATCGGTATCCTGGCATCGCTGTTCTGTTCAATTTATGTTACCCGCCTTGTTTATGAATGGCTGCTCAAGAGAAATGCAAAACTGTCATTCTCAATTAAGATAACTGCAAATATTCTTAAAGACACTCATGTCGATTTTATGGGTATGAGGAAAATATTTTACTTTATCTCAGGTGGAATAATACTGATATGCATCGGTTCACTTGCAACCAGAGGACTTAATCCTGGGATCGACTTTTCGGGTGGCCGTACTTATGTCGTCCAGTTTGATCAGACTGTAAAAACAGCTGATGTTGCCAAAAGTCTTGTTGGAGCGTTTGGAGAAGCTCCGCAGGTTGTAACGTACGGAAATGATAAACAGGTCAGAATAACCACAAAATATAAAATAAACGAAACCAACGTGGATAATGAGATTGAAACCGGCCTCTATAACGGGTTGAAAGGTATGGTTGGGAATGATGTTACAAAAGAACAATTCCTTTCAAAATACAAGAGAAGTTCAGAAACTGTAGGCCCGACAATTGCATCAGACATGAAATCGAGGGCCGCATGGGCTGTAGGAGTCTCTTTGATCGTAATGTTTTTCTATATCTTCATGCGTTTCAAAAACTGGCAGTATGGCCTCGGCGCACTGGCTTCACTTGCACATGACACAATAATTGTAATTGGAATATATTCTCTTTGCTGGGGCAGACTGCCGTTCACAATGGATGTCGATCAATCGTTCATAGCTTGTATTCTGACAATAATCGGTTATTCCGTAAACGATACTGTTGTAGTATTCGACAGGTTGAGGGAATTCCTTCCTCTTCACAGGAAACGCCCGGTTGGTGAAGTTATCAACCTGGCAATGAACGATACTCTTAGCCGCACCCTGAATACAGGTATGACGACCCTGATGGTACTTTTTGCAATGATATTCTTAGGCGGAGTAACACTAAGGGGATTTCTTTTTGCAATGCTTATAGGTATATTAGTCGGAACTTATTCCTCCATTTTCATTGCATCATCAATTGTTTATGATGCAACAAGAAAGACCGGAATAAAAACGTAAACTATCATTCAGAAATATTTTCCGGGGGCTTTTTAAAGCCCCTTTTTTATTTTTTTGACCTGCCTGAATAACAGGTAAAAGAAAGATAAGATGTCTGAATCTTAATTAAGTATTATTTTTTCTACCTTTGTAATTATTGTTTTATGCATTAATTGAAGCACTATTTAAATGAGTGGTCAGGAAATATTTGTCATCATTATTGTAGCCTTATTGTTATTCGGTGCAGATAAACTGCCCGAGATAGCTAAAGGAATAGGGAAGGGAATGCGCGATTTCAGGAAAGCCACCGATGATATCAAGCGTGAATTCGAAGAGAGCACCAGCGATATCAGAAAGGATTTTAACGAAGTCACAAATTCAATAAGCAGCCAGGTGAATGATATGTCTCAGGATATTCAGAAAGATGTAAATGAGGTAACTGATGATCTGCAGAAGGGGGTTAACGATTTTAAAAGTGGTATCGACAATGACGTTAACGAAGTGAAAGAAAATCTGGAGACTGAGGTAAAAGAAGTTAAGGATAGTATTGAGAAGGACATAAACGAGGCGAAAGATAATATTGAAACAAACGCGGGTGAAAATAAAAGTACTTATCAGAGGCCCATCAACGAACCTGATGACAACCAATATAAATACGACTTCACTGACTGATTCTTGTTGATTGTAACTTTCACTAAACATTTTCAGAATCGAATTATCAATCCGTCACTTCCCTAAATAACAGTTATGATTAGAACCGTTGGCATTACAAAATCATATGGGGAACTAAAAGTCCTGAAGGGAATTGATATTGAAATAAAAGATAAGGAAGTAGTTTCAATCGTGGGGGCAAGCGGAGCCGGAAAAACCACTCTTCTTCAGATAGTCGGTACTCTCGATAAACCCGATAGCGGAACGATTTCCTACAACACCACCGATACAGGCAGGCTAAAAGGAAAAGCTCTTGCAGCTTTCAGGAACACCAATATCGGATTTGTCTTTCAGTTTCACCAGCTCCTTCCCGAATTCACCGCCATCGAGAACGTCTGCATACCGGCATATATTGCTGGCAAAAGCAAAGCCGAAGCTGAAGCAAGGGCAACTGAAATACTTGGATTCCTGAATCTGTCCGACAGACTGGAGCATAAGCCTTCGGAACTGAGCGGCGGAGAACAGCAGAGGGTAGCAGTAGCCAGGGCTCTTATAAACAATCCTTCAGTGATTCTTGCCGATGAGCCTTCGGGAAACCTCGATTCCGAGAACAAGAACGAGCTTCATAAACTTTTCTTCAGGCTCAGGGATTCATTTGGCCAGACAATAGTGATTGTCACCCACGACAGGCAGCTGGCCGGTATGTCCGACAGGATACTCCAGATAAAAGACGGACTTATTGTAAATGAGTCATGATCGTTCATACAATGGCCTGACCTTTTGTGAACTGAGACAATTTCTTGAAGAGAAACACGATCAGTACAACAAACCTTCATTCATTGAGCATGATCCGATAAGTATCCCGCACCTTTATACACAAAAAGAAGATATAGAAATAGCTGGTTTTCTTGCAGCGACCATAGCATGGGGAAACCGTAAGATGATACTTAGGAATGCTAACAAGATGATGGAGTTGCTCAATGACTCACCATATGAATTCATAATGAATTCAGGAGAAGATGATATGGAAAGGTTGAAAGGTTTTGTCCACAGGACATTTAATTCGACTGATCTAATCTATTTTCTTAAAGCCTTGAAGCACATATACTGCTATAAGGGAGGCCTCGAAACAATATTCAATACCTTTAAAACTTCAAATTCACTTCAACCTGCTATACATGAGTTTCACAAGATATTCTTCGAACTTGCTCATGAGAAAAGAACTGAACGGCACGTGTCAGATCCATTCAAAGGTTCAGCGGCAAAGAAATTAAATATGTTCTTGCGGTGGATGGTAAGAAACGATAGCAGAGGTGTCGACTTCGGAATGTGGAAAAGGATCGATCCTTCATTGCTTTATATTCCACTTGATTTTCATTGCGGAAATACCTCCAGGAGACTGGGACTCCTTACCAGGAAGATTAACGACTGGAAAGCTGTCGAAGAATTAACTGCAAACCTTCGCGAATTCGATCCGGCTGATCCGGTAAAATACGATTTTGCATTATTTGGGCTGGGGGTGTTTGAAAGGTTCTGAAAGTTAATTAAAAAATAAGTACCAGGTTATTGCCCTGTAAAGCATAACCTGGTACTGCTGATTTAACCTAACATAATCTACTAATCTAACCAACCCTATTTAATGAGTTCTACTACAGCATACTTTGAAATCTTCCAGAATTCTTCCGGATCTTTTATTGCTATATAGGCAATCTGTTTTTCATTTTCCTTAATCAGTTCATATGAGCCTGACGGATGCTCGGTAACAAGCTTTGCATTTTTGGAGTTTACCGGAATAGTTGTTGTCTGGGTAATATCTATTTCCTTGAACAGACTGTCTGCAAAATCTTCATGAAGAGATTCCTTTCTGCCAAGACCAATAAATCCTCCTTCTTTGGAGAGAAGTCCCTTTTCCTTAAGATCCTTGAAAGTACCGGAAATGAGAAATGCCTGGTGAAGTTTGCCAATCTGGCCGCTGATCTTTTCTTCTTTCAATGTAAGAGTATCCTTAAGCGCATACATTTGGCCATTAAGCTGTCCGATTTCGAAATCCTTATTGACAAGTGTTGTTTTCAACTCGGCTATTTCACCTTCATATGCCTTCATTGATTCTTCCAGAGAGGCAATTCTTGTCTGCAAACCGGTTATGGTATTTCCCGACTTCTTAAGCTGAGCGTTCAGCTGGGCAATTTTCTTCTTGTTCTGCTCTATCAGTCCATTGATGTTCTGTATATCCTCCAGGATCTGATGCCTTCTGTCTTTCGTAACTTCAGCATTCGATGAATTTACAGTTATGATCTTTTCTTTCTCCTTAATCACTTTTATGTTGCCTTCAATTTCATCGAATGTTGCCAGCCAGTCGTTTAACATCGAATCACGTTGGGTCAACTGGTTGGTAAATGTAACTCTTTGGTTATCCATCATAGCAAGCTGATTGTTATGATCGCGATTATGAAGGGAATAAGCCAGTACACCCAGCCCCAGGAGCAATATCAGACTGATTATAGAGGTAGTCAGGACTCCTTTTGACATCCCGTCCTTCCGTGCACTATTTACTTTGTTTGTTACGACCGCATTTTCAATGGTTGAATTGGGGTCATTGATTGCTTTGTTTTCCATTTTTGCTTTCTATTTAAGTTTAACAGATTTGATTTTTTTAATGATTACTGTTATGTAATTATTTGCAAATGCCGGACCGGGATTAATAATGTATTGATTATAAATTAATTGATTTTGGAACAATGTATTTGAAATTGTTCATTTTGAGAATACAATTCTCATTTTGAGAAAATAAATAGATTAAGAATTCAGAAAGATTATTGAAAAAATAACCACCTCCCCCTGACGCTTTGGTCAGGGTACTCCTCCTTAGAAAGGAGGAGAAAAATATGGTGCTGTAAACCAACACTTTCCCCTCCTTCATAAGGAGGGGTGTCATGCCTGAAGGGTCATGACGGAGTGGTTTTTGTTAATCTTTTAAAAACCTGAAGTTAAAACAGCTATTTCCCGGATTCCTTTTCCTGTTTAAGCAACCTGTAGATTGTCGAAACACCAATATCCAGTTTCCTGGCAGCAAGGTTAATGTCGTTATTGTTTTTTCTGAGAGTTGCCTGGAGTATCTTCATTTCATATTCTCGCAGGGTAAGATCGTCACCCGATACTGCTGAAAATGGTTCATCGGAATCAAGCGCAAAGTCGGAAGCTTCTATATCTTCCTTTACCGATAAGGTTACAGCAAGCTCAACCAGCGATTTCAGTTCCCTTACATTTCCAGGAAAAGAATAATTCATCAATCTTTTTTGAGCCTCTGCAGTAAGATGCTTAAGCGGAATGTTGTTCTCCATGCAGAAACTCTCCATAAAATGCCTGGCCAGTATCAGGATGTCATTTGCCCTTTCGCGCAATGGCGGCAACTCTATTGGCAAACCTAAAAGCCTGTAATACAGATCTTCCCTGAATTTTCCTTTTTTCACCTCCTCTTTCAATATCTTGTTTGTTGCCGCAATTATTCTGCAGTCGGTTTTAACAGGTTTATTACTCCCGATCCTGACGATCTCCTTCTCCTGCAAAACCCTCAGTAATTTTGTTTGTAAATTCTGTTCCATTTCTCCGATCTCATCGAGGAAAAGCGTCCCGCCATCTGCTTCCTCAAACCTGCCGATACGCCGGAATGAAGCTCCCGTAAAAGATCCTTTCTCATGACCGAATAATTCGCTTTCTATCAGTTCTGATGGTATCGCCGGCACATTTACAGCAACGAACGGCTTCTCTTTCTGTTTTGAGTTATAATGAATTGCTTTTGCTACAAGCTCTTTCCCTGTTCCGGTTTCTCCGGATATTATTACTGTAATATTTGTATCGAGTGCTTTTTCAACCAGCTCATAAACGTTTTTGATTGCAGGACTATCTCCCAGAATTGTCTGCCTGAAGCTGTATTTTTTTTGCACCTCCCTCCTCAGGGTAGAAATCTCCTTTTTAAGAGAAAGATCTTTTGTCAGATTCTGAATTGTATTAAGAAGGCGCTCCTTGATATCATTCGATTTGGTTATATAATCATATGCTCCCATTTTTAAAAGAGTTACAACCAGATCGGTGTCTTCCTGCTCGGAGATCAGGATCACCTGCACATCATCGTTTTCCTGCCTGATCTTTTTAAGGACATCAAGGCCGGAAAGATCAGGAAGCCTGTAATCAAGCGTAACAATATCTGGCGATTCATTGAGGCAATTCAGGAAATCGCGGGCATTGAAGAAACTCCTTACCTCATAATCGGGATTCAGAGACAAAGTGTACACAAGTAGCTTGTTGTACCATTCATTGTCTTCAACAACAAAAATCTTCACAGGCCTTTCAGTCATAATTGATAGATTATCGGATCACAGATAAACCTGAAAGACTGCAAAATACAAAATAATGAATGGATTTGTAAGAGTTTTAACTAATTTTTGCGATGTGATCATCTAACAGCCGGCTGACTATTCCGAATTCGACAAGTGCATTTTCTGCCAGAGCTTCTACTGATCCTGTGTTACCATTGATCCGGATGGTTCGTTCAATTTTATTAAGGAGATTGTATAGATCCATTGCACCTATATGCCTGCATGGCGGCTGTATTTTATGAGAAATGTCTGAAGCAGATTCCCATTGTTGTTTTGTGACAGCTTCCCTAAGTTCATTCAATCCTTTGCCTGTAGTCGTAATAAATGAGATTAGCATCTGCTTCACAAATTGCTCATCGCTTCCTGAAATATGGTATAAATTATGCAGGTCGAGCTTGCCTTCACCATCCGGTTTGTTATCGGTCACAACAGCTTCGCCAAAATAGGGTTGAATTTTGTTCCCGGTGACAGTCAGAATTGATGAAAGCAGCATTTCTTCCGTAAACGGTTTCTGGAGAAATGCATTAATCCCTCCATTCTTAAATTTCTGGAGGTCTTCGCTCATGCTTGCAGCAGAGATAAAAATCACCGGCATATCCGATTCGCTTATTCCCATTTCTTCACGTATGAACCGGGTTGTCTTCAGTCCGTCTATCCCTGGCATTCGCATATCCATAAAAAGGAGATCGTACTTTTCTTCTTTCAGGACATCAAGTGCTTCCATGCCGCTTCCTGTCAGGCGGCATTTGATCTTCCATCTGTCGAGTATCTTTTTAAAAAGCATTCGGTTATATTCTTCATCATCCACAACAAGGATTTTCAATCCGGAAATCTCTTCAGGAACTCTAACAGGAGGGCTTATATCTTTCTTAACAAGTTTTTCGTCGCCTTTACTAAATGGTATCCGGCACACTATTGTGGTCCCCTTGTTCTTTTTGCTTTTCAGGTCGATTGTCCCTCCCTGTAATTCAACCAGTTTCTTAACTATGGATAAACCTAATCCCGTTCCTCCATATTTACGCGTAGTGCTCATCTCTGCCTGCGTAAAATCTTCAAAGATGGCATTAAGCTTCGATTCGTCAATACCGATGCCGGTGTCACTGAACTCCATAAGAAGATCAATTTCTTCAGCCGGTTTTCTTATGCTGGTCACTTCTAAATGAACAATACCGTTTATGGTGAATTTAACCGAGTTGCTTATCAGGTTTATCATTATCTGTTTCAGCCTGTAAGGATCACCAAGAAGTACCTCAGGAGTTTTAGGATCAAGCCAATAGCTGAGGGTAGTATTATTTTGCTGAGCCTGTCTTTCAAACATTGAACGGACCTCACTCAGGATCTGACTAATGCTGAAATGCACTTTTTCGAGTGCAAGTTTGTTACTTTGCAACTTGGAGAAATCCAGGATATCATCAATTATTTTCAGCAGATGATCAGAAGATGATTTGATTACCTTCAGTGAACTGTTCGTGTCGTTATTCAATGATTCGTGCAGAAGCTGCTCTGTGAATCCTGAGATGGCTGTCACCGGAGTGCGGATCTCGTGGCTCATATTTGCCATGAACAACTCTTTTGTTTTTGCAAGTTTTTCAGCCTCATCTTTTGCATTCTCCAGGGCGATCTGGTAGGCATACGCATTCCTTGCATACCTTATTATGATATAAATAACCAGTATTGCCAGCAGTCCACCAGATACCGAAAGCATCACAAGCCACCTGTAAGTTTTGTCTGCCACCACGCCGGCTGCTTCGGCTTTTGCCTGGATACGTTCGTATACCTCATTCTCCATCTTGGTGATCAGGTCATAGAACTTACCAGTGATTACACTGCTGTTTTTTGCCAGCTGAAGCTCCCGTACTGCCAGTTCATCCCTGGTCTCCCGGTTCTGTTCAACAATATTTTCAAGATCAGCCGCTATATCCTTTTCGATATGTGAGGTATCGGCACTAAGGCTGAAAACTCTTTTCAGGATACCCTGTTTCCTGAGTGTCCCTGACACAGAATCCAAATGCACGGACAATTGTCTGAGATTACCTATGACATTGTTATCCCTGGAAAGAACCAGCAATTTATTCCATATACGTATATTCTCTTCGATGAGATTGCTGATGGTATCGGTTTGTACCAGCAAAACCGAATCATTATTGCATTCCAACCCTAACCTGTTCACCTTTTCATCAATACTCGAGATGAATGTGTAATAAGGCTTTATGTCTTTCGGATTTTTGGTAATAGTATAGATCCTGACGCTGTTTCCTGCTTTTTCAATATCTGTTGAAATTTCACGGATGCTCAGCAGCCTGAGTTCCGGAGTTTCATCTATCCTGATAGAGGATACAATTGATGAAAGGTTACGGTAAAGTAAATAGCAGGTTGCTGTCAGCAGAATGACTGCCAGGATCATCAAAAATCCAATCTTGAGCTGAATCGAATTTTTCTTCAGGTGTTTGTTGTCAGGACCACTCATTGATCCAAAGATACAGAATATTTATTTTCAATATATTGCTGAAGGTAAAGACCGCAGAGCGACGGAGCAAACTTGTCTTTGACAACAAAATAATCATAAGGGACAAGATCGCTTTTTCCCCTGACTGAATCTGACTGGGAAAGCAGAACCACCATGGCATCGCTGCAATGTTCCTTAAGAATCTTTATAATATGACCTGCATTTATTCCTTCGCCAAGATAGTAATCAATAAACACTGCTGTGTAATCGCATTCAAGTTCCTTTGATTTGATTTTCCTGATATATTCTTTGGCATCTGTAAATGATCGCAGAACCAGCTGATAATTTCCTTTGGCCAGCATCGGGTTGACACTTTGCTGGATGGCATTCGACAAAAGATTGTTATAATATTCGTTATCCTCTATCACAAGGACCTTTATTGTTTTCTTCATGTTGATGCTGTTTTATGTTCTCCTCAAACTTATCCAACAATGTGCCATCTTTTGACCTGCTATTGAATAAATTTGCATCTTATTCATTGTTAATAAATTATGGAGCTTTAAGGTCTTCCTCTTAAACTAACGTATGCCTGATTTTTCTCATTTTGAGAAAAAGAGGATTCCTGATTATCAGTTGCATTGTGACAAATGCTTTTTAAAATGCGGCATACACATAAATTCAACATGCCAATATCAAACAAAGCATAAGGCTTGTTTGTTTAAATACAGAATGAAAATTCAACATATCCAATGAAATACAGAACTGAAAACGATTCGATGGGAGATGTAAAAATTCCTGCAACAAAGTACTGGGGCGCACAGACTGAACGATCCCGTAACAATTTTAAGATCGGACCAGGCAGCAGCATGCCTGAGGAGATAATAAAAGCTTTTGGGTATATTAAAAAAGCTGCAGCTATCACGAATTATGAGCTTGGTGTATTGACATCTGAAAAAAAGGAGATGATAGCTGATGTCTGCGACGAAATTATAACCGGGAAACTCAATGACCAGTTCCCCCTGGTTATCTGGCAAACCGGCTCCGGGACCCATACCAATATGAATGTAAATGAGGTTATTGCAAACCGTGCCCACTTCAGGAATGGCGGGATGCTCACGGATAAAGACAGGGTATTGCATCCAAATGATGACGTTAACAAATCCCAGTCATCCAATGATACTTTTCCGACAGCCATGCATATTGCATCATATATGGTTATTGAAGAGATAACGATTCCCGGGATGCAAAAACTCCGTAATACCTTTGCGCAAAAGGCAGAAGAATTCAGGGAAATTGTAAAAATTGGCCGGACCCATCTGATGGATGCTGTTCCTCTTACCCTCGGCCAGGAAATATCGGGTTATGTCAAGCAAATAGACAATGGAATGCGAGCAATAAGGAATTCACTGACAATGGTAAGTGAACTGGCACTTGGAGGATCTGCCGTAGGTACCGGACTGAACACACCTGGTGGATATTCTGAGCTCGTTGCAGCCAGGATTTCCGAGCTGACCGGGCTTCCGTTCATCACAGCTCCGAACAAATTTGAATCGCTGGCTTCACATGATGCAATGGTTGAACTCAGCTCTGCCTTAAAGCGCTCCGCAGTATCTTTGATTAAAATTGCCAATGACATCCGCATTTTAAGCTCAGGTCCACGAAGCGGTATTGGAGAACTTATTATACCGGCAAATGAACCTGGATCTTCAATAATGCCGGGAAAGATAAATCCAACTCAGGCTGAGGCCCTCTCAATGGTGTGCGCCCAGATCATGGGGAATGACGTCGCAGTCACTATTGGCAGTGCCGGAGGCAATCTTGAGCTGAATACCTTCAAACCCCTTATTGCTGCCAATGTACTGCAAAGTGCACGCTTACTGGGTGATGCATGTTCTTCATTCAGTGAAAACTGCATAACCGGCATTAAACCGGATTACAAATCGATCAAAGCTCATCTCGACAACTCCCTTATGCTTGTTACAGCATTGACCCCTCATATTGGCTACGACAACTGTAGCAGGATTGCCAAAAAAGCTTATATAGAAAACATATCCCTGCGTCAGGCCGCAATTGAGCTTAACCTGGTCACAGGCAAGCAATTCGATGAATGGGTTATTCCGGTAAATATGACACAATCTTCCGGAAAATAGCTATTCCCAATTTGTAACTCCGGGGAGTTTTGTATTATAAAATCCTATTTTTCGCAGATCTCCTTCAGCTTATCCAGTGCTTTAGGCCACGTTCCTTCAAAGTATGATTTCCATTCCTCATTTACATCAAGGTCAATTTTTAGCAAAGTTTTTCTGGTGTTTTCACATCAGTAATTCTTAATTGTTATTTAAGACCTAATATTGAGCTGCCAGCCGGTATTTATTATATAAACAATGGCAGTCAGGTTATTGTATTTCTTTCAAACAGTAATAGATTAATAATCTGCAATAAACAATTCAATTAACAGATTATCTGAATAATAAACAACGTAAGTATATGAATTGTTCCACTTTTTGGTGAAAATCAGGATCCGGTGAAAAAATATACGGCCTCCGTTTTCAGACAGCAAACGTCATAATATTAATTCGCTCAATCATGCTGTCAATAAGTAGTTTTCACGGAGTAACACCGTTAAATCCACTAAAACCCTGTGAAACTCTGTACAAATCCATGTTACTCCATTGTAAAAAATAAAATCATTATTATATTTATTCTTTCCCTCAGGGCGTTTATGCAAGTATTAGTAAATTTGCCAGTTATAAAATCTCAACTAACAATTAATCAATCACCGGTCACAAATCACAATATATATTCATAATGTTTATCGATTATTACAAAATACTTGGGGTGGATAAAAATGCAACACCCGGGGAGATTAAAAGCGCTTACCGGAAATTAGCACGAAAGCTCCATCCCGATCTGAATCCGAATGACAAGGATGCCAAAAGGAAATTCCAGGAAGTCAATGAGGCCAATGAAGTTCTAAGCGATCCTGAAAAGAGAAAGAAATATGATCAGTATGGCGAGAACTGGAAGCATGCCGACGAATACAAGAATACACAACAATATCAGGAACAGACTTCAGCTTCACAAAGACAGAGGTATCAAAGGGTCCAGGACGAAGGAGAATTTTCCGACTTCTTTGAATCGTTGTTCGGAGGATTCAACGATGCAAGCAGAAGCAGGCAGGTGAAATTCAGGGGTGAGGATTACAACGCGGAACTTCACCTCGAACTCGACGATGCCTATGAAACCCATCAGCGTACCCTGAATGTCAACAATAAGAAAATAAGGATCACCGTTCCCGCCGGGATCGAAAACGGTCAGACTATTAAAATTGCCGGACATGGCGGGCAGGGAATGAACGGCGGACCAAACGGAGACCTGTACATTACATTTATAATAGCCAACCATCCTCATTTCAGACGTTTGGGGAATGATCTGTACGCCACAGCGGACCTGGATCTTTACACTGCAGTTTTGGGCGGAGAGATGACAATCAATACTCTTGATGGAAAAGTAAAGCTTAAGGTAAAGCCTGAAACGCAGAACGGAAGTAAAATCAAGCTGAAAGGGAAAGGATTTCCGGTATATAAAAGCAAAGGCCAGTTCGGAGATCTTTATGTAACATACTGGATCAGGATCCCGACGGATCTGACCGAAAGAGAAAAGGAATTGTTTTATGAATTATCAAAATCCCAGCCTAAAAAATCAGCAAAATGAATAAGGGAAATATGATACCAGCAAATGAATTCTGTGCCAGTCACCACATTGAAATATCATTTATCAACTCTTTGCAGGATGCAGGATTAATAGAGGTTACGGTAATTAAGGAAGCTGAGTATATACACGAAAGTCAGCTCAATGAGCTGGAGAAGATGGTCCGCCTCTATTATGAAATGGATATCAATCTGGAAGGAATTGAGACCGTCATCCATCTGCTTCAGCGAATTATTAACATGCAGGATGAGATAACTCTTCTTAAGAACCGGCTCCGGCTATATGAAGGGTTTTAGCTACTAGCCAACACGTAATTACATTGTAATTACATATTGTAACATCATATAACTCCTTGCAGCTCCGCTTAACTCCGTGTTGCTCCGGAGTTAATAAAAACCGGGTCGTATAACATGTATAGCATATTAAAAAACATCAATACATATTCCATAATACATAGTGGTTAATAGCTGTTCATTGTCTAAATTAGCAGTTTAATAAACAAGGAAATGCCGTATATTTATATAGTGTACATTGTAATCGGAA
>Ga0326726_10001879_pt1 | contig 19536 bp, 12 predicted proteins | sample MHFenrmetagenome_2_FD_207603 | JGI IMG/M metagenome (GOLD analysis project Ga0326726, IMG submission 207603) | Lab enriched peat soil microbial communities from Michigan Hollow, Ithaca, NY, United States - MHF15MN | ecosystem: Environmental > Terrestrial > Soil > Wetlands > Peat | place: USA... | reverse complement strand
CCCACGGACGCGACGGGGAGAGTTGAATTAGACGAGGAGGGCCCGCAGCCCGCCCCTCGACTCGGCCCGCGACCGCGTCAGCTGGCGTCATCGAGACTTCCTCGCGGATCGGCATGCACGGCTGGATCCCGCAGTTCGGGTCTCGTCTTGGACGAGCAATCCCTGACCTGCGACGAGGCTGGCACTGACGCAGTTCTTCCAGGCACAAATGTCGTTGCTGATCCGGGCGCCAGTCTAGCAAGGGTCGAAAGGGTTTCTGTTAGGCGCCCTACCCCGAAATACTCGGACGGACCGGCGAAACCCAGGAACTCCGGCCTTCGCCGCCAGGTAGCCAGGAATGCCGCCAAAGCGGCCGAGCTCAATCTTAACCAACCCGAGGAGTGACTCCGACCTTCGCTGGATCTCCTGTTGTGGGGACTGTTCGCGCCCCGCGAACAGTCGGATACCTTCGACTCGAGCCGAACAAGGGAAGCCCGACCTACTTCAGCCCCTCGATGAGGAAGAGCTCCGAGGCATAGCGGTTGTAGCCGTAGACGTACGACTTGCCGTCGGGGCCCGGCAAGATGAACATCATGGTGTCGACAGCGGGATCAGGCAGCCGGAAATCCTTCCAGGCGCGGCGACGGCCGGAGGCCAGGTCTAGGGCGAACCCCCAGAAGAACAGCGTCTTCCCATCGCTCGACCAACGGACGGGTTGCTCGCCCGGCTCGAGGCCGGGAATTGGGCGCGCTTCGGCTCCGGACCCGCCATCGAGCGGGTAAAACCAGGCCCTGTTGCCGGGTCCCATCGCGGCGACGAACTTGCCATCGGGCGACAGCGTGTGAACCCCGTTTGTGAAGCTGACCCCTTCAGGCGTTACAGGTTTGGGCGGGCCGCTGGGGAGCACCAGCTCATAGAGGCGGTACCCGTGTCCGGGCTCCGCTCCTTCGATTAGAACCCGTCTGCCATCGGCGAAGAACGTCCCACCGCTGTTGCCGTGTGGGACAACGGAGCCGATCGAGAGTTTAATCGCGTCGCCGGCTCCAGTCGGCAGGAGGAAGGCTGTCCCCTCGCGGAAGACGAGGGCCCACTGGCCGTCGGGCGAGAGTGCGCGGGGCTCCCCGTCCCCAATGCGCTTGGCGGGCGAGCCATCCATCCCCCGGAGGTAGACAGATCCGTCCTTCTCGCCGAACAACACCGTTTTCCCGTCGGCGGACACGTCGGCGGGAATGGACCTGTCGAGCCACGTCAGATCCCGTTCGATCGCCTGGCCCGAGCCGAGGCCGGCCATCAAGAACGAATCCGACACTCTCTCCGCCAAAAGGCGCCCGTCGGCGGAGATGTCGTGAACCACGAACGCGCCGGGAAGCCTTCCGAGAAGACGCTCGTGACCATCTAATGTAATCGCCCGAACCTCCGTCGCCGATCGCGAAGGGCCGCCAAACAGCAAGATCTCCTCACCTGTCCGAGACCAGACGAACCCGCCACCGAACGGAATGCTCAGCTCCGCTCGCCGCTTCCCGTCCGTGCCAACGACGAGAACATTGACCCCGCCGCCTACACCGCCCGAGGGATTGGCCACGCTCTGGACCGCGATGAGACCTCCCCTCGGAGAAAATTGGACACCAGAGAGAAAGCCGGGTGTTTCATAGAGGGCCTTGCCGATCGGAAACTCAAGCCGCCACTTCTCGGCGATCCGGTGCAAGACCGCGAGATCTTTTCCGTCCGGGCTCCATGCCGCCGAGATCACGCCATCGAGCACTTCGCGCGGAGCCCCTCCGGCCAGCGGCACCCGCGCGAGCATCCCAGGCCGTCGTCCGCCGATGAGAAGGGCTAGCTCGTTCGTCGATGACACGGACAGAATGTCGGCGGGCGGAAGCCCCAGCAACCGATACTCGGGACTTCCAATCCGTGTCGAGAAGAGTTGGTACGGAGCCGTTCCTCCTGCCAGACCATACAAGACCGTCTGGCCATCGGGACCGAAGCGAGCCGATTGGATCGCCCCACGCTGGAACGTGAGCTGCTGAAATCTCGGCCAGAGCATCGGCGTCGACCTCTCGAAGCGAGCTCCGCCAAAGAAACCAGCGGTAATCGCCACGAGCGCAGCGGCCGGCCCCAGAAACCGCCGGAGGAGAGACCGACGTCGCGAGTGTGTCTCCTCGGATAGGACAGTCTCCGAGAGATGATCACGAACGGTCGCAAGTTCGCGGGCCAGGTCTTTCGTCGAGGCGTAGCGGCACTCCGGGTCCTTGGCGAGGCACCGTTCGACGATCCAGCGCAAGGGCGTCGGGGCCCGAGGATTGATCTCAGAGACCGGCCTCGGCTCCTCGTGCAGGATCGCCGATAGCGTGTCCACCACCGTGCCCTTCTGGAACGCCTTCTTGCCAGTCGCCATCTCGTAGAGGATCGAGCCGAACGAAAACTGGTCCGACCTGAAGTCGACAGAATCTCCCCCGGCCTGCTCCGGTGACATATAGCCCACGGTTCCGAGCAGCACGCCCGGCGAAGTGCCTGTCTCGGTCGGAAGCTGCGAACCCTCACTGCTCCCCGAGGCCGTCATCGTCAGCTTCGCCAGCCCGAAGTCCAGGATCTTCACAAGCCCGCCCTTCGTGACCATCACATTTTCGGGCTTCAGGTCCCGGTGCACAATCCCGGCCTCGTGAGCCTTGCCCAGCCCGTCGGCGACCTGCGTAGCGATCGAGAGCAGCGGTTTGAACGGCATCGCTCCTGGGATCAGGGCATCCCGCAGCGTTCTTCCCCCGACGAGCTCCATCGCCATCCACGAGACCGAGGCCGTCTGCCCGATGTCGTAGATCGTGACGATGTTGGGATGGTTCAGACCCGACGCCGACTGGGCCTCTTTCTCAAACCGCCGCAGACGCGACGCGTCACCCGAGAGCTCCTCCGGCAACACCTTGATCGCCACCTCGCGAGCAAGGCGCGTGTCTTTGGCCCGGTACACCTCGCCCATCCCGCCCGCCCCGAGAGGCGCGAGGATCTCGTAGGGGCCGAGGCGCGTCCCTGCTGAAAGTGTTATCGGATCACCGCTGCACGGATTTTATGCTTTCGCGGAGCTCATGTCGGAAAACGGCAGGATCGCGATCGCTAGGGTTGAGGGCCTGCCGGATCGGATTGCGCCGGCAGGGGTCCCTCGAGCCCCGCCTTGCGCAGGCCGTCGATCCAGCGCTCCACGTACTCGGGATCCCACCACTTCTCGGAGTCCTTGCGCACCGTGGTGGCGAAGCCCGGCCGCAGGTCGAGCAGATCCCGCAGGGCTTTCCCCGCCGCATCCCGTTGCCCGAGGTGTCCGTGAGCGGCCGCCAGAATCGCGTGCATGCCCCAGTGGCCGGGCAGATTGGCCTTGAGCGCGAAACCGATCGCCGCGCGATCGTCGCCCTGGCGGTACGCGTTGAAGGCGTCGACATACCAGTACCATCCGGGATGATGGGGATTGAGACGCTTGGCGCGTTCTGCCAGCGCGAGCCCGCGCTCCCGGTCGCCCGCGTAGGTCAGCAGCTCTCCAAGAAAAGCGATGGAGTTGCCGTCGAAAGGGTTGAGCGCAAGGGCGCGCTCGGCCGCATTCCGGAACCTCTGGTATTCCTTGTGAAAGAAGAGCGCCTGGGCCAATGCAAAGTGAGCCAGGTGGTTGGATGGCGCCGCCTCGACGGCGCGCCTCGCAGCGGCCAGCCCTCGCGTCAGGGAATCCTGCTGAAGCTCGAAGCCCTGTGCGTAGTCCTGGACGCACAGCAACGCCAGCATGGCCCATGCATCGGGATGATCCGGCGCCTTCTCGACCGCCAGCTCCAGGCCCGATCGCGCCGCGGCAAGTTCTTCGGGAGTGACCCGCTCGAAGTAGGCGAAGCTGCGCACCATGGCTTCGTAGGGACTCAATTGCCCGGGAGGGCGACCGCGCACGGCCTCACTCATGCTCCTGGGCAGGACCCCGTGCATGTCGGCAACGGTCGAAACGATCCGCGGAACCAACTCGTCCTGCAGCTCGAACACCGCTTCCGGGTTGAAGGTCCGCTCATAGTTCTCGGCCCAGAGATGAGCACCGGACACTGCGTCCACGAGCTGCACGGCGAGGCGCAGCTTTGCACCCGCCTGCCGCAGACTGCCTTCCATCACGTAGCGGGCGCCGAGCTCCTTGCCCACGACCCGCGGGTCGGTCGCCTGGTCCGTGTAGCGCAGCGTCGAGCCGCGTGCGATCACGCGAAGGTACGAGAAACGCGAAAGGCCCGTGACGATGTCCTCGGTCAGCCCCTCCGCGAGCGCCGTGAGGGAAGCGTCGGCGCCCCCGTACTTGAACGGCAGCACGGCGACCCAGAAACCGTCGTCCGTGTGAACTGTTCCCGAGTCGGATGCCTTCACCGCAGCAGGCGCTCCCGCCCTGTCACCAATCTCCAGTCCGGCCTTGCGAAGCCCATCCATCAACTGCTCCACCAGATCCGGGTCGATCCATCGTCCGTGTAACTCGCGCGCGACCTCGGCGTAGTTCGGTTTCAGCGCGAGCATGTCCCGGAGCGCCTTGCGCGCCTCCTCCGTCCGGCCGAGTTGCGCGTAGCACATGGCGAGCACCGCATGCGTGTAGTAGTTCTGTGGTGCGTTGAGATGGAGCGCCACGTCGAGCGCCTGGCGGTAGTCCTTCTTCCGGTAGGCATCGTGCCAGGCCGTGTAGCGATACCATCCGGGATGGTTTGGGTTCAGCTGCGAACCCCTCTCGGACAGGGCGCAGCCCCGCTCCCAGTCTCCGGCGTAGGCGATGAGCAAACCCATGAATGCGGCCGTGGCTCCATCCATCGGGTTGAGCGAAACCGCCCGTTCCGCGGCGACTCGGAAAGCCGGAAACTCTCGTTTGAAGAAGAGCGCCTGCGCCAGGGCGTAGTACGGCAGCGAATGCAGCGGCGCCGCTTCGACGGCCTTCCGCGCGGCTCGCAGCGACCGGTCGAGGGAATCCGGCGCGGCGTTGTCCCAGTGCCCGTACTCATTGGCGTGCATCACCGACAGCATGGCCCAACACTCCGCATTGCCGGGAGCCTGCTGGACCGCCGCTTCCAGGCAGGCAAGAACCTCGGCGAGGTCCTCCGGGGTGAAGCGCTCGTTGTAACCGAAGCTGCGCAGCAGCGCTTCGTATGGGCTCATTTGGTCGGCGGCCTTCAGCCGCACGACCTCGCTCATGCTGCGCGGCAAGACACCATGCATGTCGGCGACGGTGGAGACGATGCGGGGAACGAGGTCGTCCTGCAGCGAAAAGATTTCGTCCGGGACGAAGGCGCGATCGTAGGTCTCCGCCCAGACATGCGCACCCGAGTCCGTGTCGACCAGTTGCACGGCCACGCGCAGCCTGCCTCCAGCCTGCCGCAGGTTTCCCTCCAGGACATAACGGGCGCCGAGCTCCGTGCGGGAACGGCCGGCGGCCGCCGCGTTGCGCGCGATGACTCGCAAGTAGGAGAAGCGCGACAGGCCGGTCACCAGCTCGTCCGCCAGCCCCTCGGCCAGAGCCGCGAGGGACGCGTCGGCGCCGCCATAGGTGAACGGCATCACCGCGACCCAGAATCCCTCGTCGGCGCGCGTGGCGCCCGAGTCGACCGCGGAAAGGCGAGCGAGGCCGGGCCCGGCACTCGTGCCTCCCTTTTCCGCTGGAATCTCCAGCCCTGCCTTGCGCAACCCTTCGAGGATGGGCTCCATGAGGCCGCTCGCGAAGTGCCAGACCGCGACGTTCGAGCGAGCGTGCGCCGCAAAATCCGGGTCGAGCGCCAGCAGGTCCCGAATCGCGGACTCCGCCTCGCCGCGCCGGCCCAGGTGACCGCAGGCCGACGCCATGACGAGATAGGGCCAGAAGGCGCCGGGAACGTCCACCCGGTTCGCGCGCTCGAGGGCCTGCTCGAACTCCCCCTTGTGGAAGTGCTCCCAGAGCGGAGCAAAGTGCATCCACCCGGCGTGGTTGGGGTTCAACTCCATCGCCCCGCGCACGATCGCGGCGCCTCGCGCGAACTCGCCGGTGTGCACGATCAGCAGTCCCAACATCCCGAGCGGGTGGGTGTTCAACGGGTTCAAGGCCATCGCGCGCTCGGCCGCGGGGCCGAACGCGGCGAGGTCCTGGCGGAAGAAGTGCGCCCGCGCCAGCGCAAGGAGCGCAAACTGGTTCGCCCGATCCATCTCCACCGCGCGGCGGGCCGCAGCCAGGGCCCGATCGAGAACGGTCGCATCGGCGCTGAAGCCAAACGCGTATTCGTCGGCGTAGATCTGCGCGAGGCAGGCCCACACGTCCGACGGCTGGTCGCCCTGCCCCATCACGCGCTCCAGCCTGTTCTTGAGCGCCGCGTGTCTGGCGGGCGTGAACTGCTCGGTGAAGGCGAAATACTCGAACTGCCACTCCGCGGGCGTCAAGTGGGCGTCGTCCTTCTGACGGCTCTCAGAGCTCAACGCATGCACGAGCACCCCGAAGCTGTCGGCCACGGTAGCGACGATGTGGGCGGCGACGTCGTCCTGGACCTCGAAGGTGCTCGCCGTCCCGAGGTCCCGGTTGTACGTCTCGGCCCAAAGCCGGGCTCCCGCCTCGGCGTCGACGAGCTGGGCGCTCACGCGGATGGCGGAGCCTGACTTGCGGAGGCTTCCTTCCAGCACGTACTGGGCGCCGAGCCTGGCCCCGAGGGCGCGCTCGTCGCCGGCCTCTCCCTTCACGCGAGCCGCCGAATCGCTCGACACGACCGACAGGTACCGAAACCGCGAAAGGCCGGTTCCGATCTCCTCCGTCAGCCCGTCGGCCAGGGCCGCAAGGTCGGCGTCGTCACCGGCGTGTTTGAACGGCAGGACGGCCACCCACGCCCCCGTGCCGGCGCGCTCGGCGCCCGAGTCGACCGGGGCCGGAGGGCGCGAAACGGGCGATGTCGCGGCCCGGACGGGCGTCGCCCCGGTCGGCACGCCGCGCAGTCCGTAGCGCAGCTCCTGCGCCGACGGGAATCGCTCCGCGACGTTTTTCTCGAGGCAGCGCCCGATCACGCGCCCGAGCTCCGACGGCAGGTCGGCGCGCAGCTCGACGACCGACGGCGGCGTGTCGCGCAGGATCGACGAGACGAGCTCGGCCGAGGACTGGCCGTGGAACGGCCGCTGTCCGGTCGCCATCTCGTACAGGATGATGCCGAGCGAAAAGATGTCCGTGCGCAAGTCCAGAGGCCGGCCCTGGACCTGCTCGGGCGACATGTACGGCACGGTGCCCATGACGACGCCTTCCTGCGTCTTCATCTCGGTCGGCAGCCCGGTGCTGTTGGAGGCAGCGCCGGCCGACGATTCGAGCTTGGCGAGACCGAAGTCGAGCACCTTGACCCGCCCGCCGCTGCCCACCATGACGTTGGCCGGTTTCAGGTCCCGGTGAATGATGCCTTTCTCGTGCGCCGCGGCGAGCGCGTCGGCGAGCGCGGTGGCGATCTCGACGAGCCTCACGACCGGCAGCGCCCCTTCGGCGATGACGAGGTCGAGCGGCCGGCCCTCGACGAGCTCCATGGTCAGGAAGTGGACGCCGCCGGATTCCTCCACCGAGTGGATCGTCACGATGTGAGGGTGATTCAGCGCGGCGACCGCGCGGGCCTCGCGCTGGAAGCGCTCGAGCCGCTCCGGGCTCGACGCCATCTCGGCCGGCAGCACCTTGAGGGCCACGTCGCGACCGAGCTTCGTGTCCCGCGCGCGGTAGACCTCGCCCATCCCGCCGGCGCCGATGGGCGCGACGATCTCGTGTGACCCGAGGCGGGTGCCGGCCGGAAATGTCATCGCGTTGATGGAGAGACTACAATGCCCGGACCAGAGGCGACGGCGCCGCGGTGACCCGGGCGGCGCGCGGGATCCAAACGGAGGCGTCGATCCAGCCATGCTCCGACTGTCCCGGCCGACGCTCATGGCGATTCCGCGGTGGGCCGCGGGTCTGGCGCTCGCCCTCCTCATCGTGACCCTCGGCGCCTCGTCCTCGGGCCCGGCACCGGCGGGTGTTTCCGTGGAGCGGGGACGGTACCTCTCGCACGCCGTCTGCGAGTGCTTCGAGTGCCACTCGCCCTTGCAGGACAACGATCTCGTGGAGCCGATCGCGTCCAGGCTCGGGGCAGGAGACATCCTCAACAAGAAGACGCGCCACGTGGCGCCCAACATCACGCCCGACGAGGAGACCGGGGCGGGGCGGTGGTCGGACGAGCAGCTCGTGCGAGCCATCCGCGATGGCATCGGTCACGACGGCCGGCGGCTCTCGCTGGTCATGCCGTATCCCGACTTCGGCATCCTCACCGACGACGACGTGCGCTCGATCGTGGCGTACCTCCGGACCCTGCCGCCGATTCGCAACCGGCTGCCGCACTGGATTCCCACCGACGCCGCCGAGCGACCGAAGGTGCCGATGCGGCACCCCCCGACCGCGGCGCAGCTCGCGACCCCGCTCGGCCGGGGGGAGTACCTGGTGCGCATCGCGCGGTGCGGGCACTGTCACACTCCGCGGCCGCTCTCGGGCACCTTTCGCGAACGGCGCCTCGAGATGGAGTTCGGAGGGGGGCGCCGCTTCGAGACGAAGCCGACCTTCGACGAGCTCGAGACCGACCCCGGGTCTGCCACTCGGCCGGCGGTCGACCCCGGGCCGCCGGAAGGCTTCGTCACGAGTCCCAACATCACGACCGATCCGTCGGGGATTCCGTACTACACCGAATCGATCTTCATCCAGACCATCCGCACGGGCCGCGTCGCCGGAGTCCGTCCCCTGACCCGGGCCATGGTCTGGTTCGAGTTTCGAAAGCTGAACGACGAAGACCTCAAGGCGATCTTCCTCTTTCTGCGCTCCGTGCCGCCCGTGAAGCATCGGGTCAGCAACAGCGATCCGCCGACCTGGTGTCCGCGCTGCGGCCGGTTCCACGGCCTGGGAGACTCGAACGCGCCGTAGCGGCCGAAAGCTCACTGAAAGCAATGGAGCGGGCAACCAGGATCGAACTGGCGACATCCAGCTTGGGAAGATCGAAATCGGAACCGGGGATGGCTGGCGATCTTTGGGGACGGGGCTGACTACTAATGTCCCCAGCCGTCCCCGGTCATCCCCAGACGCCCCCAAGACCCGGCGCGAACAGTCCGCGAACAGTCAGGCGAGCGGCTTGGGCAAGACCTTGATTGACTCGCGCTGGAAGCTGGAGTCCCGCGCCCCGTAGGCCCCGCCCATCCCGCCTGTGCCGAGAAGCGCGAAGATCTCGTCGGGGCCGAGGCAGGCGCCTACCCTCTGGGTCATCAAAAAAGAAGACGCAACGTGCGCCCGCGCGATCCGTCGTGGAGACGTAGGCCATTGGAGCCATCTAGCCTCGATCGCCGACGAGCTGGCGAGCCCTCTGCGCGATGCGCCCGAAGCCTTTCGCACTGGCGTCTCGAGCGAGCGCCTGAAGCTCCGCCCGGCCTCGCGCCACGTCGACCGATTCGAGATCGATCTCCGCCAAAGCGAGCCTCGCATCGAGCTGAAAGTTGACCCAGCCGATGCGCACGGCCTTCTGAAGGATCGCCTCGACCTCTTTTCGGGCCTCGCCCCCGCGGCCGGCAGCCGCATCGGCGCGGGCGCATGCAATCTCCGCCGGAAGCCCTTCGTTCAGCTCGGCACCCCGGAGAAGCGTTCTCGCGCGGGTGGCGGCCTGCTGCGCCTCGCCATTTCTGCCGAGCGTGAGGAGCGCGCGCACCAGGCTTCCCTGCGCGAGGGCCTCGTTTCCAGTTTCACGTGACTTCTGGAATTGAGTGCTCGCCTCCCGGACGAGTGGGACTGCCTCCTCCGCGCGCCCGCTCTCAATCAGCACATCGGCCAGAGAAAGGGCAGTTGCCGCACGAGTTTCGTTCTCGCCAAGCTTCGACTGGATTGCCATGGCCTCTTGCGCGGCCTCTTGCGCCTGCTCAAGGTGACCCATGTCGAACAACAGGCCGGAAAGGGAGTTGAGGGTCCGCGCCCTGCCGCTCGCGTCCTGCACCTTCTTCCGGATTGCCATGGCCTCTTCGTACGCTCGCTGAGCCGCAGCCAGGTCTCCTCGAGAATGAAGAACATCCCCGATGGATTCGAGCGACCAAGCCTCCCAAGCCGGCTTGTCGATCTTGCGACAAATCGCCAGCGCCTGTTGGTGAAGGTCCATCGAGCGTTCGAGATCGCCCCGATCCCAAGCGACGGTTCCCATTCCGTTGAGGGCCCACGCGATCCCTGCCTGGTCACCGATGTCCTGGTACAACGTTCTGAGCTGCTCGAGTTCACTTGCGACCAGCGGGAGATTTCCCGTTTGCAGCCAGTCCAGGTTGATGATGTCCGTCAAGGCGGCCGCCTCTCCGCGGCGATCGCCGATTTCCCGAAAGGTCCCCCACGCCTGCTGGTAGATCACGCGCGCCGCCGCGTTGTCTCCGGCCTCCAGCCGAACGCCGCCGAGAAGGCGAAGCGCGCTGGCCTCTCCGCGGCGATCGCCGGCTTGATGGTAGAGCGCTCTCGCCTCCTCGTACTTGGGCTTGGCGCTCGCGGCGTCTTCGAGGCTCTCCGTGGCAGAACCCTCTTCTATTCGCGCCTGCGCCAGAATCATTCGCGCGCCCAGTCGCTGCGCCTTGCTCGCGGCGCGGGCGGCGGCGGCTTTCTGGCGCGGGTAATCCGAGACTGCCCCGGCGCCGTCGGCCTCCGCAAGGTCGAACCGCGGGTCCTCTCCCTGCGGTGAGGGCTGTTTGCGCAAGGCGTCCAGGGTCGCGAGCGCCTCTCTCGCGTGACCTCCGGCAACCTGGGCTTGAGCGAGGCGCAGGCCATACTCGACCTCGTCCGGAAACGACTTCCAGAGAGTCTGGTAAAGCGTAGCGGCTTCGTCCCATTTCTTTTGAGTCTGGGCGAGTCGGGCCTCGATCGACAGCCTCTGCTCGCGCGGCAGACCGGCGGACATGTCGAATGCCGTCTGCGCCTCCTCGACGGCCCGCTCGTCGTAACCGAGCTGGCTCCAGGCCTGTGCAAGCGCGGTGTGGGCGAGCGGCGATGCTGGCTCGGCCTCGACCGCCTTCGTCAGAAGATCGCGCGCCGACGTTGCGTCGTAGGCGCGCAGTTTCTCGAGCCCTTCGACATACAGCCGAGCGGCCCCCGGGTCCAGGGGAAGAGCCGCGCGAACGGCGGCGGATTGCTCCTCGGACAGCCGCGGTTCGCCGAGGCCCTCGCGCAGCGTGCCACCGACCCGCGAGACGAGGTCGAACAAACGAGGCTCGTCGCCGACCTGCGTGATGGTCGCCACCGTTTCGCCTGAGCGGGTGTCCTGAACGCGAACGTCGAGCCGAACCTGCCCGTCCGCGGGCGAGCCCAGGAAGAGGTAGGAGCCGACGATGACGTCGTCCGCCCCTGAACGATCTCGAATCTTCGAGAGAGATTCAGCGGACAGGCTAGACGTTGGCGCGAGCCCGAGGTCCGCCTTGATTCGCGCCACGTCTTCCCCCTCGATCGTTCGCACGCGGCCCCCGGCCGCGGCTTCTGCGCTCACCATCTCGGAAAGAGCCGTGGATAGCCACGCATCCTGCTCCCGCCCCGAAAGGTTCTGAAACCCGAGAACGGCTACGGATCGGCGGCCCCGGGCTACGGCGTGCGCCGCGAATGAGGGCCTCGACCGTCCCCGCCAAAAGAAGACGACTCCCCCGGCCGTAGCGACCGCAACGAGGGCGAAGAGCACGAGGGGAGCGAATCGCCGCTCTCTTCTAGCTTGCGCGGAAGGATCGGAAACACGAACGGGCCTTTCACCCGAAGACGTGTCAATCGCCTCCGCCCGTTCCCGTGTGACGCCCGAGCGAGAGCCGCTGGAGGCGACGTGCGCCTCGCGATCTGCTCCTCGAAGGGCGAAGGCGAGGTCACGGGCCGACTGGAACCGCTCGGCGGGGCTCTTTTCGAGACAGTGGCCGACGATGTCGGCAAGCTCCGGCGTGACGAGCCCGCTGGCCCGCTCCAGTTGCGGCGGCTCCTCATTGAGAATGGCCATGAGGGTCTCGATGTCGCTGTGTCGCTGGAAAGCACGCTGCCCCGAGAGCATCTCGTACAGAATCACGCCGAAGGAAAAGATGTCGGATCTGTGATCGACGGCCGTGCCTCGAACCTGCTCGGGCGACATGTAACCCGTCGTGCCGACGATGACTCCGGGTCTCGTGGCGGCGGCGGTATCCGCTGTGGACTGGCCAGGCTCGGCGGATCCTGGCATCACGGACTTGGCGAGGCCGAAGTCGAGGATCTTCAGGTGGCCATCGCTCGTCACGAAGAGGTTCTCTGGCTTCAAGTCGCGGTGCACGATCCCTTTCTGGTGCGCTGCGGCGAGGCCCTGAGCGATCTGGGCGGCATACTCGGTGGCCTTGCGGGGTGACAGTGCGCCCATCACAAGACGACTCCGCAGCGTTTCGCCTTCGAGCAGCTCCGAGACGATGTATGGAGCGCCGTCGTGCTGGCCGATGTCGTAGACCGCGGTGATGTTGGGATGATTCAGTGCCCCGGCGGCCTGCGCCTCTTGCTCGAAGCGCCTCAGTCGGTCCGGATCCATGGAGAACGAGGCCGGTAGCACCTTGACCGCAACCTCGCGCTTGAGCCGCTCGTCCCTTGCCCGGTAAACTTCCCCCATCCCGCCTGCGCCGATCGGCGCAAGGATCTCGTACGGGCCGAGCCGGGTTCCGGCCGCGAGTGTCATCGGACTGCCCAAGACTACAACGCCCCGTGGCAAGGCTCGCGCGGAGCGAACAGTCGGGCACCTTCTGCCGCCGCGTGTAACACGACCTCGACATCGCGAGAACCCCATCGGGGCGCAAGCGGAAGCAGTGGAGCGGGCAACCGGGATCGAACCGGCGACATCCAGCTTGGGAAGCTGGCGTTCTACCGCTGAACTATGCCCGCATCGCGGCGGATCTTAGCGAAGAGCCGGGGTGGGGACAAGGGCGGCGGGCGGGACGGCCTTCCGGAGATCCTCGATCTCCCGGGCGAGGACCTCGACGAGGGCCTCGGTCACGATCCGGCCCTTCTCTCTGGTTGCGAGGGTCGCGTCGCCGAAGACGCCGCTCGGCGAGTAGGTCTTCCCCTCGGCCTTCGGGTCGCGCGTCAGGCCGCCCTTGCCCGGGTGGTAGTCCTTGACCGCCTTCGACATGTCGACGTCCGGCGGGCTCATGTACAGGATCATCGAGGTCTCGATCTCGTCGGCGTGGGTGCCGCCCTCCTGCCTGGACACCTCCTTCTCGATGGGCTCCATGACCTTGAGCAGGTCGGTGTAGCGCATGAGGATGCCCTCGGCCGCCAGAATCTCGGCGGCCGGGGCGAGCGCGCGGTTCGTGGAGACTCCCGTGTTGAGAACGTAGAAACGCCGCGGCCCGAACCGCGCCAGGGCGCGGCAGATGTCCACGATCACGTCGCGGGAGGTTTCGAGCTTCAGGCTCGTCGAGCCGGGATACTCCACGAACGCCGGATAGAACCCGTAGTTGACGGTCGGCGCGATGACGACGTTCGAACGCTCGCGTACGCGGCCCTTGAGGTATTCGGCGAGGATGAAGTCGTTCTTCAACTTCAGGTGCGGCCCGTGCTCCTTCGACTCGGCGCCGAGCGGAATGACGACGACGGCCTCGGGCGTGAGGGCTTTCTCGGCCTCGACCCACGTCAGCTCCTCGAGGAGAATCCCGGGCTTGGGAGTCGGGCTTGCGATCCCCATCACCATGGCGAGAACCATCGGGCCGACGCCGATCATGACGGGCTGCTCTCCTGGCCAGCCGCCGCGCGCATCAGGCGAAGACGCGCCGCGAGCTTCGGGATCCTGACCTTCGCGAAGAGGCGGCCGTTGACGAAGAGAACCGGGATCTCGTCCGACCAGCGCCGCGCAAGCTCGTCGTCCGAGTCGACGTCCACGATCTCCCAGTCGTGGGGCTCGGGGCCGAGGAGGCGGTCCACGTCGGCCCGCATCTGCCGGCAGAGATGGCAGTCCGGCCGCGACAGCAGCTTCAGCGCGATCATCGGGGTGCCGTGACCGGCTCGAGCGGGTTCCGGGCGACCCGGTGCACGTAGTCGAACCCCGAATAGACCGTGACGCTGGCGGTCGCACCGTAGGCGATGAGCATGGCTTCCCGCGGCCAGCTCCAGATGTTCGCGCAGAGGACGAAGAGCACGGTCACGATCTGGGTCACGGTCGTCACCTTGCCCGCCCAGGTCGGGGGAAAGCGCTTCATGCCGTGCGTCAGGATGAGGAGCAGCCCGACGAGGAGCATCAGGAAATCCCGGGACAGGACCATGACGGCCAGCCACACGGGCACCTTCACGTGGGCGGGATAGGAAGGAATCGCGAGGAACAGGTAGGACGACATCAGGAGCAGCTTGTCGGCGATCGGATCGAGGTAGGCGCCGAGCGCCGATTTCATGTCGAACCGCCGCGCCAGAAAGCCGTCCACTCCGTCTGAGAGGCCGGCCGCCACGAAGATCCCGAGCGCGAGGCCGAACCGGCCATCGGAAATGCAGACGAGAAAAAACGGCAGGGCGGCGAGACGGACGAGGGTGATGAAGTTGGGCAGCGTCCAGGGACCCCTCAACGACGCCTCCATTCGTTCTCGCGCGCGCCGTGCGGCACGCCGGCCGGGACCCAGACCGTCGATCCTTTGATGCGAATCAGCTTGCGGTCCTCGAACTGTTTCAGCATGCGGGTCACCGTTTCGCGCGTGGCGCCGATCGAGTTGGCGATCTCCTGGTGCGTCGGGCGGTGCACCGCGAAGTAGCCGTCCACGGCCTCCTGCCCGGAGGCCTCCGAGAGACGGACGAGATAGCGCGCGAGCCGGCCGCCGACGTCCTGGAGAGCGAGCGACTCGATCACCTCGTTCGAGCGGCGCAGGCGCGCCGAGAGGGCCTGGAGAATCCGCCGGGCCAGAGCGAAGTCGCTGGCGAGCGCGGCCAGGAAGTCCTCCCGCGAAAGCGCGACGAGCTCCGACTCGGTCAGCGCCGTCACCGAGGCGCTGCGCGTCTGTCCCTCGAGCAGCGCCATCTCCCCGAAGAACTCCCCCGCCTTCAGGTGGGTCAGAACGACTTCCCGCCCGTCGGGCGAGTCGACGAAGACTTTGACTTCGCCGCGCAGGATCACGAAGAACTGGTCGCCGGGCTCGGCCTCGCGGACGATGGTCTCGCCCGCGGCGAAGCGCCGCACGCTGGCGGCGCGCGACAGCGACTGGGCCTGCCCGGGGTCGAGGTTCGCGAAGAGCGCGACCCGGCGAAACACGGCTGAATCGATCACGGTTGGTGGCCCTCCCCCGCCGGTAACAGGGACCTCAGTCGGTCCAGACCCCGGGTGAACTCGGGTCCGCTCACCAGGGGACCCCCCGATTCTGACAGCAGGCCGCATCGCGCCGCCAGTCGGATTGCATCGGCGCCGCCTCGCCAGGGGCCGGGCGATCCCTTGAGGCAGGCCGGTCCGCCGTTGGCGCCCTGCAGCAGGCCGGTCAGGCGCAACATCAGTTGGGCGGCAGCCGCGCGGGTCAGCAGCGCATCCGGACGCGCGCGGTGCGTGTCCGGGTCCACGTCGAGAAGCCCGAGCGACACGGCCCGTATCATCGGACGGCTGTCCCGGCGCTCGAGGACGTCGGTCGCGACGACGCCCCCGGCCACACGGGCCTCGCGCTCTTCCGGGAACATCCACCACACCAGGCCGGCCGCGCCGGCCCGCGTGAGGCGCCGCGCGCGGGCGGCCTGCCGTTCGGCCTCGGGCCAGTTCGCGATTCGAAAGGCCAGGCGCGCCTGCGCGGCCTCTTCGGCAAACCGCGAGTCCTCGCCGGCAAGGGCCTCGAAAACCGACACGGCGAGCGCGTCGTCGCCGACCTCGAGGGCAAGTTGGCCGGCCCGCTCGCGGTCCTCGACGCCGAGGCCTCCGAGCGCGAGGGCTTCGCGGTCGTACTGTAGCGCCCGCTCCTTCTCCCCCGCGGCGCACTCGACCTCGGCCGCTCGCGCGAGGGCCGTCGCCGACCGCGGGCTCCACGCGATCGCCCGGGCCACGGCGGCGCGGGCGGCCTCGTAGCGCCCCTGCTGCGCGTCACGCACGGCCTCGGCCAGCACGGCGTCCGTCGCGGCGCCCGAGAGTTTCTGCGCCCGTTCGGCCAGCCCGGGCCTCGCCGCGCCGGCCTGCGCCGCGGCCCTGGCATAGAGCTCGTAGGCGGCGATCGGAGAACCGGCCCGCGCCTCGGCTTCCCCGCAGGCGACGAGATACGGCAGCGTCCCGTCCTTGTCCTGCAGGGCGCCGGCGCAGCGTCCGAGGGCCTCGCTCGAGCGGCCGAGGGCCACGAGCGCCTCGATCTCCCCGATCGCGCCCGCGCGCCGCGAGGCCCCGGAGCCGGCGCGCTCGAAGTCCCGGGACGCTCGGGCCGGATCGCCGGCGAGCAGGGCCTGCCAGCCCTCTCCGACGGTGTCTTCGAACGGACCCTCGAGCCCCTCCCGGGGATCGAGGGGAAAGTGGTCGCGCGGTCCGGACGCGGGCGCGCTCGCGCAGCGGGTCACCGCCAGCGCAACGAGCGCGACGGCGCAAAGCCCGCCCGCCCGTCGGAGTGAGCCGGGCCGGGGGCCTCGTCGGCCCGGGCCCGTCATGCGCCGGGCGGCAGACTCTCCGGCCGGATCGACGCGATCGCGTGCTTGTAGATCATCTCCTCGCGGCCTTCGACTTCGAGCACCAGTGCGAACTTGTCGAAGCGGCGAAGCCTCCCCAGTCGGTCCTCGCCGGAGGTCAGCCGGACGGTCACGGGAACGTTGTCCTTGCGCAGGTTGTAGAAGAACGAATCCTGGACGTTGATGGGTGCCTTGTTCATCGCGTCTCCCTTTCCCCCGTCTCGCCCACGAGGGCGAGAATTGCATCGAGGGCCTCCTCCGGCTTCACCTGGCGCGCGTCACGCTCGCGCGCGAACCAGGTCATCTGGCGCTTGGCGAGCCCGCGCGTCGCCTTCACGGTGTCCTCCTCCGCCGTTAGCCTCGAGGTGCGCCCGAGCACCCACTCGGCCACCTCGCGATACCCGATCGCCTGGAAGGAATTCGATTCGACGGAGAGGCCGCGGTCGAGAAGACGTCGGACCTCTTCGTCCCACCCGGCGTCCAGCATGCGCCGGACCCGCCTCTCGATCCTAACACTAAGCGCGGCACGATCCGGCCGCAGGAAGACCCGGAGGACGCGGAACCGGTCGGCCCACCCGTCCGACTCCCTGAGCCGCGCCGAAGCGGGCGCCCCGGTCACGAGGAGAATCTCGAGGGCCCGCAGCGTGTACCGCAGGTTGCCCACCGGGATCCGGCTGGCGGCGACCGGATCGTTCAGCGCGAGGACCCGGTGAGCGGCGGCGGCGCCCCGCTGGCCGGCCCACGCGAAGAGCCCTTCGCGCACGCGCTCGTCGCGCGCCTCGCCCGGCGGGAGGCCGTCGAGAAGCGCGGAGATGTAAAACCCGCTGCCGCCGCACACGATCGGCAGCCGGCCTCGCTTCGAGATGTCCTCGACGGCTTCCCGCGCCGCGCCGGCCCAGCGTCCCGCCGAGAAGGTCTCCTCCGGTTCGGCGACGTCTACCAGGTGGTACGCGACCTCGCGGCGGGCCTCCCGGGACGGCTTGTCCGTCCCGATGTCCATCCCGCGGTAGACCGCGAAAGCGTCGGCGGAGACGATTTCTCCGCCCAGGCGCAGCGCCGCCGCGTGCGCGACGTCGGACTTGCCCGCGCCCGTCGGCCCGAAGAGAACGAGCAGCGGCGGCCGCCGATCTGAGCTCACGGCCCCTCCGCCCCGCGCCAGGAAAGCCGCGTCGCCGCCGGCAGCAGCTCCGCGCGCGCGTCCGAGCGCAGGTCGGTGCGCAGCACCGGGAGGCAGAAGCGGTCGAGCGTCCGGAGCGTCTCGGGCGCGGGATGCCCGAACCGGTTGTGGCGGCCGCACGACAGAAGCGCCAGGCGCGGCTGCGCGGCTTCGAGGAGCCTGGGGGTCGTGGCGGTACGACTGCCGTGGTGACCGACCTTGAGGACGTCCACGGGGCCGAGCGCTCCCGCGTCGGCGAGGTCGGCCTCCGCCGGCGCCCCCGCGTCGCCGGTCAGGAGCGCGCTGCGCCCGTTCCGCTCGAAGAGCGCCACGACCGACTGGTTGTTGACGCCATCGGTCTTGCGCATCGGCCCGCCCGAATGGAGAACCGACAGGCGCGCGCCCTCGCGCTCCCAGACGTCTAGGGGCCGGAGCGTTCGCACGGCGACGCCGCGCTCCGCCGCCGCGCGCTCCAGCCGGCTGTACAACCCGGCTTCGTCCTCCCCGGCCGAGCGCCAGAGCTCGCCGACCGGCAGCTCGTCCAGGACCGCGAAGAGGCCGAGCGCGTGGTCCGGGTGCGGGTGTGTGGCCAGTACGGCGTCGAGCCGGGTGACCCCGCGGTCGAGAAGCTTCGGCACCAGTCGGGTGCGCCCGAAATCGGTCGCCATCGGATCGAACGGCCCTCCTCCGTCCACGAGAATCGCCTTGCGATTCCAGCGCAGGAGTATCGCGTCTCCCTGGCCCACGTCGAGAGCCTCGATCGAAAAACCACGCTCGGGCCCCGCCGGGCCGGGCCGCAGGGCGAGAGCGAGAAAGACCGCCGCGGCCCCGACTGCCGCCGGAGCGCGCAGGCGGACCGGGCCGAGCCCGGCCAGGAGAAGCAGCGCGCCCACGAGGCAGACGCCGGACAGCGGCGGCGTCGGCCGGAGGAAGGCGCACCCCGCGGCCCTCTCGGCCAGGAACTCGAGGATACGGCTGCCGAAGGCAAAGAGGGCCGCCACCGGGCCAGCCGGGATCCCGAGAGCGTAGAGAGTGAGCAGCAACCCCCCGCACCCGATCAGCCCTCCGGCCAGCGGAATCGTGAAGGGAGCCGTGAGCCAGGCGCCGGCCGCCACGATGTTGAACCGCCAGAAGAGAACCGGGGCCGTGGCGAACTCGGCCGCGAGGGCGACGGCAAGCCCGGAGAAGAGCCACTCGGGCCGCGCCGGCAGGCGCGCCCGGATCGGCTTGCCGAAGATCGCGATCCCGCAGACCGCGGCGAACGTCAGCGCCGTGCCGACCGAGAAGACCTGCGACGGCGCGGCGAGGAAGAGAACGAGCGCGGACAGGCCGATCGCCTGCGCCCCCGTGATCGGCCGCTCGAGCAGGCGCGTCGCAAGGAAGCTCGCCACGACGAGCCCCGCGCGCACGGCCGGCGGGTTGGCGCCGCCAACGAGGACGAAAAGTGCGACCGTGGACAGCAGCGCGGCGTCGCGTCTCTTGCCCTCCACCTTGAGCAAGCCCAGCACGAGCCCCGCCAGGCCCGCGGCGAGCACGACGTGAAGCCCCGATACGACGAGCAGGTGGTAGAGCCCGCCCCGCCGGTACCTCGCGACCATGCCGCGGTCGAGCTCCGCCGTGCGGCCGAGCAGCAGCGCCGCGAGCGGACCGCGGACGTCGCGATCAAACCTCGCGCCGTTTCCCGAGGGCAAGGCAGCGAACAGGAAGCGGTTGGGCAGGGTCAGCACTGAAACGGCCGTCGCGCCCTCTCGCTCGACGAGCTTCGCGCTCTTGACCGACAGGCGGTACCGGGGCCACGGCAGGGGAATTT
>Ga0326726_10001878_pt1 | contig 19541 bp, 22 predicted proteins | sample MHFenrmetagenome_2_FD_207603 | JGI IMG/M metagenome (GOLD analysis project Ga0326726, IMG submission 207603) | Lab enriched peat soil microbial communities from Michigan Hollow, Ithaca, NY, United States - MHF15MN | ecosystem: Environmental > Terrestrial > Soil > Wetlands > Peat | place: USA... | reverse complement strand
ACCACCAGCACGAGCATCAGACCCCAGGTGAACACGATGGTGGCGCTGAGTTTTATGAACCCGTATTGCCAGAAGATGATTTCGTCTGGGCTAAGATGCATGACGAGCCCGATTCGCCGGCGAGTTGACGGGATCGGCAGCCGGGCGGGAGAGCCGCGTCACGATGAAACGCGCGCCGACGAATCCGAGCAGACACGCCACCAGCCGGTCCCATTCGCCGCCGGACACGAAATAGAACCCAGCTAGGCTGACGCTCGTTCGTAGCAAGAGGCTGCTCAGAAACCAAAGCGCGGCGCGTTGCGACGAAAGGCCCCGTCGCACCGTCCACCAAAGGCCGCCGAAGAAAGCTGCTCCGAGCAGCATGCCAGCGCAGCCCGCCAATGCGAGCATCGCAGCGTCACTCATCGCCATTCTGCTGCTCTCTTCGCATTTCCTCGTCTTCCTTGGCCACCCAATGCCAGGCATTCCAACACCCGATCACGAGGCCGGCGACCAGCAGAGCCAACGTCCAGGAGCGGCCGCCCGGGTAGCGCCGGTCCAGCCACAGACCAAGCGCCGCGCCGAGCAGCGTCGGAACCACCACGGACCACCCGATCAGCCCCATCATGCCCAACCCGAACCAAACACCCGGCGTGGAGTTGCGCCGCGCCTTCAGCTTGCGCGCCGCTTTCGCACCGACCTCCCGACCGAGCGGCGATGTCGGCTGCCCGAGTTTGCGGCTGGGCTCGTTAGTCACCGTAGAAAGCGGCCATACGGCGGATCAAACCGCTCTCCAGTCTCGCCAGCGCCGAGCGCACGGCTTGCTCTCGTTCGTCGAAGTTCAGAAAGTTCTGTTCCACCGACGCATGCAGTTCGTGGAGGTCCGTGCCGGCGATGGCGTTGCGCACAGAGACGAGCACGTCACGGCCCGTCTTGACGAGCACCCCCTCATCGACGGCCACGTAAAGCTCACCGTCCGTTTCGGTTTCGTAGATCAGAATCCCGGGCGTGAGCGCCGCTACACAGTCGAGTCGATGTGGCAAGAGTCCAAACGAGCCATCGCGCGTCTCCGCAACGATGCGTGACACGCCGGTCTTCTGCGCGAAGATTTGGAACGGCAGGAGAACCTTAAGGTTCATGAGTGTCGGCGGCCTGTTTGACTTTCGGTTGTGGGCTCGCTCCGGGTTTCCCTGCACCGGCATTCGCGGACTTCGCTTTCGCTTCGTCCACCTTGCCGATCATGTAGAGCGCGCTCTCGGGAAAGTCTTTGAATTCGTCGCGCAAGATACGTTCACAGCCATCGAGCGCGTCCTCGAGGCTCACGAGCTTCCCCTTTAGGCCTGTGAACTGCTCAGTCGCAAAAAAGGGCTGAGTCAGAAAGCGCTCCAACCGTCGAGCGCGGGCCACCACGTCGCGGTCCTCTGGCGAGAGCTGCTCGAGGCCGAGCATGGCAATGATGTCCTTGAGCTCCGCGTATTGCGCAAGCGTCTGCCGGACTTCCTGCGCCAACCCGTAATGCCGTGCTCCGACAATGCCCGGCGTGGCCATCTTGGAACTGGATTGCAGCGGGTCGATGGCTGGGTAAAGGCCTTCGCTCGCCCGCTTGCGCGACAACACGATCGACGCGGAGAGATGCGAGAACGTATGCACCGCCGCCGGATCGGTGAAATCGTCGGCAGGCACATACACCGCCTGGATCGAGGTAATGGCGCCCGTATCGGTGTTGGCGATGCGCTCCTCCAACCCCGAGAGCTCGGTGCCCATCGTGGGCTGATACCCCAGCCGCGATGGCATATTTCCCATCAGTCCGGAGACCTCTGAGCCGGCTTGAATGAACCGGAAGATATTGTCGATGAGCAGCAAAACGTCACGGTGCTCGTCGTCCCGGAAGTACTCGGCCATCGTCAGCGCGGCATGGCCGACGCGGAACCGGCTCCCCGGTGGTTCGTTCATCTGGCCGAAGATCATCACCATGTTCGGCAGCACGCCGGCTTGCTGCATCTCTCGGTGAAGCTCCTCGCCTTCACGACAACGTTCGCCGATGCCGCAAAAGATACTCACGCCTTTTTGAGCGCCGATCATGTTGTGGATCATTTCGGTGAGCAACACCGTCTTGCCGACGCCCGCTCCGCCGAAGAGTCCCGCCTTGCCGCCGAGCTCCAGCGGCATGAGCACATCGATTACCTTGATGCCCGTCGCAAAGACTTCGGACTTCGTGGATCGTCGTGCCAGCGGCGGCGGTGTGCGGTGCACGGAACGCCACTCGACATCGGACAGCGCAGCCCCGCGATCGATGGCGCTGCCGAACACATCGAACATGCGCGAAAGAATTCCCTTGCCGACCGGGGCTTTCAGGGGCCCCTCGGTGTCCTCAACCGGCATACCGCGGGCGAGGCCTTGGGTGGGCGTCAACGCTATGCACCGCACGTGATGTGCATCTCGCTGCGCCAGCACTTCAATGACGATCCGTTGCTCCGGCCCCGCACGAAGCACGGAATAGATCGGAGGCAGATCTACATCGAATCGCACATCCACGACGCTACCGCGCACAGAGACGACCGTGCCGAAATTGTTTTGCTCCGTCATGCTTCGATCTTGGCCTCAAGGTCCGCCGCACGTGCCATCGAGATCGAAGACGAGCAGCTCCTTCATCGGGCTACGTCTTTTCCCTCAGCGAGAGCATCAGCCCGGCACGCGTATGGCATTCATGCGGTCTTGAGGATTCATCCGGGGGTGCCCCACGTCCAGTTGCGGATTTCCGGCATGTCCTGGCCGTGCTTGTCGATGTACTGCTTGTGCTCGACGAGCTTGTCTCTGAGCTGCTGCTTCAAATAGATACCCCGGTCGCCGGTCTGCGGCAGGCGATCGATCGTGTCCATCGCGAGGTGGAAGCGGTCCAGATCGTTCAGGACCGTCATGTCGAAGGGCGTGGTGATCGTGCCCTCTTCCTTGTAACCGCGGACGTGGATGTTGTCGTGGTTGGTACGGCGGTAAGTCAGACGGTGGATCAGCCACGGGTAAGCGTGAAAGGCGAATATCACCGGCTTGTCCTTCGTGAAGAGCTCGTCGAAATCTGTATCGCTCAATCCATGTGGGTGTTCAGTCGGTGGCTGCAACTTCATGAGATCGACGACGTTGACTACTCGGATTTTCAGGTCGGGAAGGTGCTCGCGCAGGATGGATACGGCGGCCAGCGTCTCGAGTGTAGGCACGTCGCCGCAGCAAGCCATGACCACGTCGGGCGCAACAGCCTGGTCGTTGCTCGCCCACTGCCAAATGCCGATGCCCTCGGTGCAGTGCTTGAGAGCAGCGTCCATCGTCAACCACTGCGGCGCCGGGTGTTTCCCGGCCACCACGACGTTGACGTAGTGGCGACTGCGCAGGCAGTGGTCCATCACCGACAACAGGCAGTTGGCATCCGGCGGAAAGTAAACCCGGACGACCTCGGCCCTCTTGTTTACAACATGGTCGATGAACCCGGGATCCTGGTGCGTGAAGCCATTGTGATCCTGGCGCCAGACATGCGAGGCCAGTAGGTAGTTCAGCGAGGCGATCTTGCGTCGCCACGGCAGGTGCGCCGTGACCTTCAGCCACTTGGCGTGCTGGTTGAACATCGAATCGATGATATGGATGAATGCCTCGTAACAATTGAAGAGTCCGTGCCGACCGGTGAGCAAGTAACCCTCGAGCCAGCCCTCGCATTGGTGCTCGCTGAGCATTTCCATCACGCGTCCGGCGGGGGCTAAAAACTCGTCGTTCGGTACGGTCGTGGCATCCCACTGACGCTTAGTTACTTCGAACAGAGCTTCGAGCCCGTTCGAAAGCGTTTCGTCGGGGCCAAAGACTCGAAAATTCCGCTGCTCTCGGTTCAGCTTCGCCACGTCGCGCAAGAAACGTCCGAGCACGTGCGTGTCGCCGATACCGCGCACGCCAGGCGAAGGCACGTCGACACCGTATTCGCGGAAATCCGGCATCCGCAGGTCGCGCAGCAACATGCCGCCGTTTGCGTGCGGATTTGCGCCCATGCGCCGGCCGGCCGTGGGCGCAAGGTCGGCCAGTTCCGGTTTCAGGCGGCCTGCGCTTTCGAAGAGTTCCTCCGGCCGATAGCTCTTGAGCCAGTCTTCCAGCAACTGCAGGTGTTCGGGATGGGTCGCCGGATCCGACAGGGGCACTTGGTGCGCGCGGAACGTGCCCTCGATCTGCAGGCCATCGACCACCTTTGGGCCGGTCCAGCCCTTCGGCGAATTGAGCACGATCATCGGCCAGCGCGGACGCGTGAGGTCGCCTTGGATGCGGGCGCGGTGCTGGATTGTCTTGATCTGCTCTACCGCCGCGTCGAGCGTCGCGGCCATCGACTGATGCATGAGCTCGGGCTCGTGACCTTCCACGAAGTATGGGGTCCAGCCGTAGCCACGGAGCAACTGTTCCAATTCGTCATGCTCGATCCGGGCCAGGATGGTCGGGTTGGAGATCTTGTAGCCGTTCAGATGCAGAATCGGCAGCACTGCGCCGTCGGTGGCCGGATCGAGGAACTTGTTGGAGTGCCACGCCGTCGCCAACGGCCCGGTCTCCGCCTCGCCGTCGCCGACGACGCAAGCGACGATTAGATCGGGATTGTCGAACACCGCCCCGAACGAATGGCTCAGCGAATAGCCCAGTTCCCCGCCCTCGTGGATCGAGCCTGGGCACTCAGGCGACGCATGGCTGGGAATGCCCCCGGGAAACGAGAACTGTTTGAACAGCTTCTGAAGTCCGGCCTCATCCTGGCTGATATCGGGATAGATCTCGCTATAGGTTCCCTCGAGATAAGTGTTACCGACGACGGCCGGCCCCCCGTGCCCGGGGCCGGACACGTAAATCATATCGAGATCATATTTCTTGATGACTCTGTTCAAGTGCACGTAAATGAAGTTCTGCCCGGGCGTCGTGCCCCAGTGGCCCAGCAGCATGTGCTTCACATCTGCGAGCGCCAGCGGCCGCTTCAGCAGCGGATTGTCGTAAAGATAGATCTGACCGACCGACAAGTAGTTGGCGGCACGCCAGTACGCATCCACCTTGTGGAGCAGCTCCGGCGTGAATGTGTCTGCACGGGTTTGCACGCTATAGGCGCCTCAGCGGTCCCCAATACGCCCTGCCACCCACGCTGGCTACTGATTAGGCTGCGATCTTGGGCGGAGCAGGGATCCCGCTACCGGCGCCTCGTGTGTTTGCGAACGCCAGCGCCAATGTCGTTGACGGGTTCAAGCTATCGACCATCGAGCTCGGAATCAGGATTGTGGCTCCGCGTTCCTTGGTGGTCTCGTAGATGATGTTCATCGCTCGAAGTTGCAGCGCTTCCGGATGCCCGGCATACGTGTCTGCGGCTTCGACGAACTTCCCCGCGATCGCCGCTTCGGCCGAGCCGAGAATTACCCGCGCCTGCTTCTCGCGCTCGGCCTGCGCCTGACGAGACATGGCGTCCTGCAACGCCTCGGGGATGGCGACGTCCCGAATTTCCACCGAACTCACCGAGATACCCCAGGGAGCGGTCTTTCTCCCGATCTCGTCCTTCAGTTGCTCGTCTGCTTCTTTGCGATCGGACAGCAACGCGGCCAACATCGAGGAGCCGATCATCTCGCGCAACGAAGTCTGCGCAACCCGGTCGATGGCCTCGCGATAGTTCGTGATGGCCAGTGCCGCCTTCTCGGCATCATGCACGTGCCAGAAGATGATCGCATCGACATTGACCGGCACGGTGTCTTTGGTGAGCGCCTGCTCGGCGTTGAAGGCTGTGGTCTGGATCCGTCCGTCGATCACCGCCACCACGTTGTCGATGACGGGAATGATGGCGAACATGCCCGCCCCCTTAACGCTTTGCAGCTTTCCCATCCTCAGGATCACGAACTTCTGCCAAACGTTGGCCATCTTCAGCGACGCGGCGATGATGGCCGCGGCCGCAAAGAACACGGAGGCGAGATACAGATTTACCCAGTGTCCCGCCGCGAGGCCCGCGACGATACAGACGAATACCAGAAATGCCGTAACCGGATTCATGTTCAATGTTCCTTCTCAGTGGCAACGTCGAAAGAAACCGCTCCGCTGGTCCGCGGCGCTGGCATTGATGAGTGGCAATTATTCGCTCTTCGCCCCCCCAATGATCGGTGCGGTAGCGTACGGTCGATGCAGACTTCTTCTTGGCGGCCAAATCGTCGCCGTTTTTCGAGCGCAGCGCGGCGCGCGTTGCCAGCGCGATTGGCGGTTCGCGATCTTCTTCGTCGCGCTCATTTGGACTTGTGTCGGAGCGGGACACGGACTCCCGCAAGGCTCGGGGCGTAGACGGAAGTCTTCGTCGGCTGTCACACGGAGCCTGGCGCCTTCCCCCCGGAGCCGCTTGTCACTCTGCGAGCTGCCCGCTCTCAAGGTGTGAGGCATCGTACGGAAACACGACCTGCCGGTCGGGCTGAACCAAGTGCTCGTCCTTGTCGGCGTATTCAAGCCGGCCAAGCAAATCCTTGATGACGTTCAGTCGGGTGAGCCGCTTGTCGTTGGCGCGCACCAGCGTCCATGGAGCCATCGGAACGTGCGATCGCGCGAGCATTTCATTACGGGCCGCGCTGTACGCCTTCCAGTAGTGCAGCGCTCGGCCGTCAATCGGACTGACTTTCCATTGCGTCAACGGATCCGTCTTTCGATCCTCGAGGCGTTGTCGCTGCTCGGCCTTATCGATGTCGAGGTAGTACTTCAGCAGTTTGATGCCAGAGCGGACCAGCAAGTTCTCGAAGTCCGCGACTGACTTCATGAACTCTTGATACTCAGCCTCGGTGCAAAAGCCCATTACTCGCTCGACACCGGCACGGTTGTACCAACTGCGGTTGAAGAGCACGAGTTCCTGCTCAGCCGGCAGGTGAGGCACGTAGCGTTGAAAGTACCAAGCCGTCTGATCTCGATCCGACGGTTTGCCCAGGGCCACGACACGGGTCTCGCGCGGACTCAGGTGCTGGGTAATGCGTTTGATGGTGCCGTCTTTGCCCGCAGCATCACGTCCTTCGAAAATGATCAGGATCTTGTCGCCGTGCTTGATGAAGTGCCGCTGCAGCTTGACTAGCTCGATCTGAAGCTTGCGCAGGCACTTCTTGTAAGCCTTCCTCGAGACCCCGTCTCCGTCATTCGATTCCCTTTCAGCGTTGTTCTTACTCATTTCTCACCCTACCTGCGAGCCAGTAATTTCGTGCGTTCGCCCAACGCCGAAGAAGGGACGACGCTGCGCGTAGGCCACTAGATCGTGATCGTGAATCCATTCACCGCTGCCACAGGACGTGGGCGTCTTCCAGTGGAACCGTCACGCGGTCGTGGTGCGGGATCAATCGAGCCGAGTAATCCGTCGCCGGGCGGGCCGCAGGCACCGCTGCTCGATAGACGTAGCCTTTCATCGCACCCACCATTTGTCGCACGCGCTCCATCATCACTCGCTCCGGCGTGGAACCGTCAACGCCATCCGCATAGAGCTCGACTTGCACTGCCTCCGGGTCGAGATCATCGAGATACACTTGCGCCTGAAATACGTGTTGCTCAGCGGCGCTTTCAACCTTCACTTCGCCGAAGCGTAGCGCGGTCCATTTCTGCTCCAACGCATGGTGCCAATTGACGATAGCCAGGCCGATTTCGCCTTTGTCGACAGCCCGATCGAGGTAGGCTGAGGCCGCCGGCAGGTAATGTTGCTGAGTGTATTCAGCCACCGCGCGGTTGGTGGAGAAGCGCGGCGTCAAGCGCGCCATGCTTTCTCGCATTCGCGCCACCCAGGCAATCGGAATGCCTTGCTCGTCGCGGGTATAGAACTCCGGAATCACCTCACGTTCGAGTAGGTCGTAGAGCGCGCCAGCCTCGACCGCATCCCAAGCCGGATCGTCGCCGTGTTCCCGGCCGTCCCCGAGCGCCCACCCCACTTCCGGCGCGTAGGCTTCCGCCCACCAGCCGTCCAATTCAGACAGGTTGATGCCGCCATTGACCAGGACCTTCATGCCGCTGGTGCCACTCGCCTCCCACGGTCGGCGCGGTGTGTTGAGCCAAACATCGACCCCCTGCACCAACTGCTCGGTCAGGAGCATGTCGTAGTCACTGAGAAAAATGGCGTGGGGACGCACCTCGGGCCGTCGGATGAAGTGCGTCCATTCCTGGATCAAGGCTTGGCCCGCTCTGTCCGCCGGATGAGCCTTGCCAGCCATGATGAGCTGGATCGGCCGCTGAGGATTGGTCAACAGCCCAATGAGTCGCTCCGGGTCGTGCAGCAGCAAGTTCGGCCTTTTGTAGGTCGCGAAGCGGCGCGCAAAGCCCAGTGTCAACGTGTTCGGATCGAACAAATGCCTGGCCACTTCAGCCGCCTCGGGCGAAGTCTCGGACGCGGCCAGCTGCTTCGACAGGCGTTGGCGAGCGTGTTCGACAAGCGCCGTGCGGGCGTCCGTGCGAAATTGCCACAGACGTGCGTCGGAGATGCGGCGAATATCCTGCTCCAAGGCGTCCGTCGTCCCCAACCAGCGCTCCTTGCCGCAGGCATCCGTCCAAAGATCGTCGGCCGCGGCCGAGTCCCAAGTCGGCATATGGACGCCGTTGGTCACGTGTCCGATCGGCACTTCGTCGGTCGGCCAGTGCGAAAAGAGCGGCTCGAAGAGGTGTCGGCTGACTTCCCCGTGCAAGCGACTCACGCCATTCACGGCGCCGCTGCCGCGAATCGCCAGATACGCCATATTGAAATCTTCAGCCGGGTCGTTCGAATTCCGGCGGCCCAGCGCGAGCAAATCATGGAGCGGGATGCCGAGTTGCGCCCGGGCGTAACCACCCAAGAAATGTTCGATAAGCGCCGGAGCGAAACGGTCGAAGCCCGCTGCCACCGCCGTGTGAGTGGTGAAGATATTGCCCGCTCGCGTGACGGCCAGTGCGACTTCGAATGGCTGACCCGTCGCTTGCATAAAACTTCGCGCGCGCTCCAGCACGGCGAGCGCTGCATGTCCTTCATTCAGATGGCAGACTTCCGGCTCGATGCCGAGCGCGGCAAGTAACCGCCAACCGCCGATTCCAAGCACCAGCTCCTGCATCAGGCGCAGGTCCGGCCCGCCCCCGTAAAGCTCGCCGGTAATCGCCCGGTACGGCGGAAAGTTCGCCGCATCATTGCTGTCCAGCAGATAAAGCTTCACTCGGCCAACTTGAACCTGCCAGGCGCGCAGCCAGATCGCGTGACCGGGAAGGTCGAGTTGTAGCCGCAACCACTCCCCGTTCGGATGGCGCAATGGCGTGATCGGCAACTGTCCGGGATCGTTGTAGGGGAAGACGGCCTGCTGCGCGCCATCCTGATCGATCAATTGCCGAAAGTAGCCTTGCTGGTAGAGCAGCCCCACGCCAATCACCGGGACGCCCAAATCGCTAGCGGCCTTGAGTTGATCGCCAGCCACATTGCCGAGCCCGCCCGAGTAGATGGGCAACGCTTCGCTCAACATGAATTCCATACTGAAATACGCAACACACGTCAGCGGAGATTTTGGGAACGTCTGCTGAAACCACGCAGGAGCCTCCGCTGCTTGCCGCTTCACCTGCACCAGGTCCGCGACGCTCTTGCGGAAAACGGGATCAGCGGACAAGCGCTCGATCTGATCCCGAGAGACCGTCTGCAGGAGCCCCCAAGGGTTGTGCGTGAGCTCCCATTGCTCGGGATCGAGCTGCCGCCAGATTTGGTCGGCGGCATGATTCCACGACCAACGCAGATCCAGGGCGAGCTCGGCCAGAGAATCGAATCCTTCGATGTCCGTGGGTAAGAGGCTGTATAGCGGGTGACCGACACGAGTTTGGCTCACGAGCTCTCCCTCAGACCTGCCTTAGAAGAAAATTCGCGGCTAACACCGCGATGCCGACACCGAAGCAATGCTAACGGCCTCTGGTTCCACCTGACCGTGGCTATCAGCCAATACGCGCGCCGCTGCCGCGAGACTGGGTGAGAATACTCTGGTAACGGCTGCGACTGCCGGTGGCCGCCAACAATCCCTCCGTTGCACGCACGGCGACTCGCGGAGTGGATTAAGAGATCAAGCCCAACGTCGGGAAGTAGCTGGCTAGGTCAACCACACTTGCAGGCGCGTAGAGCGATGCGTGGTGATCGCGGGCACTGTTCCAGATGAACTGAAGATGCGGCTGCGTCGCGCTCGACTTCGCGAACCAGACCGGGCGTAGCGTGCTCGATCCGGTGTTCGCGACGTCGATCAGAGTGGCGCCGGCTCGCAGCTAACTCAGATACGGCGTATTACGTTCCGTACCCGGCGCGACCGTCAACGATCGACCGCGACCGAGCCGCGCTCCATACAAACACGAGGTGCCCGGTCAAAGCCGCAACAGCCACCAAGGCCAGAACCACGCCGCCGTGCCAGGCGAACGTAATCGCACTGTTCGCATGCGGCAGCGACAGACACGCGCCGACGTTCGCCAGGGCACCGACCGAAAGTGCCGCGAAAGCCGCTGTAGTTGCAGGGCTCAGAGGCGCGCCGTGACGGAGCATCACGGCTAACACCAACATGAGGGGCGCGCCGCCCACGACGATGAAGCCGACGCATATCCACTCATGGCTCGCGGCCAGGACCGTCGCCCAGTCGAAGTCCCGCGGTGACGCGGCGACGAGAGTTCCAAGCCAGACAAGGGCAGCCAGCGCTGCCCACACGCGCGAGTGCTGCGGCAAACCAGGAACCACCGAGGCGAACGCCGCTCGGCTTGCCAGCAATCCCATCACGACGGCAGCGATCTGCGACACCCAGAAACCTGCGCCTGCCCCGCCGGTGTGCGAATTGACTGCACTCATCCCTACCACAAGGACGCCGAGATAAACGGCTGCGCCAAGAGACCACGCCGCCGCTCGCCTACCAGGCCGCCACAACGGCGCGATGGGCTCGAGCCCTCGAGCCAAGTCTTCGATTAGATCGTTCGTATTCATTCGCGTCTCTTACCAAGCGTGCGCCGCAACGTTGACATCGCGCGATGCGTAGCCACCTTGAGCGCACCCACGCTGGTACCGGATACCTCCGCCGCCTCTTTGAGCGACAGCTCCTTGAGCTTCAAGAGCTCAATCGCCTGGCGCTGACCCTCCGGCAGCGCGCGCACCGCCGCATGAAGAGCGGCCGCGTCTTCCACGTCGCCGATATCGTCATTCGTTGCGGGCTCGGAAAAGGTTACGTCCTCCTCATCCACGTAAATCTCCCGCCGCGAGATTCGCGCGTACCGCCGCGCACCGTCGACCAGCCGGTTGCGCACGATCGCGAGTAGCCACGGCACGAACGGCCGCGCCGGATCGTAGGTGGCACGCACCGTGTGCACCGACAACAGGACGTCTTGCACGAGGTCCTCCACCTCGGCGGTCCCGGCAAAGCCGCGCTGCCGCCTGATGAGTTGGCGAATGCGCGGCGTAATCGTCCGCAGTAACTCCTTGTAGGACACCCTGTCGCCCTGCTGCGCCGCGCGCATCAGCTCTCCGAGAGAATCATTTGGCGACGTTGGGTCTGTCATGGCGCAAACCGAGTTTACGGCACACGTAACCTTTTTGCGGGCTCCGCCGAATCAACTGGCACTGGTCAATCGGATCAGCAACCACGGCGCTGCGGCGCCGATTCCTCTAGATCGTAAGGAGCTCTTCATGAACAAACGATTCCTCATTGCTTCGGCGCTCGCGGCAGCTATCGTCGGTCCGTCGCTCGTCTCTGCCGGCCCGGCCCCCGAGCCGACCTTCAAGGCAGAGAAGTGTTACGGGATCGCCAAGGCTGGCAAGAACGACTGCGCCTCCACAGGGAACAATTCGTGTGCCGGCACCACCAAGGCAAACGCGGACCCGCGTGCGTGGATCTACGTGCCCGCGGGCTACTGCGAGCGCATCGTCAGCGGCAGCCTGAAGCCGAAGGCCTAGCCGTGAAGGTCGCGGCCGCTACTCGCGCCGAGCGCGGCACCAACGACGCTCCGTTAGCGGGCGTCGGCTTGCGCTTGCCGCACTTGGCCGAAGTGGCGACCGGCGCCCTCACGTCTGCCTGGCTCGAGGTTCATCCGGAGAACTTCCTCGCGAACCCCCACGCGAGGGAGTTACTCCTCGACATTGCACAGCGGCACGCCATCTCACTGCATACGGTGGGGCTATCGGTCGGCAGCGTCACGGGCCTGGACCGCGAGCATCTAAGGCGGATTTGCCGGCTCGTCGACGAGGTCAAACCGATCTTGGTATCCGGTCACCTGGCATGGTCCACACATCGGGGTGTGTACCTCAACGATCTGCTACCGCTTCCGTACAACCAAGAAACGTTGCACGTCGTCGCCACGCACGTCCACGAGGTACAGGACGCTCTAGGGCGACCCTACGTCGTGGAAAATCCCGCAAGCTACGTGGGCTTCGCCACATCGACGCTCACTGAAGCAGACTTTCTCACAGAGCTCGTGACACGCACGGGCTGCCAATTGCTCTGCGACGTGAGCAACGCGTTCCTGAGCGCGGCCAACATGGGCTACGATGCCCACGCGTACATCGATGCATTCCCCGCGCACGCCATCGCGGAGCTTCATCTCGGCGGCTTCACACGAGAGGACGACGAGGCGACGCCCGGCGGAGAGATCCTAATCGATACGCACGCGGGCGCCATCGCAGCGCCGGTCTGGGACCTCTACGCGTATGCACTACGCCGGTTCGGCCCGCGACCGACGTTGATCGAGTGGGATAACGATCTCCCCTCTTTTTTAACATTGCTAGCCGAAGCCGATCGCGCCGACGCCGTTGCGGTCGACGCGCTCGGCCATGGACACTCGCATGCTCCCGCTAGCTGATCTGCAAAGCAGCGTCGCTCGTGCCATGACGACGGGCGAACGCGAGCCAGGCGTCGCGCAGCTCGTGGGCGGCGCCCATCCCGGCACACGGCTCAACATTCACCTCCGCCACTACGAAGCGAGCTTGACCACCGCGCTGCGCGAAAAATTTGCAGCCTGCGCTTGGCTCGCCGGTGCGGATCTGGTGAGCGCCGCGGCTCGCGCATACGTGCGCGTGCAGCCGCCGGGGCATCCTTGCATTGCGGAATACGGCGAGGATTTTCCCCAGTTCATCGCGAATTACGGCCGCGCACCGACGATGCCTTATCTCGAATCGTTCGCGGAGCTCGAGTGGGCCGTGGGCCAAGTGGCGATCGCGATCGACTACCCGCCCCTCTCCTGGCCGCACTTCGCGCAGATCGGGTCGGAGCGCCTAATCGACTCCGCTCTCATATTGCAACCGGGCCTGCGCTACTTGCGCTCGGCCTGGGGTGTGGACCAGCTCATGACACTGCACCTGAGCGGCACAGAGCCCGAGCGCTTCGTGCTCCCCGAGTCGGATACGTTCATCGAGGTTCGCGGCGCGCGCGGGACCGTACACCTCGCGAGACTCGATGGCGCGACCTTCACGTTCCGTCGGGAGCTTGCGGTTGGCAGCTCGGTCGGCGATGCGGCCGGCTGCGCGCTCGAGCTCGACTCCACCTTCGATCCAGGTGAAGCACTCCGGCTGCTCGTGCACACCGGTCTCGTCGCCACAACGACCGCACGGGCGAACGCATCATGATCCAACTCTCGACACTGCGAGAACGGCTGGAGCGTTTCCCGTTGTCTCTCCTTCAACTCGCGATGAGAGTCGGTGTGGGCGCGGTCTTCTTTCGCTCCGGGCTTCTGAAGATCGACTCTTGGCAGTTCACGATTCAGCTGTTTCGCGATGAGTACAAGGTACCGCTGCTCGATCCGGTGCTAGCGGCTCAGGCCGCCGGAATCGTGGAGCTCGGCGTACCTCCGCTGCTGTTCGTCGGAATCGCGACGCGGCTTGCGACGCTGCCACTGCTCGGCATGATCGCCGTGATTCAGGTGTTCGTGTACCCGAACGCGTGGAGCGATCACTTGATGTGGGCGTCGGCGCTGCTGCTCGTTCTGACTCGCGGACCTGGTGTTTTCTCGCTCGACTACATCATCGCGAGAGTGCAAGCCGCGCGACGTCACCGGTAGTCGAACAAACTGCTCGGGCTTCCTCATCACTAGGCGGGGATCCCCTCACGGCTCGCTGCTGGTGTCTGCCCCGCTGCGTTCTTTCCCATCGTCGTCCTCGTTATCGGGGCAGAATGGGAAGCCAGCGGGCAGGCTGTCGCGCTGGTCTCGACGACGTTGTCGAGCACGCGGCGCGCGCCTGCGGCCGCGCTTTCGATACTCTCGCCGGGAGCTCCGAGCATGACGTACCACTGCGGCGCGTCGCCGAATCTGTACTCGATGATCGGCCGGCGCTGCGCGCGCAGCTCCGTCATGAGCTCGCCCTTGTGCTCGCGCAGATAGGCGGCCTGAAGCTCGGTCTCCGGTTCGCGAAATTGAAGAACGAGATCATCACCATCGAGCTCAAGCTCAACGCCGGCTAGCCGAAGCCGATCGAAGAGCGCACTCGTATTCGGTACCTGTAGCGATGCGATCCCGTCTCGGTCGCCTCGTTATCCGGCTCGGCGCGGCTTCCTCAGGCTTCTTCGTCATCGTCCTCGTTGAGTCGCGCTTGCTCGGCGCCATGCTGAACTGCGAGCGCGCTCCTCAGCCGCGCGCTCCTCAGCAGCGCGCTCCTCAGCCTCGCGCTCGCGCAGGCAATCCATGCGTTCGAGGTAGGCCAAGTGCTCCTGTGTATCGCGGTCTAGGTCGCGACGATCGCCTTCGAGCACATGCAATTTCGCAATCGCGCGGATCTCCGCCACGAGGTCGTCAACCGACGCTCCGAGCAGGAGACGCAGCCTTACGTCCTCGCGAAAACTTCCGGCTATTTCCCACCTATCGATCGTCGTTCGAATTTCCATCGTTTCTCCCAGACTCGCGGCAGCCGGCCGCTCGGTTTGTGAAGCTTGGGTGGCTCATCGAGCTCGCGCGTTCGCGCCGATCCGCGTCGCAGCTGAACGTCGATCCTTCCGTAGTGGTACTAGCGAGCGGCTCGCATGAAGAGTCGTCCTCTCTCTCGCGTGGTGACGCGTCCGGCCGCAACGCGAGCACCGCGCGTCGCAGAGCGCGTGCGCTTCGCGCCGCCATAAGAGTCTTCGTCATGTCTCGTCCCGTCCCGTCGTGTGTAGCCGGCGTCGGTAACTCCTTGATCTCGCCGGTATCAGCTAGCAACGAAATTTCGAGATTCCTGCACTTCGTACGAACGCTCGCGAGAATCCGATCGGAGATCCCGTACAGGCGCAGCTCCTTGCGGTTCGTCTCGAACTCCACGACGTCGCGGCAATTCGCGCCCCGCATCAGCATGTGCAGCAGGCGAAGGAACGCGCCGAGTTCTGCCGGCGACAGCTCGTTGAGCGGCGGCAGCCACAGCCACGACACGTCGCAGCGGAACCAACGCGGCGCGCCGTCGCCTCGATGGCCGCGCAGCACGGTCCCGCTGAGCCACTCGGGGTTGAACCTGACGATGATCCTGTCGGCCGACTGCTTGTGGCCGGGAGGCGCGTTCACCGCGCCTCACCGCACGCCTCACGTTCGGGTGCTTGGCGCTGAAGCGCCGATGGAGCTATCGTGCTCATGTCGTCGAACCTCCTCGACGCACTTCTCCTCGACCTCGCGTACCGCCGGCTCGCAACCGGCGGCGCGCACCTCTGCGCCGGACTCGCGCTCGAACTCGAGGATCTCGCGCACCGTCAGCTCGACGATCACGTCGGTGAGCGCGCGGAGGTTCGGGTCGAGCGCGTCGGTCATCAGTCGCGGGTAGAGCGCGGCTGCGTGAGCGCATCCCACAGTCGTTCGCCGTCGCGAGGGGTAAGTAGCGGCCCCGAGATGGTCTCGGCGGAGGTGATCTCCCCGGCGGCGACGAGCTTGCGGTAGACGGCCTTGCCTACCGGGTCCGAGACCCCCGCCTGCCGGATGATCGGCCCCTTCCGGATCAGCGGGGTCTGGTTGAAGTCGCGCATGTTCGTCGTCTCCTTCTGCGTACGTAGAATGTTCCGATAAGTCGATATAATCCCCACGATGCAGAAAGGCCAAAAAAGAATCGGGTCGACGAACGACTTATCGGAACAGCCGGCTGCCCAAGCGCAGCTTCGAGCGCGAGGTGCTGCCCCGTGAGCTACGCCAACGAAGCACGCCGGCTCATCCTCGAGGAGCTGTTCCTCGACCTCGGCTCCAAGTACGCGTCGAACCTCGTGTCGTGGGGCAAGCTCGGCGAGAAGCTCAAGACGTCGCCACCGCCGCTCTCGCAAGACGACTACTGCCAGCTCGTCGTCGACCTGGCGAATGGGGAACGGATCGGACTGCGGCGATGGGACCAGCTCATCGGCGTCGCGGCGTACCGACAGGGCCGAGGACCCAGGGCCGCGATCGCGCTGCCCGAGCCGATCCGACTGCCGCTCGTCAAGGACCTCCAGGTCGTCGTCGACCGCATCGACGCGATGCGCAAGCTCGGCCGCGTGCGGCAGGACGGCCTCGACGACGATGATCGCGCCGCCCTTGAAGCAGCGGTGGCGAAACTGCGGAAGAAGCGCGTCGAAGCGGACGACATGGTCACGGCGATGGTGGTGCTGGTGCCGACGTTCGCGGCGGACGGGAGCGAGCACTACCGCGTCGTCGCGAAAAACCTCGTCGGCGCACTCGCCTACGGGCTGCGGCTGCTCGCGAACGGCGACGACCTATGTCGGTGCCGAGCTGAGGCGTGCGGGCGATTCTTCCTGAAGCGCCAAGGAGACGACGGCGCGCCGATCATCGTGTCGTGCAGGCGAGAGCACCACAAGGATGCGCTGCGAGACAAGAAGCGGTTGGACATGCAAGCACTTCGGGCGAAGGCCCGCGAGGAGTCGAAGCGATGAGAGGAGCGATGCCAGTGACCGGGACCAACGTCTTCGTCTACGCGAGGTACAGCAGCATCGAGCAGGACGCGTCGAGCACGGCCGCGCAGGCCGCGAACTGCCGGCTGCTCGCCGAGCGCGAGGGTCTCCACGTCACCGAGGTGTTCAGCGACGAGGCGCTGACGGGCCACGACGACGCGCGGCCGCAGTTCGTGCGGATGCTCGCGGCGCTCAAGCGCGGCGGCGTTGCAGGCGTGCTCGCCGACGAGACGAGCAGACTCTCCCGGTCGCCGCCGACGCTACTCAAGCTCGTCGCGGAGCTGAAGTTCAACGACCAGTTCTTGCTCACGGCCGACGGCACCGACTCGCGTGCCGAGCACTCGGAACTGCTACTGTCGCTGCGCGCCAGCATCGACCAGATGGAGGGCCGGCGAACCGCGCACCGCGTGTTCCGCAGCATGAAGGAGCAGCACGCGCAGGGCCGCTCGACGGGCGGCAAGTGCTTCGGCTACGCGAGCGCTTCGGACGGCGAGCACCGGAAGCGCGTCGTCGTGGAGGACCAGGCGAAGATCGTGGTTGAGGTCTTCGAGAGGTACGCGCGCGGCGAGAGCGCGAAGTCGATCGCTCGCGATCTGAACGCTCGGCGCGTGCCGAGCCCCGGCAGCTTCTGGCAGCGCCCGCGCGCGAACGGCTGGACCGGCACAACGCTGACCGGCTCGCACTCGAAGGGCGGCGGCTTGTTGAGGAACCCGATCTTCAAGGGCGACTACACGTGGAACCGCGCGCGCGGCAAGAAGCGTCCCGGCACCGGGCGGCGCGTACAGAAGCTCCGGCCCGCGAGCGACTGGGTCGTCCGCCACGACGAGAGCCTGCGCATCGTCGCCGACGAGCTGTGGGCTCGCGTCGCGAAGCGACTCGAGGACGCGCGCCGCAGCGTCAGCGCGAAGGGCGGCAAGCCGGCGAGATGTCTGCTGAGCGGCGTCTTGAAGTGCGCGTGCTGCTCCGCGTCGTACGTGATGCGGAACTCGACGCGTTACGCGTGCTCGTCGGCCAACAACGGCCGAGCCCCGCTGTGCACTCAGCGCCGACAGATCAACCGGCGCAAGACCGAGCAGCGTCTGCTCGAAGGCGTCAGGGCGAAGCTCCAGTCACCGGCGCTCGTGCGCGACATGGCGCGGCGCGTGCAGGCGCGACTCCGTGCGCTGAAGCAGCCCGATCGCGGCCGGCACAGCACCGAGCTGGCGAGGATCGAGCGCGAGGTCGGCAACGTGGTCGCCGGCATCTCGAAGCTCGGCGGCTCAGCGGCGCTGCTGACCCGACTCCGAGAGCTGGAGGCCGAGAAGGCGCGGCTGACGTCGGAGATCGCCGTCGTCGCGGCACCCCCGACCATCGTGCCGAACGTCGAGCAGATCATCCGCCGCCGGATACGCGAGCTGGACCAGATCCCGCGCGACCCGCACGGCGACGAGGAGACCCGCGAGAACGCCAGGGCTTCGGTCCGGGCGCTGCTCGGCGGCGAGGTCACGGTCACGGAGCAAGGCGCACACGTCTACGCGACGGTGGACCTAGGCCGGGTGTGTATAACCGATGGTGCCGGCGGAGGGACTTGAACCCCCGACCCCCCGCTTACGAAGCGGATGCTCTACCAACTGAGCTACGCCGGCGAGACCTCGATAGAGGCCGGGTATTGTGCCTGAGCGGACAGCGGGTCGCGAGTGTGGGTGACGCTGCGCGTCAGCGGCTTCGGACGCGGATCACGACTTCGACGCCGGCATGCTCGGTGCCGGGCGGAAGCTCCGTGCCGACCTGCAGCGAGATCGCGCCGAGCGGAATGTCCGTGATCTCGCCCGTGTCGACGTTATAGAAATGATGGTGGGCGTCGATCGTCGAATCGTAATAGTGCCGAGTCGGGTCGACCTCGACCGTGCGCAACAGCCCGCGCTCGCAGAACAGGTTCAGCGTGTTGTAGACCGTCGCCTTCGACACGCGCGAACCCATCGCTCGGATGCCCGCGATGATCTGATCGGCCGATAGGTGTTGCGGCTTCGCGAGGATCACGAGGCCGACGTCGAGCCGCTGTTTCGTCGGAAACACGCCCGCGGCGATCAGCCGCTGCGCAATCTGTTCTTCGCCAACCGTCTCGGCAACTGCCATGTCTGCCATCCCTGTCTTCGTGGACCCCGCAGAGTATAGGCACGGCTTTTCCTAAACCCAAGACTGAGTCCAGAGACCGGTCGTTCCAGCCCAGGCCGTCCAGCGCGCGAGACAGCGCGTGAATCCGCGCATTCGGCGCCGATTCGGCGCTCGTGACGCGCCGCTGCGCCGCCCTAGAGTCGCTCGCTCGCCATACATAAGGAGAACGCGGTGCGACCTGCTCGCGGCTTCACGCTCTGGGAGCTGCTCTGCACGCTCGGGGTGACGGCGGTGCTGCTCGGCCTCGGCGTGCCGAGCTTCCACCGGTTTCTGCTGGACTCGCGGCGCACCGCGGACGTCAATGCGTTCGTGCTCGCCGTGCAGGTCGCGCGGACCGAGGCCGCGAAGCGCGGCGACGCCGTCGTGCTGTGCCCTTCGCGCGACGGGCGCCGTTGCAGCAACGACGAGCAAGACTACGGCGCCGGCTGGCTCGTTTTCGCGGACCGGGATTCGAAGCGCCCGCCGCAGCGCTCCGAAGACGAGCTCCTGATCTACGCCTACCGCCCGGAGCTCTTGGGCTCGATCGTGGGCAATCGCCCCTATTTCGACTTCCGCCCGATCATGCGCCGCAGCACG
>Ga0326726_10001877_pt1 | contig 19544 bp, 11 predicted proteins | sample MHFenrmetagenome_2_FD_207603 | JGI IMG/M metagenome (GOLD analysis project Ga0326726, IMG submission 207603) | Lab enriched peat soil microbial communities from Michigan Hollow, Ithaca, NY, United States - MHF15MN | ecosystem: Environmental > Terrestrial > Soil > Wetlands > Peat | place: USA... | reverse complement strand
TGAACGGATCGGAGACGCGCAGCGAGATGTTCCCCTGCTCGCCCCACACCTTGTACCGGCCCGCCAGGTTCATCGACACCGACGCGATCTGGGAGCCACCCTCGGTCGCGTACGGCGCCCGATAGAACGCGAAGAGCTGCGCGTCGGCTTTCGGCGAGAACTTCCACGTCCCATTCGTCCGGGCCGACCAGACCATCGCATGCGCCGAGAGATTGCCCGAGAGGTTCGACGCATCGCTCGAATAGTGATAGACGCTCGCGCCACCGCCGAGCTGCAACGGACCCTTGTGCGCGTTGATGTTGACGTCCGTTCCCACCGTGAGCGTGCTCGCCACGTTGTCGAAGGTGCTCACCGACACGCCGCTCGAATCCACGAACTGAATGTTGCGCACCGCGTGCGCCGTGCTTCGGAGATAGGGATTCACCTGCACCGATCCCCAGCTTCGCGCCTCCTGGTACCCCAGCTCGAGCGCGTCCGTGTATTCGGCGCGGAGGGCGGGATTCCCGCGGAACAGGTTGCGCGTGTCCTGCCGGTACTCGATCGGGCTCAGCTGATATGGATTCGGCCGGCTCACCCGGCGCGAGTAGCTGATCCGCGCCGACCTGAGCGCCGTGAAGTTGTACGAGAGAATCGCGCTCGGGTACGCGCTCGCGTACCGGCGGTCGTACTGCTGATCGACGGTCGTGAGATCGAAGTACGTCGCAGCGTCCTCGAGACGGAGCCCGGCCTGGGTCTGCACCTTGGCGAACTTGTTCGAGAGCAGCGCGTACCCCGCGCCGATGTCCTCGTGGTAGTCGAACGCCGTCTTCCGCCGCGGATCCGAGGTGAATTGACCGGTCGCGGCGTCGCGATAGGCCGCGTCGAAGTCGTTCGTCGTCGTGCGCCGCGTCCCCTTGAGTCCCAGCTCGAGCTTCGTGCCTGGGCCGAACTGCTTCGTGTAGTCCGTCTTCCAATTGAGGTACGGGTAGCGGCCGATCGTGCGGTCGTGCTCCGTCGGGATGGCCGCCGGCGTCGACGCGTCGGCGCGCAGCACCGTTCCCGAGAGATCGATGTCCGCCGTCGCGTTGGTGTTCGAGTACTCGAGCTCCGTGGAGAACAGCGGCTGGTTCTTGTCGGCCAATCGCCGGAACGTCACGTCGTAGTCCTGCGAGGCGTTACGAGAAATCTGCGACGTCGCCTGGTTGAACAGACCGATGGTCGTCCGGCCGGCGTCGAGGTCCGTGTACGACGACGCCTGATCGCCCCCGAAGTGGCCGCCGTAGAAGAAGCCGTCGAACGACAGCGTGTTTCGGTCGGTGAAGCGATACTCCGAGCGCAGCGTTCCTCCGCCGGAGATGGGCGACTGCCGGCCCGCGAGACGCGTCTCGGTGAACGCCGGCACCGGGACGACGAGGTTCGTGCGCGAAATGGTTCCCGACGTCTCTCGCCGATCGTGGTAGATGCTCCCTGACCCGAACAGCGTGAGCTTGCCCTGCTGCTTGCCGACGTTGCCGTTGGCGTTCACCATGCCGGTCGATGCCGTGCCACCGCTCACCCCGCCGCTCAGGCCGAGCTGGGCCTCTTGATTGAGCACGATGTTGATGATGCCGGCCGTGCCTTCCGGATCGTCCTTCGCCGACGGATTCGTGGCCACCTCCACGTTCTTCACCGTGCCGGCGGGAAGCTGCGCGAGGAAGGCGCCGAGCTGGTCCCCCTTGAGCGGCGTCGAGCGTCCATTGATCTGCACGACGACGTTGGCGTTGCCGCGCAGGCTGACGTTGTTCGAGCCGTCCACCTCGACGAGCGGGATGTTTCGCAACACGTCGATCGCCGTGCCACCGCTGGCGGCGGGCATGTTCTTGACGCTGTAGCTCGTCCGATCCGGCGCGAGCACCACATCTTCCCGCTCCGCCACCGTCTGTGCGGCGTCGAGCTTCGTGGCGACGACGGTGAGTCCGATCGGTCCAACGTCGACCACGGGATGCTCGGCCGAGATCGCGACGTCGTTCCGGACGACCGGCGCGAAGCCGATCGCGCGGACGCGCAGCGTGTAGCGCCCCGGCCTGAGACCATCCACGTGAAACGATCCATCGGTCGCCGGGAGCGCGCCGCTCACGAAGGCCGTGTCGCCGGCGCGCCGCACGGCGACCGAGCCGGTCGCCACCGCGCGTCCGCTGGCCGAGTCGACGAGCCGTCCGCGGATTTCACCCGGCCCAGATAGGGGACGAGACGGCCCGCCAGTCTGTCCAGTGGCTTGATGCGTCGCACAAAGGAGGGCGAACGACGTGGCGAGGAAAGCTCGAGTCATATGGAAACAGCGATGAGGGAAGACTGATCTTGTGTCCTACTGTGACACCAGCGCGCACCGGGGCGTTCGTTCCATGCGGGCGCCTGGACACTACCAGTATCGGCTCGTTGGCGTTTCACTTCTCTTACTCCAGTCGAGCGGGAGCGCGCGGCACGCCCCAGTGTTACGCGCGAGGCGCGTCCGCGTTGTGTCGTCCTTGAAGGGGGAGTCGGTACGGTCGAGCTGTTTCCGACCGGCACGACTGGTCGCGACGCGATCGAGCGCCTCTTTGGCGCCACCGCCGGCCGCACCGCTCGTGGTGCCGGCCCTGGGGCGTCTCGACTATGACGCGCTATATACCAGTTTCGTAATATCCCATTCCTCGGGATGCGCGGTGCCCACTAGGATCTGCGCGATCGATGCGGCGTTCCGCGGCAGCTTTGTGCGCGCGCGCTGTTTACTGAGTCCGCAAAAGGAACAAGGCCAACGCTCGTCAGTCGTTGGCCTCGTCACGGATGGGACAGGATTGGATGGCCCAACGCGCGAGTTTCGCGCGGAGGAAGGGTGCGGAGCGCGAGCGGCACCCCCAACCAACCCGCCTCGAGCGTCGCACCGTCGGGAATTTCCACGCGCGGCATGTGTGGTGCGCTTCGAAGGGACATCGCCTTACGCCGAGCTGGAGGACGACAATGGAACGAGAGCACGCCCGCGGACGGATGAGAGGAGCCGTGACGACCGCCATCCTCTTTTCACTCTGTGCTTGGCTGCCGCAACGCGCGACGGCCCAGGACGCCAAGCAGGACCTCGGTGGTACGACATGGAGGCTGGTCAGTCTCACCATGTCGGACCAAACGGTCACGCCAGATGATCGAATGAAATACACGTTGACGTTCGACAAGAAAGGAGCGGTGGCCATCCACGCGGACTGCAACCGTGGGAGGGCACGCTACACGGACCCGACGGGCACGCTCGAGATCAACAAGATCGTTCTAACGAAAGCCAAGTGCGCGCCAGGGTCGATCGCCGACCAGTTTGCTCGCGCCATCGGCTTCACGCAGTCGTACACGATCAGGGATGGGAACCTCTTGCTCGGTATTTCGCCGACGGGCGACACGCTTCGGTTCGAGCCATCGGCAACCAGGGGGAAGTGACGCGCGTCCGGCAGGTCGGACGAGGCTGATCGTTGCTTGACTGGCAACCGATCGAGCGCAACGCGGATCAAGTTGATGGCTTCGATCGATCGGACGCGGAGCGAGGATGTGCCTTCATCGCTCCGCGATCCGATTTGGAGTCGGCCCAGTCTGAGGGACGCCCTGAGACACGCGAGCGGGCTTCGCGCGGTAGTGGCGAATCGTATAGGACCACCGCACGCGAGACGACCGACGCAGTCAATCGGACGATGGCTCGCACGCCGCCCGCGAAAGCCGCTGTGGGACCTTCGACGCATGGCAGGTGCCTAGCGTCTTCCCACTTCGTTGTGCTTTGCGACGGCGGCGACGCGCGGTATGAGCGCGGCAGCGGTGATTCTGCCTGCCCTGCCAGGCGATGACTCACGGTCAGACGCGGCTTTTCCTGGCTGAAGGTCGCCGTGGCTTATTGCGAACGGATGGGACAGGACTCGAACCTGCGATCGGCTTTCACGGAAACGTGTTCCAGGCGAGAACCTGCGCGAACGCGTTCCCCACCCAGCGAGGCTTCGCATTCACTCGGTGTGCGCAAAGAGGATTTCAGGCAGGTTTTCGAGCCGCCAGATTCCGTCACGTGCGCGCATTGAGTGCTGCACTAGCGCGAAGACCGTGGACGCGGTGCCGAGTCGGACGATTCCGCGAGTAATCTGGGCGCGGTGGCGATAGACCGCGCTGGTGTACCCGGACGTCGAAATGAACACGCCCCCCGTCGTCTCATCGGCAACATTGACCTCAACAAACTCCTCGACCCTTTCCGCGCCAACGCGCTGCGTGTCCCAGTGCTTCACCTCGATGTAGTACGTGTGCTCCGCGGTTGCGACTTTGCACCGGGCAATGATGTCCTTCCCGCCGTCCTTGCTCCCTGGGGTAAGAGTGACGTCGAAGCCAACACTCTCCAAGGCATGCGCGATAAGCTGCTCCATCTGTCGCCATTCGAGCCGGTGTAGCGCCTCGGGATTGTCAACAACGATGCGGCTCAGCTCATTCATGAAGGTACGAAGCGCCGTGACAATGGCTGCGGACACAATCTGAGGACCCGCCTCGTTGTCGAGACGGAAGGTCGGGTCGGGCAGATTCAGTCCCGGCTGCTCGAAGTTTAGGAGCTTGAGGGCCAGGTCCTTCCCCGAGTCGTCGATTGCAACGACCGACGGCGTGACCCCGCGGGGCGTGATGCCGTCCGCTTCGAACCCATCGCCGACGAGCTTAAGGCCGGTGATGTGTAGGCCGGTCGTGGCCGTCGCTGACCAAGTGGCCGTAACTGCGCCTGGCGCTATCGGCCTGATCAATGCGACGCCGTTCGCACCGGGAATGCTGATCGCAATCGAACCGCCAACCATCTGGCGACCGCTGTAGAGTATGGGAAGCACGGCCACCGTTACCGAGCCGCGTTTCCAGTTGCGGCCTTCCGCGTCCGTCGTGCTCGTCGACGTCGGCCTGCCGTCGGCGTCGGTGTAGGCCGCGAACGTTTCGGCAAGCACGACGGCATCCGCGTTGTTGAGTTGGCACGCGGCCGTCGATGTGGCCAATAGAGTCGTCCCCGTCGTCGAGGTTCCCGTCGCGCTGATGGTCAACGGCCCGTTGTGGAGCGTAGGAACGCCGGTGGTCGCGTTGAACAGGGCCGTGTTGAGGGTGAACACCAGGAGGTTCGCGGAGGCGTCCGTCGCTACCCTCGCGACACGGTCGCCAAGCACGTGCGTCCGAGCCATCGTGTCGTCACCGACGGCGAGCCGGACCGAAACCTCTTGGAGGATCTCTTCGCCCGGGTCGACCTTCACGAACACGTCGACCTGACCAGCAAGAGCATCGATGTTCGCCGGGACCGACTGGCCGTCTGGAGTTCGCTGATTCACCGCGACGATTTCAATCAACGCCTGCACCTCCGAGCCGAGAATCGGTCAAGAGCCTACGGGCCAGGCACATTCAAGGCACAATTCGGACTATTGCATCTGGGAATAGCAAACGCCAACAGCATCTAAGCCATTGGCGCCGTGACGGATGGGACAGGATTCGAACCTGCGATCGGCTTTCACCGAAACACGCTTTCCAGGCGTGCGCCTTGAACCACTCGGCCACCCATCCAAGAAGCTTCCAACTTAGTTAGCCGCAGCGACTTCTGGGAGCCCGCCGGCGCCAGCCTCAAAATGCCGCCACCAACACTGGACCTGCCGTCTCGGCGTCCAGTGGTATTCTCGCGCGACGTGCTTCAAAAGAAGGGGTGGGTCGCCCGCCGCAAACGAAGAATGGCGTTCATTTCGTGGATGCCGTTCTTCAGCGTTCCGATGCTGCGTCTCCAATGGAGCCGCCGGATCTAACCGGCCTGCAGACTTTCCCGCAACGAGCGTAACGTCTCGAGCGCCGCCTGGCTCGCGTTGGTCAGAGTTTCCTCGGCCAACCCCCTTTCGTCCTTGTCGCGCTTGACGGCCTCGATTGCCACCTCGACAGCACGCAGCAGCTCCGCGTCCTTCCCCAGCACGCGTTTGAGCGCGGCGCTCTTGAGCACTTTCGAAACCTCCGCACCCTCGGCCGTGCGCAAGTCGCCCGCCGCCTTGCTCCTCGATGCCGCGGTGTCGAGCGCAGTCTTCACCATCTGCTCGAACTCCTGGAGCGCATCGCCAAAAACGGCATCGCTTCCAGCCTGTTTGAAGTCCGGCGTATCGGGGACAAAGACCACAGTGCCCGGGCGAAGGTCCGTCAGATCGACGTGCGGGTTGACCATCTGCAGCGAGGCGAGTGCGGCATCGGCCTGAGCGACGCTGAGCTTCCCGCTGAGGAGACGGTCGCGAAGGGTTCGAGCGTCGGTATTCCGATCGGTCACGAGTATGCGCATATGCTTGCGTGTCTCCTCTATACTATAGAAGTAGAAACGGGCGCCTGAACGACCTGCGGCGTCCGGTGCGCCGTCAGGCGAGTAGGTTGAGCTTGTCCCACGGGTCCTGAAGAGCGTTGGGGATCATGATCGGCCCGGTTGTGATATTCCCGACCACGGCGGCGTGGCGTGCCTCGGCGACGAGGATGGATACTTCGCCCCCGCGCACTCGATTGGCGTTCACGATCGCGACGTCGGTGGTGATGAGAACGGCGGTCGCACCATTGAGCCGCGATTCAATGCGGTTCTGGTTGAACAGGCACTCGCCGCGGGCCGACACGTCAGCGATTGGACCTGGTCCGCGGGCCAAGAGCGTGTTGCCGAGCACCGAACCGCGAGCAAGCTCCTGCTCCCCCGTCGCCGCGTCGACGCCGATGGTCCACAGGTACGGCAGTCCTCCGTCGAGCACCAGCATCTGCGCGGCGCTCACACGGACGGTGATGAGGTTCGCCTCACGTGCCGCCGGGATCTTCGGATCGCCGTCGGCGACGGCGAGTGCCTTCCACGTCGACTTGGTGGCCTGAGTCGACGGATCGGCATCACGCTGCACGTGGTTGTTGCTGACATCGAACTGCGTGAACGGCGCACGCACCATGATCCCGGCACTGACGCCGAGGAAGTCGCCCGGCGGCGCGATGTCGGTCATTTCGTTCGCGATGATTCGCGCGCGCGATACACCCGTCGTGAGAATCGCCGCTCGGAGCGCGGATTGTTCAGTCCCGACGCCGAGTGTGCGAATGATGTTGCCGGCGATGGTCGCGGTCTGCGTGCGCCGCAAACCGATGCCCACTACCGACGCGCTGCCGTCGGCGACCGGCCCGATGTCTCTCAGGTGGTTGTTCTCGATCGACACTGAGCCGCCCTCGGCATCGCCGGTCAACAGGATGCCGTTGCCGCAGCTCTCGATGATGTTCAGTTTGACGATCAGCTCGCGCGTTGGCGCGACGACCCGGATGCCAGCGCCCGCAAAGCCGCTCACCTGATTGGCCAAGATCTGACACTGGTCCGAGCCGTTCCTGTCGAGGCCTGCGACGAGCGCAATGCCAACCGCCGCATTCCTGCGTGCCTCGGCCGCCGTCGCGACGTTCACCACTTTGTTGTCGGCGATCCATGCGCCATCCACGCCGCAGCGGATGCCGTCGCCGGTGACGTTGACGCTGTTGCCGCGAATCGCGAGTGAGGAACCCGGCGCACCCAATCCGAGCGCGCTGATGGCGGGGTCGCTGCATCCCACGACCTCGTTCCCGGCAATGCGCGTGCTCAGCAGATGGAGCGTGGCGCCGACGAGAGCGACCGCCTGGCTCTGACACCAGAGCAGATTGTCCTCGATCGACAGCGCGGCCGTGAGGAGGAAGCTCGTCTTCCCTGGGGCTGCGGGGTCGTTGGCGAGAATACCCACCGGCGCGAGGATAACGTTCCCACGCAGTGTTGCCGCCGCCACGATCCCCCGTAACGAGATCGCCGCTCCCGCGGGCGCCTTCGCGTTGCCCCCGACCATCGCAATCACGAGATCGCGCAACGAAAGCCCCAACGCCGTATCGACGGCAATTGCGGTCGCGCCGCCGAGCGACAGGAGCGACAGGTTCTCGATGGCGACGGCAACGCAGCTTTCGAGCGCGAACCCGCCCGTCGGACAGATGATCACGGTGTTCGGTCCCTGACCGCGGATTCGAACCGACCGTGCTTTGACCACCCGCACCGGCTCTCTGAGCGGGTACGTTCCGGGTCCGAGGCACACCGTTCCGCCCGTCTCGATGGCCTTGTTCACGGCATCCTGAATCGTGAACTGACCGCTCGTGTGCGACTCGTGAGTGACGCAGGCGGTGCAGCTGCAGTCATCGGTACCGCCGCGCGGCGGCCACGGATTCCGGCAGTCGGTCACCGTGCCTGCCGCAACGTCCCAGATCCCGAGCCGTGCGTAGTGATGATGGATGCCGCGCGGCGGTGCGCGGTCGAGGATCTCGACGGACGCGTCGGTCGTGCGCGCGGCGAACACCCAATAGTCCCCGGCACGGAAGCCCTTGGGCCCCGTCGACGCGAAGGTCACCGTCACGCCATCCTCCAACAGCACCTCGACACCCGCGCCGGGCACCTGGATCACGCCCGCGGAGCCGACCGCGTCGAGATCCTGGATCTGCACGGGCGTTCCGCTCACGTCACTTCGGAATACGCGTCCTTTCTGATCCCAGCGCGTCACGCGCAGGTGACGCTCGAGTGGAAACGCGCTGTTCGGAAATGACGGCGGGAGCATCGCCGCTGGCAGCCCGGGGGCGAACGTGATTCGGCGTGTGGCCTCGTCCACGGTGATCCGACGGATCTCTCCGGGCAATTGAGCGAATTCACGGACGTCGTCCGTGATCTCGACCCAATCGCCCGTGTTGAAGCGCAGCACATCGTCGCGGCCGAGACTTGGCAGCTCGAGCTCGGTGCTCGAGACGAAGCTGGTGACGTCGCTGCCGACGCTCCCGTTCTCGCGCGACCACGTGAACGTCGCCGCGCCGCCGGGCTGCCCGGGATCGTGAATCTGCACGCGATAGAGTTGGTTCTCGAGACCGCGATAGCCGCCAGTGCTCGGCAGCTCGCACGGATCATCCACGGGCGCGACCTCGAACGTGCCGGTGGTGAGAACGCCGCTCGATGGAGCGATGAGCGTGCTCCAGCCGGCGAGATCGGAATTCGGCGATTCGCAACCCGTGCTCGCGCCCGCGTCGTCGGGGAGCACGCGCACCTGCCACACGGTTTGCACGCGCGAGCTGGTCTCGACACCGACCGCCGTCTCGACGAGATCTGGATTCTCGAGATGCGTGACCTCTCGATTCCAGACGTCGAGATAGACGAGGTGCCGTCCAGTGGTGGGCAACGCGGGCGCCGCGGGCACATCCGGACTCGCGAGATACGGTTGGGCGCCGTAGGCGATCACGTCGACGAAGCCACTCTCCGAGAGGAGGTCGTCGAAGGCTCGTTTGTTGGGATCGCTCGATTGCGCGCCATGATTCTCGGCGAGAAGACCGTCGACGTACAGACGTCCCTTTCCGATCTGCAGCGTGCCACCGGCGACAGCGATCTTGAACGCGTCGGGTGTGGTCGACGAGACGGTCGCGCGACCCAACACGTCGCTCGCGAGCGCGCGGAGGCGGCGATCGATGATTGCCGTCGACTCGTTCGCATCGGCATCGAGCACGACGCCGCCTTGCTTGAGCTCGACGCCGGCGTAGTCGAGCAGCGCATTCAGACGCACGCGTGAGAGATCAGCTCCCATGGCCCTTCTCCAGGTAGTTCAGGTCACGTGGCGTAGAACACGCCTGCGTGCAACCCAAAGCGTAGGTATTCGTCGAGGCGGATACGGAGGTTCGCTTCACGCTGCGGTTGGAAGAGCGCGTGCAGCACGCCCATCTCGCTTTCATCATCGGCACCCTGGCGGATCGACGCGTCGGTGGCGTGCCGCAACTGCGCGTATCCCGGGTCGCCATATCGCAGGCTCGTGAAGTGCGGCACCACGAACGGATGGTCCGCGTCCGGGACGCATCGATAGCGACGCGGGGTGATCGAGCCGGTCGGAATGAAGCTGAAACGCGCGCAGCCTTCCTGGCGCCGCGCGACGACGATCGGCGCGGTCCAGGTCTCCGCGGGCGACGGTCCAAGCCGCGCGACGCACATCGTGTTCGATGCGAGCCGCAGCAGCTTGACGTGGAGCTTGCCGATCACCGTGGACTCGGTGACCGTCAGCTCGGCACCCGTTCCGCCGGCGTTGTCGCCGGCGTACGCGACGTTCTCGGGCGCGCCCGCGTCGACGATGCAATCATGCAGGGTCACGTTCGCATCGGTGGTGATTTGCAGTGGTCCCGTGATGCAGCGTTCCAACGTGATCTTCGCGAACGGATTCTCGACGACGAGACTCGCCGCGCCCGGTGAGGTCGCGGTTCCGTTGGGCTGAAGCGCGAGGCCCGGCACCAGCGTGCAGTCGCGCAAGACGAGCTCGCGAGGCTCGTCGTCACCCGCGGCGGCGATCCGGAGTGGTGCCTGGCTGAACACCAACCCGTCGAGCACCAGTCGTCCGCGCGGGCCAATGTCGAGAATCACCTCACCGCCGGCGGCGATGAGTGGTCGCGCTCCGTCGCGCGCCGCAACGACGACCGTGAGGCCCGGTGCCCCTGGCGCGACGACGCCGTCGACCTTGAACACTGGCGTCTGCGCGTAGATCAGACTGTCCTTCACCAGCAGCCGTCCGCCAACTGCGGCCGCGTCGAGTTGCGGTTGCAGCAGGTCCCCACCGCCGACGACAACCTGAGTCGCCAGCGCCTCCCCCTCGGGCGTCCGCTCATACTCGCCGCCACCGATCTTGCGCGCGGCACCGTAGTGGAAGGTGGAGAGCAGCGGCCCGTCACTCGCGTCGCCGAGCAACACCCGTCCACGTTCCGGATCGACGCCGATCGTGCCGGCGCCGAATGCGGCTTCGTGGTTCCATGCGATCACATTCCCACCGGCATCGACGATGTCGCGGAGATCGCAAATGCGAATGTCCCCGACGGGAACCGCCGTGTTCGGAGTCCCGGGCCGCCAGAGTATCAGGCTTTCCCCGTCGCCGTAGTCATCGTCTCGCCGAGCGTCCGGAGCCGGAACGACACTCGCTTGCGCTTCGCGAATCGCCAACGCCATCAGTCGCACCGCGAGCGGTTCCGGTGCGTTGATCGGTTCGGCAAGGTGCGCGATGTCGTCCTCCGCCTGTGCGCGCCGAAAGAGGCGACAATCGGCACCCAGCGGGTTCACGCGAAACTTTCGCCCGGTCGCGTCCCCGGGGTCCGCGACCAGCGGCAACGACGACAACTGCAACGCCTCCAGTCGCCAGAGAAAGATGCCGACGTTAGGAATGTTGTATCGGCCTGCTCCCGTTTCGGGCCGGCGCATCTCCGCGGTATGTGCGATCGTATTGAATCCGCCACCGCCCAGCAGCAGCGACCGCAGGTTGCGCAGGTCCGCCGTCGCCTTGGCCTGTGGCCTGAGATGCTTCATGTATTGCGTGGTCGCCAACTGCTCGAAGAACTCGACCGCGTGCGCGGGCCATCCTGTCACGTCACGCGCCAATTCCTCCAACATGAGCGCGGTGCCCTTTCGCCGGCGGAGCGCAATCGTGTTCGCCACCTCGGCTCGCGGCGACGCAATCTGAGCCGCGGTGCCGTGCAACGGGCGATAGCCGATGAGATCACCGATATACGGCGTGACCCACTCGGCGCACGTCTCGATGAACTGGTCGTCGTAGAGCTGCTCGACGGACTCGGAGAGCACCGCAAACTGCTCGGCGAAGGCGCCGAGGAGGGCCCGCAGTGGCTCACCGCGTTCCGCGTCACGAAGGCGGTAGACGGCTGGCAGGAGCGTGTAGAGACGCTCGGCGGAGAGCGTCGTCATGTCAGCTCCTCCAATTGATCGAACGGCGCCGCGTCGAGGGTGAGCAGTTCCGCGGCGCGAGCGATCCCACCCTCGACGCGCATCTGCGACGCGAGCAGCCGGACCTGTGGCGCACCTGGCACTGTTTGCGTGAATGGACGCGTTCCGCCGTACAAGCGCGTGATGTCCACCGCGACTACGCCAGGCACACCCTGCGCTACCGCGATCACCTCGGACTGCTGAACAGCTTGCGTGAGCGCCCGCTGATCGAACCCGTACCGCGCGCGCAATGTGGCCTCGACCGCATCGAGCACGGCATGGATGTCGTACGCCGGGTCGCGTTTGATCTTGAGACCAACACGGAACGTGCTTGCCTGGTGCGGGAGGAGAACCACCCCGACGTGGGGATCACCGCTCGACTTCAACGCATCGAGGAGGTTCTTCCAGGTTGGACTTGCCGAAGTGATGACGGTGCCCTCGGGTCCGGCGATCGTTATCGCGACCACCGGGCCGCTGCCCAGGTTCAGCACGCGGGCCTGCGCCTTGGCGATCCCGCTATACGCTCGCGCAAAGTCTTCATAGTCGAGGACCGACACCGCGCGGCCAAGCGTGCGCGTAGCCAAGGGCATGCTTGCGCGGGCGGCTCCGATGGCTTCAGGCTCCGCGCCGCCTTCCGCAGCCAGCGGATTCGTCACGCTCTTGACGCCGATCGGCGGCTGCACGAGTTGCGTGAGCTTCTCGGCGGCAACGTTGCCGTCGGCCCCGAGCCCTTTGCGATACGCGGCGCGAACGTTCAGAACGCCGGTCGAGAGGCGGGCGCCGCGGATGCCGTCGCCGAACACCACGAAGGTGCGACCCTGCTCGTCGGTGTCGATGGTGTAGGCGCGGTCGGTCGGTGCTGCACCGAACATCGTTGGGCGCTCCGTCCATTCGATGTCGCCGACCCGAACCGACAACTCGGCGGCCGCGCCGATCTCGTTCGCGGCCGCGCGATACGTCAGCGGCTGCTGCTTGAGCTCGAAGCGCTGGAAGGCCGCGCTGGCATTCCCCGCACCGAGGATCTGCGACACGCTCTCGCCGTGCGACGCGGCGACCACGTTCCCGTAGACCACGACGCTGTCGCGAACGAGGGCGTCGGAGAGCGGCGGCGCGATCTCGAGCTCACAGCGAGCGTCGTCGATCGCATGCGCGGCGACGAGCGTCGCCTGCAGTGTGACGACGCGCCCGTCGCCGATACGCGCCCCGCGAACGATCAGCCGTCGCCCCGCGATCAATCCATCCGCGGAGACTTTCACCGGAACTCGCTCGCCACCGACTGGCGTGTCGACCGGATGGTCGGCAATCGCGAGCGACTCGCTCGCGACGAAGACGGTCGTCTCGCGGACGAATGACCCGCTGACGGGCTGGAACTTGTCGTAATGTTCGCCGGTGAGCCGGAGCCGCGTGCACTTGCCGGAGAGCGCGAACTGGGCCCGCGATACCTCGGCCACGTTGGCCACTGTGAACAGCTCCACGTACGTACCCGGCGGCGCCGGTTCCGACGCGTTGTTGAACCCACCTTTCGCCAGCACGACGTAGCTGTCGTTGGGCGCGTCGGGATACAGGCCATCGAGATCGACATGACCACCATCGCTGGTTGCTCCGGCGGGCGACAGCGTGTAGTCCGGCCATTCCGCGCCTTCAGTGCTTCCGGAATACGAGGTCTTGAAAGGGTCCGGCATGCTCTTCCACATCGGCGCGTTGTGGCCGAAAACCGCCGCGCGCTTTCGAAGCGCGTACACCTGCGGCGCCAGCGCCGCCGGACCTTTGGGCGGGTCGATCGAGCCCAACCCGCGCTTCCATGTCGCGAGCGTTCGGTCCGCGTCGGGGTCGGGGACGACCGCGTCCACGATGCGAAAATCCCAGTTGTTGTTGTTCTTGTTGGCGAGGAATTCGCCGCCGACGATCACGAGCGCATCACCCGATTTGAGGTTGGTCCGAATGCCAGTGAGATAGACGTGATTGTCCTTGAGCACGGGCGCTCGTTTCTCGCTGAGCCATGGCTGCATGGCGTTCCACTCGGGCCGAGCCTCGGCAAGCGCTTCGAGTGTCTCGAAGGTCTGTGGCCGCTCGCCGGGTCCCGGGATGCTCTGCACCTTCAGCCCCACGTCCAGACTGCGCGACTGCGGCACGCCGGTGACGAAATTGCCGGGTTCACGGCCGAGCGTTTTCGGAGGCGACGGCGGGGTCTCGAGCGCCATCGCAAGCCACGTCTCGGCCGCGACACCAGGCCTCAGACGATATCCGATGAGCTTGCCCATCTCCTGGAGCGACACCCGTTCGACCGCGGTGCGCAGGTACGACTCGTTCGCGATGCGCTCCTGGTAGAACGTGAGCACGTCGGCGGCGCAGGCGAAGGCGTCGATGAGCGCTATGGTGAAGTCGTCCCCGTCGCGCGTTTGCAGCGCGGACAGCTGCGACAGCGTCGACGATGACAGGAGCGCGAGCAGACTGGCGTGGAACTGCGAGTACTCGCCGACGCGGTAGGCGATCGCCGACAGTCCGTCGCGGTTGCTCACCTCGCGCGGCGTTTCCACGGTGATGCCGTCGCAACACCCGCAGCACTCGCTTCCGGGTGGAGCCGGCGGAATGTGTGCCTTGAGATCTGGCGTGGGGCTGCTCACTTGCCGCCTCCCGCGGTGAGGGTGAGCCGTCCCCGCTCCGGGAAGCTCGGGCTGTTGGCGAGTTGCGCGATCTCGAGGCTGCCGATGCGGATGACGCCCTCGTCGCGAGACGTTGGGCTCGGGCTGATGAGACGCTGAAAACGGTCCACACGCACCGCGTCGACGCCCTCCACAGCCTGCGCGGCAGCGACGCTCCGGCTCAGGTACACCGATTGGCCGAAGGTGAAGTTGTCGGGGTGGAAGACACCGAGTCGCCCATCGGGCAACACGCTGCTCGACAACACCCTGCGAACGGCTTGGAGCACGTCGGCCCGGAAATAGTCGGGCAGAACGCAGATGTGAAGCTCGACATCGAGCGGCACGTACCGGGGCCCGCCGACCTCGAGATCATACCCGGCCATGCGAAACCGCTCGAGATTCCGGCGCAGTCGATTCGCAAACGGCGGGTCGACGGGCTCGCCGCCAAAGCGGTCGGCCGTGACGAACGCCGTGTACCAACTGCCGGTCCAGCGAAAGGTCGCCGCGGCGCGCTGCACATCGGGACGACGTTCGGCGGCAGCCGCGTAGTCGGCCGGCGTTACGGCTCGCTCTTGCGTTCGAAACGCGCTTGGCGCGTCGCGCCGAACCACCTCGATATCCTCGGGCTCGACGCCGCCGGCGGCCGGCATCGGATTGCGCACCTTCTCGAACACGCCACTCGCCACACTGACGACATGTCCGATCGCCTCGGCGCCGACGTTGCCCGACGCGCCGTTTCCCACGCGGTAGCGCGCGACGAACGCCGTTCCGGGATCGGGACGCATGCCGTTGACGTCGTCACCGAACCGGAGACGCGCGCGACCGCTGTCTTCGATCTCGACGACGAAATGCGTATCGGCATCATCGCTCTCGAGCAGATCTCGCCTCGGCATCCACGGCTCGGTCGGGCCGGGTGTGCCGCTCAACGTGACGCACGGCGTCGCGGCGGAGGCAGCGATGACGAGCAGCGACGTCGCCGGCCACCACGGGTTGTCGGCGACGATCGGCACGGCGATGAGCGATGCGAGATCGAACCCGTGCGTCAATGGCGCCTGCGTGAGTGACGGCCGAAAGCGCGGAGGCACCGGCAGCGTGGCGGGCTTGTCGCAACACTCTCCGGCCGTCCCGCCGGCCAATGCCAACGTGGAAGCCGGGACCATGCCAATCGGCTCGACCGGCACGGTCAATCCGTGATCGACGAGCACGATGTTGCCGCGGGCAATGCTGACCTCGAGGCCGGGTCGCTCCTCGACCGAGACGCACACCGGAAACGGCAGCGCATCCGCCGCGTCCCACGCGACCTCCGTGATGTCCAACGGACCATCGACGGCCGGTGTGTCGAAGAGCTGGCCGGACGCATCGCTGGCGAGCGTGACTTCCGTGAGCCGGACGGCCCAGCGATGCGTTGGATCGGCATCCGCTTCCTGAAACGTCGTGGGACTCACGACTTCTTCAAACATGAGGATGTCGCCGACACGAAGCGGGGTGGCGTGACCGCGCAGCGTGGCGCGTGTCGAGCCGCGCGTCAGGCAGCACGCGCCGTCGCCCCAAGTGTAGAACGACAATCGGTTGAGCCGATCATCGAGCACCGCATCATGCGCCGTCTCGAACACCTGGGCACCGCCGAGCAGCGCGTCTCGCAACGCGTCGCTTCCCGGCGTCACGGTCGGCGGCAGGTTCGGCGTCCGTGTGAGCATCTGGGTGCCGCGAGCGAGCAGGACCGCCTGGCCGACCACCTGCAGGTGCACGAACGCACGAGCGTTGCATCCTTCATGGACGAAGTAGTCGACCAGGCGCGCGTGCCGCCGAATCGACACCCGTTGACGGGCCGTGGCGAGATATGCTTCGTTGGCGATCGAGTCCTGGCGGTACGACAGATTGTCCGCGCCATACGCCAGCAGCTCGACGAGCATCGTCGTGATATCCGCCGCCGACCGATCCGTTCTCCCCGGCATGAGCACGCTCAGCCGGTCGAGCATCAGCCGGCGGAACCCCTGGTAGTCCTTGGCGAGATAGTCGATGTCGGGACGCGACGTGGGAGTTGGCGGACATGACGACGCATCGCGACAGTCGAAGTCCGTCGGACATTCGACCTTGAACGAGAACGGAATCGACGAGAGCTTGAGGTCGAAGCCTGCCGGGGGACTGGCGGCTCCGGCATTCGCGACGATCGCAAACGTGTAGTTCGAGTAGTCTCCGGTGCCGTCGGTTCGCACCACGAGCGTTCGCGTCGGATCGTCTACCGTGTCGACCAGCCCGGGCTCGGCCTCAGGTGGCAATGCGTTGGCCGGCGCACACCAGACCACGCCCACAGTCTGAATGCGCTCACCGCCGTTGATGACCAGGTTGTCGGGTGTCAGCGCGGACCCAGTGCGCAGCAAGCGCACGAGAAGTGTCTGCTGCCTCGGCGCACCTGGCGGCGCGCTGCGATCCAAGACTTCGAGAAACTCGATGCCATTGGCGCTGCCGCTGTGCTTCACGACCTCCAGACGGCGCGGATCGCAGCAATGAAAAGTGCTCATTGCGCGCTTCCTGGCGCGACGAAACTCGCGGAATGCGTGGTCCGGTCGAGCAACACCGTGTAACGGACATCGACGCGAAGGGCGCCGTCGTCGTTCGCCACGTCGACCGCTTGTACGGCGATGAGATCGGAGAGGTACTGCTGCAGCGCACCCTGCACGAGCATTTGCGTCGTGGCGGCCAGCGTGACGCTGTTGGGCTCGAACACGAGTGCCAGCACGCCGCTGCCGAACTCGGGGCGCATCACTCGTTCCCCCGGCGCGGTGAACAGCACTTGCTCGATGAGATCGCGGATGTAGTCGTCGCGCCCGGTCGTGGCGGTGCGGCCGCGGTTGTCGAAGTGATATGGGAAGTCGACGTCGGTCATGATGGCATCTCGTCAGGTCGCAAGCGCGCGCGTCTGCGCGACGACCGGCAGCATCGGCGTTCCGGTTGGCACGCAGAGCGACTGCCCGGTCATCGTCGCGACCGGGGCTCCGCCCGCGACGACGCGCACCGCCCCGACGATGAACTGCCCGGTCACGCAGGGAGGGTTCGGTGTGCCAGTGAGTGCGCACCCGGCAATCACATACTGGGTTGTCAGCGTCACGACGGGCTGACCCGTGAGAAGCACGCGCGGAAATGGACTGACCGCGGTCGCCTGCCCCGCGTGGGAGCAGAGGACGGTCGCGCCGAAGTGCAGCATGGGAGCAGGCATGAGGATTCTCTCAGATCACCGTAAGCGCGCCAAGATTCACGTCCACCGTCGGGCCGGTCATGTTGATGATTGCCCCTTTGCCGTTGGAGATGATGATTCCCACGTCGCTGACGGAGATCATCGCCCCGGTCGTGGTCTGAATGAGGATGCCGCCGGTCGGACCGGGCACGTCGCTGATCACGAGTCCGTTCTTCAGCGGCGTCTGGATCGTGAAGCCGGTGACGCCCGGCGGCACGGCGTGCGCGAGCAGTGGCACCTCGGCGGCCGTGCCCCAGTAGCCGCCGACCCAGATCGGATAGTCGGGGTTGCCACGCTCGAACTCGATCCATACGCCGGCGCCAATCATCGGCACCGTGAAGAACCCGGTGTTGATCCCGGCCGCGGGCACACACGGCATGGCCCACGTGGAAGGCACGAAGCCGGCGACGTCGGGGACCATGGCCTGAATGCGCCCGATCTGCATTGGGTCGACGTTGTTGACGACCGTCGCGCGATACTTGCCGAACAGCGCTCCGGTGCTCACGTCGGCACCGTCGGGAACGTGGAGATCAGCCCATTCCGCGCGAGCGTAAAACTCTGCTTGTACGAGCCGCGCTCGATCTCGTGCGTCACGCCCTTCACGAAGTACAGGCCGTCGAACGGGATCCCCGCGCCGCGAACGCCAACGAGTTGGCGCGACTTCAACAGCCGGCCGTACTTCGCCACGTCGAGCCGCCCGGTGCCGAACACGGAGTCGCTGTGCTGTCCGGCGTACGCCAGGCCCGCCATGATCGCCTGCGGCGGCGACATGTGCGCCGTGTTCTCGAGCTTCTCGATCTTCGGTGGAAGCGGAGGGATCAAGCCGAGCGGCGGGTTGAGCGGCGTGATGTCGGGAATGGGAACGCCGATCGGGACCTTGCTCGTGCTCTCCTGGAAGAACACGATCGGAATCGTCTTGCGCTCTTTGTCGAAGTTGAACGACAATGCCTCGACGTTGGTGAGCGCATCCATGTTCGTGGTCAGCGCGGGCTGCGGCGTGCCGATGCGAATCTCCGGCCCCCAATACGCCTTCGACGTTCCCGGCGTGGGCCCGGGCTCGAGGTAGAAGACGTAGCCCGCCTCGCCTGCGAGACGCTTGACGTACGCGTAATCGCTGCCTCGCTGCTGCGGGATCTGCTGGATGGGCAGCGGCGGCACGTCGAGAATGCTGGGAATCACGATCGGGATGACGCCGAGCGCCGCGTATTTGGCGAGCACCACCAGCACACGCAGCGACGGTGGCATGACCGGATATGGGATGCCCGGCAGCTCGATGATGTCCATGAGCGCCGACATGTCCTTCCCTTTAACGACGAGCTTCGCGACACCGCCCTCGCCGGGTTGCGTCTCGACGTTGGTGGTCACGCCGTCGATGATCGACTGCGCCTGGCCGTTGATCGTGACGACGAGCACCACGCGCATCAGCGGCACGCTCCCGCCGCCAGTGAGGAGAAAGAGCGTGCGGAGTGGCGAGCGCGCGGGGAGCTCGAACGTGAGCTCGAATCCGCTCTGCGACTCGCCGGCGCCAGATTCCACTTTGGCGTGCACGAGCGACTCCACGACCTCGCGCGGTGCCGGCACGGGGATCGGGCCAATGTACAAGGAGAGCTGCACGCCTCCGGTCATGGCGTCCGTCTCGCTCCGCTCACACGCCTGGCGGCTTCGGAATCGTCACGCGCGCTCCGGGCGTGTCGGTGACCTCGTTCGGGTCGATGACCGCGTTGGCGTCGGCGAGCCGCCAGTACAGCTCCACGTCCCCGAGCGTTTGCGCCGCCAGGACGTCGGGGCGTTCACCGCCGAGCACGATGTGTTCGCCGGCAATGGCGATGTCGCGCCGTTGCGGAATGAACCGGCGCAGCACGTATCGCACGCCGGGATCGCCCGCGTCGCGCATGTACAATCCCTGCGCGATCCCGCTATAGCGACT
>Ga0326726_10001876_pt1 | contig 19547 bp, 17 predicted proteins | sample MHFenrmetagenome_2_FD_207603 | JGI IMG/M metagenome (GOLD analysis project Ga0326726, IMG submission 207603) | Lab enriched peat soil microbial communities from Michigan Hollow, Ithaca, NY, United States - MHF15MN | ecosystem: Environmental > Terrestrial > Soil > Wetlands > Peat | place: USA... | reverse complement strand
GCCACCGCGCCGAGGGACTTCTCCAGGATCGTGGTGAGGCCGCCCGCCTTGTTGCCGGGCGAGGGGTTGTTGTTCATCTCGTTGCCGTTGCGGCGCGTGTAGTCCTCCCACCAGCGGATGCGCCGGATCAGCTTTTCGCCGACTTCGCGCGAGACGGCGCGCCGCGTCAGCAGGTGCTCCGCGCCATAGATTTCGGGCGTCTCCGAGAGGATCGCCGTGCCGCCGTGGCGCACCAGCAGGTCCACCGCGACGCCGAGCGCCGGGTTGGCGCTGATGCCGGAATAGCCGTCCGAGCCGCCGCACTGCAGGCCGAGGATCAGGTGGCTCGCCGGCGCTGGCTGGCGCTTCACCTTGTTGGCCTCGGGCAGCATCTCCTTCACCCGCGCGATGCCGTTTTCCACCGCCTTGCGCGTGCCGCCCTTCTCCTGGATGGTGAAGGCGCCGAACCTGTCGCTACGCTTCAACTGCTGCGCTGACAGGAGGGTACTGATCTGGTTCGCCTCGCAGCCGAGGCCCACCAGCTGCGAAGCGAAGAAGTTCGGATGGCGCGCATACCCGGCGATCGTGCGGCGCAGGAGGTCGGTCGCCTCGCCTTCGCTCGCCATGCCGCAGCCGGTCTTGTGCGTGAGGGCCACCACGCCGTCCACGTTGGGATAGTCCTCGAGCCTGTTCTCGAAGTGCCGCGCGATCATGCGCGCGACGGTGGCCGAGCAGTTCACGCTCGTGAGTATCCCGATGTAGTTGCGCGTCGCCACGCGCCCGTCGGCGCGCACAATGCCCATGAAGCTCGCCGGCTCCCTGACGTAGTCGGTGTCCTTGCGCAGCGAGGCGAAAGCGTAGTCGCGCTCGAAATCCCCCATCGCCAGGTTGTGCACGTGCACGTGCTCGCCCGGCCGGATGTCGCGCGTGGCGAAGCCGATGATCTGGTTGTAGCGCTTGACCGGCTTGCCGGCCGCGACCGCGCGCACCGTCAGTTTGTGGCCGGCGGGAATCGCGTCGAGCGCGCGCACATTCTCTTTCGCGATCAGCGTGCCGGAGGGGATCTCGATGCGCGCGATGACGACGTCGTCGTCGGGGTGAAGCCGGATGGTGAGTTCGGCGGCCTGCAGCATTAGGGGCCTCCTAGAAGAACACCCGCGGCAGCCACAGCACCACGATCGGCACGTAGGTGCACAGCAGCAGCGTGGCGAGCAGCGGCACGAGCCACGGCAGGATCGCGATGGTGGTGCGCTCGAACGACAGTTTAGCCACCCGCGACAGCACGAACAACACCGTTCCCATCGGCGGGTGCAGCAGGCCGATCATCAGGTTGAGGACCATCACCAGGCCGAAGTGCACCGGGTCGATGCCGAACTTGAGGCAGATCGGGATCAGAATCGGCACCAGCAGCGTGATCGCCGCGGTCGGCTCGAGGAAGCAGCCGACGAACAGCATCAGCACGTTCGCCAGCAGCAGGAACACATTCGGGTTCGAGGTGAAGGCGAGCACCCAGGTGGCGACCGCCTCCGTGATGTGGGTGACGGTTAGCAGCCAGCCGAAGATCGACGCCGAGGCTACGATGAACAGCACTGCGGCGGTGGTCTCGATGGTGTCCATGGTCAGCTTGACCAGGCGCCGCCAGTCGAGCGTGCGGTACCACACCAGGCCGAGGAACAGCGCCCACAGCGACGCGGCGATCGCGCCTTCGGTCGGGGTGAATACGCCCATCGTCATGCCGCCGATCAGCATCACCGGCGTGAGCAGCGCCATCACGGCCGAAAAGTCGAACACCTTGTCGAGCGCCAGCAGGATCGCGAACGCGGCCATCACCGCCCAGCCGCCCGGCATGCCGAGTTCGGTCAGGAAATAGGCCCCGAGCGGAACGCAGGCCACGGTGGCCACTTCGAGCGTCGCCTTGGCGAGCTTCTTCGCCGAGAACGGCACGTCGCGGCCGAAATTGCGCGTGTGCGCGAAGTAAGCGACGGTGAGCATCATGGTGATGCCCATGATGATTCCCGGGATCACGCCGGCGAGGAACAGCTGGCCGATCGAGACGCTGGCCATCATGCCGTAGATCACGAAGGGCAACGAAGGCGGGATGATCGGTCCGACGGTGGCTGACGCCGCAGTCACCCCGACGGAGAATTCCTTGGAGTAGCCGTGGTCGGTCATCGCCTTGATCTCGATGGTGCCCAGGCCCGCCGCATCCGCGATCGCGGTACCCGACATTCCGGCGAAGATCATCGAGCCCACCACGTTGACGTGGCCGAGCCCGCCTTTCATCCAGCCCACCAGCGCCAGGGCGAAGTTGTAGATGCGGTTGGTGATGCCGGCGGAGTTCATCAGGTTGCCGGCCCAGATGAAGAACGGCACCGCGAGCAGCGGGAAGGAGTCGACGCCGCCATACATGCGGTGGATGACGACGAAATCCGGGATCGTGCCGGAGACCATGACGTAGACCAGCGACGCAATTGCCATCGCCATCGCGACCGGCAGGCCGCTCACCATGAGCGCGACAAAGCCGGTAAGCAACCCGGAGCCCATCGTCTAGCCCTCGGCGCCGATGTCGGGCCGCTCGAGCACGCTGTAGCCCTTCTTCCAGTGCCGCCAGGCGACCTGCAGCGAGCGCAGGAACATGAGGAAGAAGCCGAACAGCATCGCGCTGAACACCCAGCCCACCGGCAGCTCGACCACTGCCATCCGCTGGCTGCCGATTCGCTGCAACAGCAGCCAGGTCAGCCAGGTTGCGTAGCCGAGGAAGACGCAGCGCACCGCGTCCACGCAGGTGGACAGGACCCGCCCCATCGCCTTGGGCATCAGGCGGTAGAAGTAATCGACCTGAATGTGGTTGTTCTTGCGCACCGACATCGACGCGCCGATGAACACCACGGCGACCAGGAAGTAGCGCGCGATCTCCTCGGTCCACCCCGCCGAATCCGACAGCACGTAGCGGGTAAACACCTGGTAGAACACGATCGCCGCCATCAGCCAGAACAGGGCAAAGGTGATCCAGTCCTCCCAGCCGTAGATCGAGATGTCGACCGCCTCGTCCTCGACGTGGAACTGGCCGTCGTCCCCGAGGACGTGCTCCTGTTCCTCGCTCATCAGTGGTTGTCACGCGGCACGAAGGCGCCGCTCTTGCCCACCAGGAAGTCGAGGTCGGCGCCCTGGTCGGCCTGCAGCACGTGGTCGAAGTAAAGCTTCCAGTAACCGCGCTGCAGCGGCGCCTTCGGCGTTCGCCACTTCTTCTTCCTCGCTGCAAGCTCCTTGCTGGAAATCAGCAGCTGCAGTCTGCCCTTGGCGACGTCGAGCTCGATCAGGTCCCCGTTCTGCACCAGCGCCAGCACGCCGCCCGCAGCGGCTTCGGGGGAAGCGTGCAGCACGACGGTGCCGTAGGCCGTGCCGCTCATGCGCGCATCCGAAATCCGGATCATGTCGGTGACGCCCATCTTCAGCAGCTTCGGCGGCAGCGGCATGTTGCCTACCTCGGCCATGCCGGGGTAGCCCTTGGGCCCGCAGTTCTTCAGCACCATGATGCACTTCGCGTCGATGTCGAGCTTCGGGTCGTCGATGCGCCTGTGAAAGTCCTCGATGTTCTCGAACACCACCGCGCGGCCCTTATGCTTGAGTAGCTTGGGCGTGGCGGCGGAAGGTTTGATGATCGCCCCGTCCGGGCACAGGTTGCCGCGCAGCACCTTGATGCCTGCGTTCTTCTTGAACGGCGATTTAAAGGCGTGGATGACGTCGCGGTTCCAGCAGGGCGCGCCCTTGTTGTTCTCCCAGATGGTCTTGCCATTGACCGTCAGGGCGTCCCGGTGCAGTTGGCCGTGCTCGCCCAGTTCGCGCAGTACCGCGGGCAGGCCTCCCGCGTAGCAAAAGTCCTCCATCAGGTACTTGCCCGAGGGCATCAGGTTCACGAGCGTGTGCACGCCTTCGCCGACGCGGTCCCAGTCGTCCAGCGAGAGATCGACGCCGATCCGCCGCGCGATGGCGATAAGGTGGATCACTGCATTGGTGGAGCCACCGATCGCCGCGTTGGCGCGGATGGCGTTCTCGAAGTTCTTCTTGGTCAGGATTTTCGACAGCGGCACCTTGTCCCGCACCAGCTGGACGATGCGCCGCCCCGCCTCGCGGGCGAGCACGTTGCGGCGCGCGTCCACTGCGGGATAGGCCGCGTTCCCCGGCATGCCTACGCCAAGCGCCTCCACCATCGAGGCCATCGTCGAGGCGGTACCCATGGTCATGCAGTGGCCGTGCGAGCGGTGCATGCAGGATTCGGCCTCGTGGAACTCTTCGAGGCTGATCTTCCCCGCCCGCAGGTCCTCCGACATGGACCAGACGTTGGTGCCCGAACCAATATCGGTGCCGCGGTACTTGCCCGACAGCATCGGCCCACCCGACACCACGATGGTGGGCAGGTCCACGCTTGCCGCGCCCATCAGCGTGGCGGGCGTGGTCTTGTCACAGCCGGCCAGCAGGACGACGCCGTCGAGCGGATTGCCGCGGATCGACTCCTCGACGTCCATGCTGGCGAGATTGCGGTACAGCATCGCCGTCGGGCGCAACAGCGTCTCGCCGAGCGACATGACCGGAAATTCCAGCGGGAAGCCGCCCGCCTCCAGGATGCCGTGACGCACGTGGTCGGCGAGCACGCGGAAATGCGTGTTGCAGGGCGTGAGCTCCGACCACGTGTTGCAGATGCCGATGACCGGGCGACCGTCGAACTGGTCATGCGGTATGCCGCGGTTCTTGACCCAGCTCCTATAGATAAAGCCGTAGATGTCCTGCCTCGAGAACCACTGGATGCTGCGCGTGCCGCCGGTCTTCTTGCTCATCTACTTGATCGCCTGCACCCGGTCGTACAGCGCCTTGTCCCAGGGCACTTCCGCTCCGACGAGGAACGGGGTGAACACCTTCTTGAACGCCTCCCGGTCGGACTTGATCACCGTCTTGCCGTACTTGGTGGCGAACTCGCTTACCAGCTGCTGCTCGGATTTCACGATTTCGGCATTGGACTTTGCCGCCGCCTCGCGGAATACCGCTTCAAAAGTCTTCTTGTCGGCGTCAGAGAGCTTGCTCCAGACGTGGCCACCGACGATGGCTATCAGCATCTCGGTGATGTGGCCGGTCAGGTTGATGTGCGTCTGCACCTCGTAGAACTTCTTGGCCAGGATCGTCGGCAGCGGATTCTCCTGCGCGTCCACGGTCTTGTTCTGCAGTGCGAGGTACACCTCGGCGAAGGCAATCGGTGTGGCGTTGGCGCCCGCGATCTTCGGGTACATGATGTACAGCGGCGCATCGGGCACGCGCAGCTTCAGGCCTTTCATATCCTCGGGCTTGATGATCGCCTTGTTGGCGGTGGTATGGCGCACGCCGTAGTAGAACGCGGCGATCGGCTTGTTGCCGCCCTTCTTGTAATAGCCGTCCATCAGCTCGGCGAGCACCGCACTCTCGGAGTACTTCTTCCAATGGTCGAAGTCCCGGAACATGTAGGGCGCGCCGCCGATCGAGAGCGGCGGGTAAGTGCGCGCGGCGAACGCCTGCCCGGTGTAGATCAGGTCCACCGTGCCGAGCGACAGCGACTGGTTGATCTGGGTCTCGTTGCCGAGCTGCGAGGCGGCGAACACGTCCATGGTGTAGCGGTTGGCAGTGCGCTTTGCGATCTCGGTCGCGGCCCATACCGCCTGCGTGTGGTACGGCTCGGAAGTCTCGTACACGTGCGCGAACTTCAGCTTTTGCTGCGCCAGTACGGCCGACGGGCCGGCAAGCGCGAACGCAATGGCCAATGCGATGGATGGCTTTCTCATGCTCATGGTTGCTTCCTCCCTAGTAAGTTGCCCTGCCACCCGAAATGTCGAAGACGCCGCCGGTGGAGAACGAGCAGTCCTCGGAGGCGAGCCAGCAAGCCATCGCCGCGATTTCCTCCACCTTCACGAACCGGCCCATCGGAATCTTGGAGAGCATGAACTGGGCGAATTCGGGTGTCACCTGGTCGAGGATCGCCGTCTGCGCAGCGGCCGGCGTTACGCAGTTCACCAGTACGCCCGTCTTCGCCAGCTCCTTGCCGAGCGCCTTGGTGAAGGCAATCAGCCCGCCCTTCGCCGCAGCGTACGCGGCGGCATTAGGGTTGCCCTCCTTGCCGGCGATCGACGCGATGTTGACGATGCGCCCGTAGCCCGCCTTCACCATGTGCGGCACCACGGTGCGGCAACACAGGAACGGGCCGTTCAGGTCGATGTCGATGACGCGCTTCCAGTCCGCCACCGGGTAATCCACCACCGGCATGGCCGGCCCGGCGATGCCGGCGTTGTTGACCAGCACGTCGATGCGCCCAAAGTCGGCGAGCGCCTTGGCGGTCGCACGCTCGAGCGACTTCTGGTCGGTCACGTCCACCGGATCGTCCTTCGAGCCGACGTCCCACACGCGCACGCGCGCGCCGGAGGCCTCCAGGCGCTGAACGATCGCTGCGCCGATGCCGATTCGACCGCCAGTCACAACGGCGGTCCTGCCCTTGAAGTCGTACTGGTTCATGCCTGGCCCCTCATTCCTTGACCGCGCCCGTCATGCCGGACACGTAGTACTCCACGAAGAAGGAGTACAGCACCGCCACCGGCAGCGAGCCGAGCAGCGCGCCCGCCATCAGCGAGCCCCAGTGGTAGACGTCGCCTTCGACGAGCTCCGTGACCACGCCCACCGGCACGGTCTTCACCTCGGAGGAGGACACGAAGGTGAGTGCATAGATGAATTCGTTCCACGACAGCGTGAAGGCGAAGATGCCGGCGGAGATCAGCCCCGGCACGGCGAGGGGCAGGACGATCTTCACCAGCACCTGCCAGCGCGTCGCGCCGTCGATCAGCGCGCATTCCTCCAGCTCGTAGGGAATGGTGCGGAAGTAGCCCATCAGCAGCCAGGTGCAGAACGGGATGAGGAACGTCGGGTAGGTGAGGATCAGCGCCCAGCGCGTGTCGAACAGCCCCAGCTTGAAGACGATGGTCGCCAGCGGGATGAAAAGGATCGAGGGCGGCACCAGGTAGGCAAGGAAGATCGCGAGGCCCGTCTGCTTGGCGCCGCGGAAGCGCAGGCGCTCGATGGCATAGGCGGCGAGCACCGCGGCGGCGAGCGAGGTGAAGGTCGCCACCACCGAAACCACCACCGTGTTCCACATCCATTCCGGGTAGGACGTCTTGAACAGCAGCTTCTCGATGTGCGCGAGCGTCGGGTTGATGACCCAGAACGGGTTGCCCTCGCGCGAGAGCAGCTCGGCGTCGGGCTTGAAGGTCGTCATCGCCATCCAGTAGAACGGAAACAGCAGCACGAACACGAACACCCCAAGCGGCAGGTAGACGACCGCGGCGCGCCGCGGCAGCGTCTGCAGGTAGTCCATGCCGCTGGAATCGGCGGTCTTCTCTTCGCTCATTGGTCGCTGCCGCCCTGCTGCCAGGCGCGGCGCTGCAGGCCGAAATAGGAGAACAGGATCGCCGCCAGCAGGAACGGCACCATGGCGATGGCGATGGCGGCGCCCTCGCCGAGCGCACCGCCGGGAATGGCGCGCTGGAAGGAGAGCGTCGCCATCAGGTGGGTGGCGTTGAGCGGGCCGCCGCGCGTGATCACGTAGATCAGCTGGAAGTCGGTGAAAGTGAAGAGTACCGAGAAGGTCATCACCACCGCGATGATCGGCGTGAGCAGCGGCAGCGTGACGTGGCGGAAGCGCTGCCAGCCGGTGGCACCGTCGATTGCCGCCGCCTCGTAGAGCGACGGCGAGATGGTCTGCAGGCCCGCCAACAGGCAGATGGCGACGAAGGGCACGCCGCGCCAGACGTTGGCGGCGACCACCGACAGGCGGGCGTTCCACGGGTCGCCGAGGAAGTCGATGTAGCTGTGGATCAGGCCGAAGCGCGTGAGCACCCAGCTGATCACGGAAAACTGCGCGTCGAAGATCCACCAGAAGGCGATTGCCGAGAGCGCCGTAGGCACGATGTAGGGCAGCAGGATGGCGGCGCGGAAAAAGGTCTTGAACGGGATACGCTCGTTCAGCAGGATCGCGAGCCACAGGCCGAGGAAGAACTTCAGCACGCTCGCCACCACCGTGTAGAAGACCGTGTTGAACAGCGCGAGCCGGGTGACGCTGTCACCCCACAAGTACTCGTAGTTCTCCAGCCCGATCCATGTGCCGCCGCGCCCGATCTTGGTGTCGGTGAAGCCGAGCCAGGTGCCCAGGCCCAGCGGGTAGGTGAGGAAGACGAGCAGCAGAACGCCCGCGGGCAGCATGAACAGCAGCCCGAGAGCGTTCCGGTTGTCGAGCAGGCGCGTCAACTCACACCTTGTAATAGCGCTCGGCGCGCTTCTGCGCCCGCTCGGCGGCCTCCTGCGGCGTACGCTGGCCGGAGGCCGCTTCCGCCACCATGTTGACGACGATGAAGTCCGCCGCAGCGCCCGCCGAGGCGTAGCCCATGCGGCCGGCATAGCCGATCGGCCGCATGATCTTCATCGCGTCGCGGTACGGCGTGTGTTTCGGATCCACCGTCCAGATCGGGTTCTTCTCGTATGCGATGAGCGGCTGCGTCACGTAGCCGATGGCGGCCTGCATCCACTGGCCGTACTGCTCCTGCTCCATCATGAAGCGGATGAACTCCTTCGCCGCGCGCGGGTACTTGCTGTGCTTGAAGATCATCTGGTTGAAGAACAGGTTGAGCTCGGTGGGCACGCCCGCGGGCCCGATCGGCATGTTGGCGTGGTTGATGTCGTTCGCCATTTCCTTCAGCTTCGGGTCCTGCGAGGTCTTCGCGGCGTAGTAGATCGAGATGCCGTTCGGCGTGAGGCTGATCTGGCCGTCGAGGAACGCCTTGTTGTTGTTCGGGTCGAGCCAGGAGAGCGTGCCCGGCACGAAGGTGGGGTAGAGCTCCTTCGCGTACTCCAGCGCCCTGATGGTCTCCGCGCTGTTGACCACCACCTTGTTGTTCTGATCGACGAGCTTGCCGCCGAACGCCCACAGCAGCCAGTGCGTCCAGACGTTGCCGTCGCCGGTAGCGTTGCCCAGGGCGAAGCCGCCGGGGGTGCCTTTTTCCTTCAGCGCCTTCATCAGCTTGAGGAAGCCGTCGGTATCGCGCGGCACGCCGTTGAAGCCCGCTGCCTTGACGTGGCTTTCCCGGTAGACGAGCGTGTTGCCCGCGCATCCGAGCGGAATGCCGATCCAGTCCTTGCCATTCGGGCGCAGGTACGCCTCGCACACCGGGTACCAGCCGCCGTACTTCTTGCCGAGATAGCTGGCGAGGTCGGTGACGTCCACCAGCTTCTCGGGGTAGAGGTTGGCGTCGTCGTGCGTGGACAGGATGATGTCCGGGCCCGCGCCGGTGTTCGCCGCCACGGCAGCCTTCGGCCGCACGTCTTCCCAGCCCTCGTTGTCCACGCGCACTTCGATGCCGAACTTGGCGCTGAAGGCCTGCACGTTCTTCATGTACTGGTCGATGTCGCCCTGCACGAAGCGGCTCCAGCGCAGCACGCGCAATTTGGCGCCTTTCTCCGGCGCGCTCTTCCACTGGGCGTGCGCATCCTTCACCCAGATCATCGGCGCCGCCGCGCCCGCCGCGACGCCCGCCGTGGCCTTGAGGAAATCCCTGCGTTTCATCTTGCTCATGACTGCCTCCTGTCGTGGTTCAGCCGGTTAAGCGAGCCTGGCTCCGCTCGCGGGATCGAAAATGAACGTTGTCTGCGGCGCGAGGCGGATCGCCTCGCCGGGGCGGAACTCGTGGCGCTCGCGCACCACCGCCGTCACGTCGACTCCCGCCAGCTTGCAGAAGATCTGGGTGTCAGCGCCCGTGGGCTCGACCACCACCACTTCGGCCGGCACGCCGGCGTCGCTTACCGCAAGGTGTTCGGGCCGCACGCCGACCACCACGTCGCGGTTCGCGTCGAGGCGCGCGCGCGGCGGCAGCGGCAGCGTGATCCCGCCCGCCGCGGCGACGCCGCTGCCGGTGGCCCGCCCCGGGATGAAATTCATCGCCGGCGAACCGATGAAGCCGGCGACGAACAGGTTCGCCGGGTTGTCGTAGAGATCGAGCGGCGAGCCGATCTGCTCCACGCGCCCGTGGTTCATCACCACGATGCGGTCGGCCATGGTCATGGCCTCGATCTGGTCATGCGTGACGTACACCGCGGTGGTCGTGAGGCGCTGGTGCAGCGCCTTGATCTCGGTGCGCATGGCGACACGCAGCTTCGCGTCGAGGTTAGAGAGCGGCTCGTCGAACAGGAACACCTGCGGCTTTCTGACGATGGCGCGGCCCATCGCCACGCGCTGGCGCTGCCCGCCGGAGAGCTGGCGTGGGTAGCGGGCGAGGTAGTCCATCAGGCCGAGGATCTGTACCGCCTCATCGACGCGGCGGCGGGTTTCTTCCTTCGACACGCCCGCGAGCTTCAGGCTGAAGGCCATGTTGTCGTACACCGTCATGTGCGGGTAGAGCGCGTAGTTCTGGAACACCATCGCGATGTCGCGCTCCTTGGGCGGCACGTGGTTCACCACGCGGCTGCCGATGGCGATCTCGCCCGAGCTGATCTCCTCCAGCCCGGCGATCATGCGCAGCAGGGTCGACTTGCCGCAGCCCGAGGGCCCCACCAGCACGCAGAACTCGCCGTCCTCGATCGCGACGTCGACGCCGTGCACGACCTCCAGGGAACCGAAGGCCTTGCGCACCTTGCTCAGGTTTACGGCGGCCATGTCAGCGTTCCACCTTCCATTCCTTGCTGTAGCGCTCGCGGGTCATGTCCATGTGGTGGCGCATCGCCGCGCGTGCGCGTGCCGGATCCCGCTGCGCGATGGCATCCAGGACGGCGCGGTGCTCGCGCAGCGTCTCCAGCGCCATCATCGGATACTCCAGCTTGCGCTCCAGGGCGCGGTACAGCGGCCCCATCCTCTGGTCCCACAGCGTCTGCACCACCAGCACCAGCGCGCTGTTGCCGCTTGCTTCGGCGATGCGCACGTGAAATGCGCGATCAGCCTCGAGCGGATTGTGGTGGCGCCGCGCCTCGCGTGTTAGCTGCGCGTGCGCCTGGCGGATGGCGCGGATCTGCACGGGGCTCGCGGCGCGCGCCGCGAGCGCGGCGCATTCGCCTTCGATCAGCCAGCGCGCGCGGATCACCTCGAACGGACCCGAGGCGTCGTCCAGCTCCGCACTCGAGCGCCGCTCGCCCGGGCGCAGCACGTAGATGCCGGAGCCCACGCGCACGTCGAGCAGGCCCTCCACCTCGAGCGCGATCAGCGCTTCGCGCAGGCTCGGGCGGCTGACGCGCAGGCGCCGCGCCAGCTCGCGCTCCGCGGGCAGGCGCTCGCCCGGCACGGCTGCGCCGGCGACGATCAGCGAGCGGATCTGGTCGGCGATCTGGCGGTAGAGGCGGCGATTTTCGACCGGGCGGATCTGCATGGGGAGGGGCGCGAGCCTAGTGGTCTGCTCGCCAGCCGGTCAAGTGGTCTGACCGATTTGTTTCGATGCTGCGGCGCGGCAGGCGCGGCCGCGGTTCGCTGCCGCGTTGAGTGCTTCGCTATAATCGGTCCCCCACAAGAATAACCGCGGCCGCGCGCACTTCACTTCTCATGGCAGGCAGGCTTACCGGCAAGACCGCATTCATCACCGCCGCGGGCCAGGGCATCGGCCGCGGCGCCGCGCTCGCCTTTGCGCGCGAGGGCGCGAAAGTCTGGGCGACCGACGTCAACGCCAAGGCGCTCGCCGAGATCGAGGGCAAGGACGGCGTCCGCACACGCGTGCTCGACGTCACCGACGAGACGGCGATCGCCAAGACCGCGGCCGAAGTCGGGCCGGTCGACGTGCTGTTCAACTGCGCAGGCTTCGTGCACCACGGCACGATCCTCGAGTGCACGCCGAAGGACTGGGACTTCAGCTTCAACCTTAACGTGAAGTCCATGTACCTGGTGACGCGCGCCTTCCTGCCGGGGATGCTCGCCAAGGGCAGGGGCTCGATCATCAACATGTCCTCGATCGCCTCCAGCGTGAAGGGGCTGCCGAACCGCTTCGTTTACGGCACCACCAAGGCGGCGGTGGTGGGCCTCACCAAGGCGATCGCGGCGGATTACGTGAAGCAGGGCATCCGCTGCAATTGCATCGGTCCCGGCACCGTGGACACGCCTTCGCTGCAGGGACGCATCGCCGCCTTCGCCGACCCGGTGCAGGCGCGCAAGGACTTCATCGCTCGCCAGCCGATGGGCCGGCTCGGCACCGTCGAGGACATCACGGGTATTCTCGTGTTCCTTGCCTCAGACGAGTCGCTGTTCGCGACGGGCAACATGTATTCGATCGACGGGGGAATGACGATATGAAGCTGTGCCGCTACGGCAAAGAGGGTTTCGAGAAGCCGGGCATGATCGACGCGGAAGGCAAGCTGCGCGACTTGTCCAAGGTGGTGCAGCAGATCGGTCCGAACGAGATCTCGCCGCGCGGCCTGAAGATGCTGTCCAAGGTGAAGCCCGAGACGCTGCCGGTGGTGTCGAACAGCCCGCGCATGGGCGTGCCCTACGTCGGCATCGGCAAGTTCGTCGCCATCGGCCTGAACTTCAGCGACCATGCCAAGGAGGCCGGCATGCCGATCCCGGCCGAGCCGATCGTGTTCTCCAAGGCCACCACCTGCATTTGCGGGCCGAACGATGACGTCATCCAGCCCAAGGGCTCGACCAAGCTCGACTGGGAGGTGGAGCTCGGCGTGGTGATCGGCACCAAGGCGCAATACGTGACCGTGGACAAGGCGCTCGACGTGGTGGCCGGCTACTGCGTGGTGAACGACGTCTCCGAGCGCGCCTTCCAGATGGCCACCAGCCAGTGGGACAAGGGCAAGGGCTTCGACAGCGCCGGGCCGATCGGGCCCTGGCTGGTCAGCACCGACGAGATCACGGATCCGCAGAAGCTGGACATGTGGCTCGACTTGAACGGCAAGCGCATGCAGTCGGGCAACACGCGCACCATGATCTTCAACGTGGCGCAAATCGTGTCGCACGTCAGCCAGTACATGACGCTGTTGCCCGGTGACATCATCACCACCGGCACGCCGCCGGGCGTCGGCATGGGCATCAAGCCCAGCCCAGTGTTCCTCAAGCCGGGCGACGTGATGACGCTCGGCATCAAGGGCCTGGGCGAGCAGCGGCAGAAGGTCGTCGCCTGGCGCGGCTGAGGCAGAAGCGCCCTAGAAGATAGAGCTCGAGTAGCCGCCGTCCACCGGCAGCGCGGTGCCGGTGACGAAATCGCTCGCGGGGCTACAGAAGAAGACAGCTGTGCCCGCGAGGTCCGCGGGCACGCCCCAGCGGCCCGCGGGCGTGCCCTGCACGATGCGTTCGTTCAAGCCCGGGATCTGCGCGCGCGCGCCGCGCGTGAGATCCGTGTCAATCCAGCCCGGGAGGATGCTGTTCACCTGGATGTTGTCCTTCGCCCAGGCGATCGCCAGGCTCTTGGTGAGCTGCACTACCGCGCCCTTGGTGGCGGCATAGGCCGGCCCCACCCCGAGCCCGAAAATGCTGGTCATCGAGCCGATCGTGACGATCTTGCCGCCGCCGCGGCGCTTCATCTCCTGATAGGCCGCCTGGCAGCAGGCGAAGACGCTATTGAGGTTCGTGTCGATGACCTGGCGCCATTCCTCGGCGCTGTAGTCTTGCGGCTGCTTGCGGATGTTGATGCCGGCGTTGGCCACGAGGATGTCCAGGCCGCCGAAGGCCTTCACGGTCTCGGCCACCATGCGCGTCACTTGCGCGCCGTCGTTGACGTCCACCGCGATCGCCAGCGCCTTGTCGCCGAGCGTCTTGCGCGCGGCGACGTTCTTGGCGTCATTGCGGCCCGCGATGGCTATCTGCGCCCCCGCTTGCGCGAGGCCCTGCGCGATGCCCAGGCCGATGCCGCCATTGCCGCCGGTGACCAGCGCAACTTTGCCCTTGAGATCAAAGGGATTCATGGGCAAAGTCTAATCGGGTAAGCTAGCTGCGCCAACCGCCCTCGAACCCGCCGTCATGAACGATCTGCGCATCAACGCCGCCCGGCTCTGGGATTCCCTGATGGAGCTGGCGAAGATAGGCGCCACCCCGAAGGGCGGGGTGAAGCGCCTCACGCTCACCGACGAGGACCGGCGCGCGCGCGACCTCTTTTGCCGCTGGGCGCGCGAGGCCGGCCTCGCGGTCGAGGTCGACGGCATCGGCAACATCTTCGCGCGCCGCGCTGGCACCGATCCGAGCATGCCGCCGATCGCCATGGGCAGCCACCTCGACTCGCAACCCTCAGGGGGCAAGTTCGACGGCGCCTACGGCGTGATGGCGGGACTGGAAGTGCTGCGCACGCTGAACGACGCGGGGATTCGCACGCGCGCGCCGCTGGAAGTCGTTTCCTGGACCAACGAGGAGGGCTCGCGCTTCACGCCGGTGCTGATGGGCTCGGGCGTGTTCTGCGGGCTGTTCACGCTGGAACATGTGCGCGCGCAGAAGGACCTCGCGGGGCTCACGGTGGGTTCGGAGCTCGAGCGCATCGGCTACGCGGGCCACGCGAAGCCGCACAAGCTCGGCGGCTATTTCGAAGCGCACATCGAGCAGGGCCCGGTGCTGGAAAACGAAGGCAAGACGATCGGCGTGGTGCAGGGCGCGCTCGGGCAGCGCTGGTACGACGTCACGGTCACCGGGCAGGACGCGCACGCGGGCCCCACCCCGATGGAGCTGCGGCAGGACGCGCTGATCGGTGCGAGCCGCTTGGTGCTGGAGGTGAACCGCATCGCGCGCGGCTTTCCCGACTACGCGCGCGGTACTGTGGGCTTCCTGCAGGTCAAGCCCAATTCGCGCAACGTCATTCCCGGCGAAGTGCGCACCACGGTGGACTTCAGGAATGCCAAAGCCTCGACGCTGGACGCGATGTGCGGTGAGCTGAAGCGCGCCGCGAAGGGCATCGAGGCGGAGTGCCGCGTCTCGATCGAGTTGAGCGAGAACGTGTACTTCAAGCCCTGCGAGTTCGACCCGGCGCTGGTCGCGCACGTGCGCGCGGCCGCCGCGGCGCTGGGCCATCCGCACCGCGACATCGTCAGCGGCGCGGGCCACGACGCGGTGTCCATCGCCCGTATCGCGCCCGCCGCGATGGTGTTCGTGCCCTGCGCGGGCGGCATCAGCCACAACGAGATCGAAAGCGCGACGCCCGCGGATCTGGCCGCCGGCTGCGACGTACTGCTGCATGCTGCACTGAAGGCCGCCGGCGTCGCCGGTGCTTCGCGCGCCGCAGCCTAGGAGAGTCCCCATGAACGACCGCGCCACCATCCCGACGCTCGAAGACTCCGCGTTCTTCATGCCGTTCAGCATGAACCGCAAGTTCAAGAAGGCGCCGCGCCTCATGTCGCGCGCGGAAGGGATCCATTACTACACGCCCGAAGGCCGCAAGCTGATCGACGGCACCTCGGGCCTTTGGTGCGTGAACGCGGGCCACTGCCGCGAGAAGATCGTCAAGGCGGTGCAAAAGCAGGTTGCCGAGCTCGACTTCGCGCCGACCTTTCAGATGGGCCACCCGCTCGCCTTCGCATTCGCCGACAAGCTCGCGCAAGTGGCGCCGGGAGACTTGAGGCGCGTGTTCTTCACCAATTCGGGCTCGGAATCGGTGGACACGGCGCTCAAGATCGCGCTCGCTTATCACCGCGCACGCGGCGAAGGGCACCGCATGCGCCTGATCGGGCGCGAGCGCGGCTACCACGGCGTCAACTTCGGCGGCACCGCCGTGGGGGGCGTGGTCGGCAACCGCAAGGTGTTCGGCGCGCTGGTGGCGGGCGTGGACCACATCCGCCACACCCACGACCTGGAAAAGAACGCCTTCTCGCGCGGGCAGCCCAAACACGGCGCGGAGCTCGCCGACGACCTGGAGCGCCTGTGCGCGCTGCACGATCCCTCCACCATCGCCGCGGTGATCGTCGAGCCGGTGGCCTGCTCGGGCGGCGTGCTGGTGCCCCCGGTGGGCTACCTCGAGCGCCTGCGCGCGATCTGCGACAAGCACGGCATCCTCCTCATCTTCGACGAGGTGATTACCGCGTGGGGACGGCTCGGCAAGCCCTTCGGCGCGCAGCACTTCAATGTCCTGCCCGATCTGATTACCACTGCCAAGGGCATCACCAACGGCACGGTGCCGATGGGCGCCGTATTCATGCGCGAGCGTATCTACCAGGCGTTCATGACCGGGCCGGAGGGCGCGATCGAGCTCGCGCACGGCTACACCTACTCTTCGCACCCCCTTGCCTGCGCTGCGGGCCTCGCCACGCTGCAGGTGTACGAGGAAGAAGGGCTGCTTACGCGCGCCGCGGAGCTGTGGCCGTACTGGGAGGAGCAGGCGCATGCGCTCAGAGGCCTTCCCAACGTCATCGACATCCGCAACATCGGTCTCATCGCGGCGATCGAGCTCGCGCCGCGCGCGGGCGCCCCGGGCATGCGCGGGCTGGACGCGCATACCCAGGCCTTCGAAAAAGGCGCCTACATCCGCGTGGCGGGGGACATCGTCGCGCTCGCGCCGCCGCTCGTCATCCGCAAGGAAGAAATCGATCGGCTGTTCGAGATCGTGCGCGGGGTGCTGAAGTCCACTAACTAAGAATAGGGGGCTGCGCCCCCGGTTACCGTCGCGACGGAACAGGGCGCTGCGCGCCCGCTGTTACCGGTAGACGGCTGCGCCATAAGGGAGGAAGACCATGTTCGGCATCGGCAAGAAGAAGGCAACACCTGAAGCGCCCTCGGTTGCGCCGGAGGCGCCGGCGGCAGCCAGCGTGGAATTGCAGCCCGCAGGATTCTGGTTGCGGGTGGTGGCGTTCATCGTCGACTACGCGCTGCTGCTGTTCCTGCTGGCGGCCATGCTGACGGGCGCCATGAGCGTGGGCGGCGAGGACTTGGCCGGTCCCGCGTACTGGCTGTGGATCGTGGTCAGCTTCTTCTACTGGCCGGTCCTGGAGAGCACGGAGTGGCGCGCCACCGTCGGCAAAAAGCTGCTGGGCTTGGTGGTCGGCGACGTGGACGGCGGCGGCCTGAACTTCGTGCGCTCGCTACTGCGCAACCTCGCGAAGATCATCTCCTCGATTCCGTTCGGCATTGGCTACCTGATGGCCGCCTTCACCGCACGCAAGCAGGCGTTGCACGACCTCATCACCAAAGCGGTGGTGTTGCGCAAGGGCCCGGGCAGTTTCGTGAGGGCGATCGGTGTGCTGGTGGTGGGCATTGGTCTGCTGATCGTGGGCAGCTATGTCACCTACGACATGATGGCGGGCAACCTGATGAAGGAGTGGGAGGAGATGATCGCGGGCGGCGTTGCGCAGCCTCCGGCCAAACCCGCGGCAAAGCCGCCAGTCGTCGCCAAGCCGACCGCACCCGCGCCGCAAGCGCCGGCACCGGCCCCGGCACCAGAAGCGCAGGCGCCGGCTCCTGCGCCGACCGCAAAGCCTGCGCCGTCGCCCGTCCAGGTCGCCCAAGCGTCCGCTCCCGCACCCGCCCCGGCGAAGCCAGCAGCTGAAATCAAATCTGCGTCGGCGCCCAAGCCCGCAGCAGCGGCTGTACCGGCGCCGAACCCCACCGCCACAGCGCCCGCATCGGCGCCGCAAGCTGCAGCGGCGCCAAAACCCTCGGCGGCACCGAAGCCGGCAGCCGCACAGGAACCCGCAGCGAAGCCTGCTTCCGCGCCGGCGCCCGCAGCGAAGCCCACCGTGTCGCCGGCAAAGCCTGAACCGGCAAAGGTTGCCGCAGCGCCCAAGGGACCGGAATCCATGGCGGCCAAGCCGGCTCCGACGCCGCCCGCCTCGACGCCAGAGGCGCCGCACATGCAGACCGAGCCGCCGGTGCCGCTCGCCCGGCCCGCCATCGCGCTGCCGCCGGGGCCCAGGTTCAACGACGTCATGACGGCGGTGATCTACCGCGATATCGAGACGGTGGCGCAACTGCTTTCGCTCGGCCGCTGGCCGGACAAGCGCGATTCCAACGGTCTCACGCCCCTGATGGTGGCTGCCGGCAACGGTGACGCGGCGATGGTGCAGCTGCTACTCGAGCGCGGTGCCGATCCGGACCTGCAGGCACCGGGCGGGGCCACGGCGCTGGAACTCGCCTTGGAACGTGGCGACGCGCCGACGATCCAGCTTCTGCAGCGCAAGGCCCCGCGCTAGTCGCGCGGCGGGCAAGCGGCCGAACGCAGCCAGCGCGCCCTGGCCTGTTCCTAGTCGGAGGGTAACGGGGGGAGCGAGAGCTCCCCCTGTCCTTATTTGGCGGCGGCCCGAACCACGCCCAGGCGTCGCCCGCGGGTCTGCTGCTTGAGGCGTGGCGGGGTGACCAGGTCGCGCACGAAGTTGGGCAGCGCGAACACGCCCTCGTGGGTCTCGCCGTTGTAGTAGCGCAGGTCCGCCATCTTGCGCTGCTCGATCCGGCGGTCGATCTCGTCCGCCGTGTAGGCCTTGGGATCGAGCTTGTCGGAGCACACCGCCATCGCCCACTGCGAGCCGTAGAGCGGGATGTACATGGTGTACGGGCGCACGATGCGGAAAATGCCGTTCAGCCGCTGGGCGAGTTCGCCCACGCGCTCGGGGCGCGCCACCGGCGAGCCGATGTGCAGCGCAAGCGCGCCGCCGGGAGCGAGCGCGTGCCGGCACTGCTGGAAGAAGTCGACCGAATACAGCGCCTCTGCCGGCCCCATCGGGTCGTTGAGGTCGAGCGCGATCAGGTCGAAGCGCTCCTGCGTCTCGCGCACGAACTTCATGCCGTCGCCCACCAGCACGCGCAGCCGCGGGCTGTCGAACGCGCCCTGGTGCACAGCCTGGAAGTGCTCCTTGGCCACCTTGATCACGTCCTCGTCGATCTCGCACATGGTCACCTGCTCGACCGAGGGGTGCTTGAGCGCCTCTTCCGAGGAGCCGCCGTCGCCGCCGCCGATGATCAGCACCTTCTTCGGCGCCGGGTGCGCGGTGAGGGCCGGGTGGATCAGGTTCTCGTGATAGACGAACTCCTCCTTCTCGGAGGTCATGTTGAACCCGTCGAGGCGGAAGAGCTTGCCGTAGTGCGGCGTGTCGTAGATCTGCATGCGCTGGTAGCGCGTCTGCCACTCGCCGATCTGGCGCGTCGCCTTGATGTAGAAGCCGGTGGATTCGTTCAGCGGTTCCATCAGCAGGTGGCCGCCGCGCTCGACCTCGTGGCGCGCGCATTCCGTGGGCTGGAAGTAGTCCAGGATCGACTCGAAGAGCTTCCGCGCCTTGTCGCTGTTGTCGCCGCTGTAGTTGCAGACGTAGACGTCGAGCGTCAGCCCCTGGCGCTCGGGCCAGGTATGGATGGCGAGATGCGATTCCGCCAGCACCACGGTGCCGGTGAAGCCCGAGCCCTCGAACTGGTGGAAAGTCGCGTCCATCGTCGTCAGCCCTGAGGCCGCGACGAACTCCAGGCACTTCGCCCTGAAGCCCGCGCCGTCGAGCAGCAGCTGCGGGTCGCAGCGACAACCGCCCAAGTCACCGATGAGATGCAGACCGTTCATTTTCCGGCTCCCAGAAAAACGAGAAGGCGCAGCCCTGCACGTGTTCCAGGCTGCGCCCTCGCGTTACCGCCTTGCGGC
>Ga0326726_10001874_pt1 | contig 19559 bp, 17 predicted proteins | sample MHFenrmetagenome_2_FD_207603 | JGI IMG/M metagenome (GOLD analysis project Ga0326726, IMG submission 207603) | Lab enriched peat soil microbial communities from Michigan Hollow, Ithaca, NY, United States - MHF15MN | ecosystem: Environmental > Terrestrial > Soil > Wetlands > Peat | place: USA... | reverse complement strand
GAGGAGGTATTCGAAGTGACGGACAGAGCATGGCGCGGTCTGGGAGTGATCCCCCTAAGCGGTTATCGCCTCCGGGAATCGTTTGCCTCTTTCGATGCAGAGAAAAATTTCGACGTCGGTCATGTGGCGACCCGCGAATCTCCGCTCTGCATAGCCGGTGAAATTCTGCGGGGACTCAGGAAACCGCATCAATGCTCTGCCTTCGGGACGCTCTGTACGCCGGAGCATCCCCTCGGCGCGCCTATGGTTTCATCGGAGGGCGCCTGCGCGGCTTACTACTTGTATGGCCGGTCGGACAGTCGAGCTGTGTTGGCGGAATCATAAGTGGATTTTTGGGAACCACCATGGCGCAAACATTCGATATCTCGCAGGGACTCGCCTGCCCCCTCCCTTTCGCGGACTACAAAAACGTTCTTCTTGCACACGGAGGCGGCGGGAAGCTTACGCAGCAGTTGATCCAGAAGATGTTCCTTCCGCAATTTGACAACGAATTGCTCTCTCCGTTGCACGACGGGGCTGTTTTCGGAATCAGCGACGCCAGGGTCGCATTCTCAACAGACAGTTACGTCGTCAATCCGATCTTTTTCCCCGGCGGATCGATCGGGGACCTCGCGGTGAACGGCACCGTCAACGATCTGGCCATGTGCGGAGCCAGCCCGCGTTACCTTTCGGCTGCCTTCATCATCGAAGAAGGATTGCCGATGGACGATCTCTGGAAAATCGTTCTCGCGATGAAGGATGCTTCACGCAAAGCGGGGGTGTTGCTGGTGACGGGAGATACAAAAGTTGTGGACAGAGGAAAAGGAGACCAGATTTTCATCACCACGTCCGGCATCGGAATTGTCGGCCCGGGCGTGAATGTGAATCCACGCAACGCTTCTCCGGGAGATTTCATTCTTCTGAATGGCTCGATTGGCCTCCACGGAATAGCGGTCATGTCCGTTCGTGAAGGACTGGAGTTCGGTACAAAAATCGAAAGTGACACCGTCGCCCTGCACGGACTTACGCAATCATTGCTTGAGCGGGCTGGATCGGACATTCACGTGCTCCGTGACCCCACACGCGGTGGCGTCGCCAGCGCAGTGAACGAGATCGCAGAATCTGCGCAGGCAGGGATCACCCTCGATGAGGAAGCGCTACCGCTCACAGAAGAAGTGCGGGGTGCGTGCGAAATGCTCGGGCTTGATCCTTTATATGTTGCAAACGAAGGCAAAGTGCTCGCGTTCGTCGCCCCCGCCTCAACAGAGAAAGCCCTTGCGACAATGCGTGCTCATCCTCTGGGGAAAGACGCGGCATTGATCGGCCGCGTCACTGCTGAACACCCCGGCGTTGTCGTCATGAAGAGTACCATCGGCGGATCGCGGGTGGTGCAAATGCTCTCGGGGGAGCAATTGCCGCGGATCTGCTGAGCGAGACGATTTCCCTGTCCCCGCGAGAGGCGATCGTTGGAATCATCGAGCAAACGGAAGACCGCGCGCTACCTCTTGTACACCGTTCCAGCCTTCATGACGAATACAACGTGCTCCAGGAGCGAGATATCCTGCAACGGGTCGCCTGCAACTGCAATCACGTCGGCGGATGCACCGGGCGAAATCTCCCCGATCTTTCCTTTCATATTCAGCAGCTCCGCCCCCACGACCGTCGCTGACTTGATCGCCTGCATCGGCGTCATGCCCCACCTGACCATGTAAGTGAATTCCTTCGCCTGATTTTCTGTCCAGGGAAAACCGCCCACATCCGTGCCGAAAGCGATTTTCACCCCTGCCTTCAGTGCCTTTGCGAAGACGCCGGGGAGGATGTCGTGGAGCTGTTTGTTGACCGGATTTCCGGCAGCCGCACGGCCTTCTGCGACATACTCATTGACGTAAATGGTCGGGCACCAATAGACGCCCTTCTTCACCATCAGCGCAATGCACTCGTCGTCCATTGCAAAACCATGTTCGATGGAGGATGCACCCGCGTTGATGGCCGGAAGTATCCCGTCCCGCGTCACAGCATGCGCGGCCAGTCTCTTCCGCGAGATGCGGGTCTCGTCTCCGATAGCGCGGAGTTCTTCGTCCGTGAAATTCGGAATGCTCCGGAACGTCCCGTCTGCCTGGCGTACGTATCCACGGTCAGCGTAGACTTTTATCCAGTCCGCCCCGTATGACAGTTGTTCACGTACAGCCCGGCGTGCCTCATCCGCACCGGTGATTTCCTGGACTCCCTTTGGCATACGGAGCTCCCAAGAAAAAAGGCTGTTGGGAAGAGGATAGTGTCCGGTGGTGTTGATCGAGCGTGTGGAGACGAAAAGTCGCGGTCCGTCGATGACTCCCCGCTCGATCGCTTTCTTCAGATCCACGTCTGCATACATCGCCCCCTCCGTTTCCATGTCGCGCATCGTTGTGAAGCCATTGGTGAGGGCAGTCCTGCACGCAACGCTTGCGCGCAGAGTTCGATACGGAATGGATTCCTTCAGCAGTTGCTCGTCATAGTCCTCCTCCGTCACATCACCCTGCAGCAGCACGTGTGTGTGGCAGTCAATAAGGCCGGGGAGTACCGTGGCGTTTGACAGATCGATGACGGGAATGCCCTGAGGAACTTCGCGCACGATGTCTTTGATGACGTTCCCTTCGATGAGGATCACGGCGTCGGATTTCGGCTGGGCAGACACGCCGTCGATAAGTCTTCCGCAGCGGATTGCAGTTATGGTCGGCTGGGCTTCTGCCACCAGAGTGAGGGTCCCGAACGCAAGCGCGGCAAGGAATGTTCTCATAGGTGCTCCTGATGAGTGGGGAGAGATGAATATTCCCAACCGCTTTGAAAGAATCAAGAAAGTTGCTATTTTTAGAGGTTTATGTGACCACTTGACGGAGAGGGGAATCATGAGGAATATTTGCATCGCGGCCGCGTTATTGATTTCAATCGTGCAGACTTCGGTTGGGGAAATCAAGTTTCTCCGCGGCCCGCTTCATGAGGCAGTGGCACGGGCGGAAGCAGACAAGAAACCCGTGATGATCGATTTTATCACGGATTGGTGCCGTTGGTGTGACACGCTCGATGCCAGAACGTACTCCGATGCCCGTGTTGCCGACTTCATCAGCTCTCAAGTGGTCCCGATTAAGATCGACGCAGAAAAAGGAGAAGGAATCGACATCGCCCGGAAATACGCGGTTCATGCATATCCGACGATTCTCCTTATCACCGCAGGGGGGGAAGAAATTGACCGGATTGTAGGTTATTTTCCAGCCGAAGAGTTTCTGAAATCGATCCGTGACTTCGTCGGCGGGGTGAATACTCTTGGCCGGTTAAAAGCCGATGCCGCGAACCATCCGGACGACCCCTCCATCCAATATGCCCTCGCTTCGAAATACACTGGGAGAAATGACATAGCGTCAGCAGCTGGGTCGTTCGAACGGATACTGGCGCTTGACCCCAGAAATACCCTTGGACACAACGAAGAAGCGGAATTTGTCATTGCCTTCCAGGCTTCGAACACGCAGGAGGGAACAGGCAAGCTCGATGCATTTGCAGAGAAGTACCCGTCTTCCCCGATGGCACGAAGGGCTCTTGCAAAGGCGGCTGACGCTTCGGTGAAAGCCGGAGACGTGGAAGGTGCCAAGCGGCACTTTCTGGCCTACACGGCAAAATGGCCGGATGATGCGGGCTTCATGAACAGCTTTGCCTGGGCGTGCGCCGGAAAGAAGATTAACCTTGATCAGGCCGCAGAGGCGGCAGCGAAGGCGGTCGAACTCGCAAAAGACGACGGTGAGAGAGCGGCTCACCTGGATACGCAGGCCACCGTCGAATATAATCGCGCCAATGTCGACAGGGCTATTTCTCTCGAAGAAAAGGCCCTGGATATCCTGAAGAACGCCACCCCGAAAGAACGCAAGGGTTACGAGGAGACGCTCACAAAGTTCAAATCGGGGACGAAGTAAGATGGGCGTTCTCGTGCGCAGGGCCCTCCCCTCGGACGGACCTGCGGTTCTCTCGCTCGTCGATGCACTCGCAGATTATGAAAAGCTGACCCCTCCCGACGACTCCGCCCGGCAGCGCCTTCTTCGTGATGTTTTCGGTTCCAGGCCACGCCTCGAATGTTTCCTTGCCGAGTGCGACGGCATTCCCACGGGATATGCTTTTCTGTTCGAGACCTACTCGAGTTTCCTCGCACTTCCCACGCTGTACCTTGAAGACCTCTTCGTCCTCCCCGCCTACCGGCACAGAAAAATAGGCTACGCCCTTTTCACCGCCACCGTCCGGGAAGCCTATTCGCGAGGATGCGGACGCATGGAATGGACCGTGCTCGACTGGAACATCCTGGCGCTTGACTTCTACCGCCGACTCGGTGCAACCCACATGAAAGAGTGGCAGCTCTTCCGTCTTGTACGACCGGATATGGAGAAGATCCTCGGTTCAGAAGTCTGATGATTGCGGGGTAGGTTCATCAATACTCTAAGGGAGTTCTGATGCGCACTGTTGTTCTCCTTCTCGTTTCCAACACGTTCATGACTTTTGCATGATATGGCCAGGGACCCCCCCTCTGGATCGTCATACTCGTCAGCTGGCTCATCACCTTCCTGGAATACTGTTTTCAGGTTCCTGCCAACCGTTACGGGTACGGAACGTTCACTGCTGCACAGCTTAAGATTATCCAGGAAGTGATCACTCTTTTGGTACTCGGAGTGTTTTCGGTTTTGTACCTGTAGGAAAGCCTGCGGTGGAGCTACTTTGTTTCATTTCTTTTCATCGTCGGGACCGTCTATTTTGCGTTCAGGAAGTTTTGAGGCGGGGAGGGTTCGGGCTCTCGTGCAAGATTTGCCCAATCGATTCTGTAGGGGCTTATCGCGCCTGCCCGTCCGAAGCGGAGCGAAAGCAGGATACGCCCCTACGGTTTTTGTGCGCATGGGTCCGTTTGATCGTGTTGGGTCGAGGTCACCTCGCCCGTACGGATATATTGTCATGATCTTTGTAGGGGTTTGATTAATCAAACCCCTACAGTGCCTGTCTCTTTCACCAGCCCCGAAAGCGCCCTTTCCCCGCCCTATAACCTCCCCCAAAAATCTCTGCAAATTCTGACATTTTTCGCGTTCCCCGTTCAAAATCACGAGGAAACGCCAAACTGTTGTGACTTCACGCACAACAGTTCAATCCTGCGTGCTACATATTTCGGGTGCGAATAAGGAACGAGGCAACAGTCAACCAAGAGACCCGGCGATGGACATCCTGCTTGTTGATGACAACGAAGACTACCTCCAGCTTGTAAAAGAAGTGCTGGCGGCAAACGGCTACACCGTCCACACCGCCCGCGACGGCGCAGAAGGCTGCGACTTGCTTGCAAAGGCTGATATCGATCTTATCATATCGGACATCCGAATGCCGCGCCTCGATGGCCTGAAACTCCATGCGTTCGCACGCGAGATCGAACGGTACAAAAAGACAAAGTTTATTTTCATTTCTGGCTTCACGGACTTTTACCTCGAAGCAATCAAGCTGGATCCGAAAATTGATTTCCTGCTCGATAAGACTACGTCGGCGAAAGAGCTGCTCTCACTCGTGGACAATTTGATCTTCGGCCGTGTCGAAGGGGCATGGACGTAACCTCGAAAGATTCTGGGGAGGAGAGAGCCCGATCGATCGTTGATCGGGCTCTCTTTCTTTGTGGAGACCTCCGGAAAGAAGCCTTCGCCAGCCTTCGCAGACTCACCTGAGCCTCCCGGCAACAACCACCACTCCCTTCAGGATGACACTTCTCCCCTCACTTGTGTCGATCGCCTCAAGGAGGACGATGTAGATTCCCATTCTCACTTTCAGATGCCCATCGTCACGCCCGTCCCATACACACTCTCCCTGACTGCTCCCCACCGCGTCGGTAAGAAGTCGCCGGACCTGTCGGCCGCAAACGTCGAAGATTCTTGCATGGACTGACCAATCCCCGCGGGGCAGAAGATAGCGGATCACCGTCAAGTCGTTCTGCCCGTCACCGTCAGGTGAGAATGGGCTTGGGCTGCAGGACAGGGCCCGGCCATCCGCTCTCCCGCTCACCTGAACGCTGTTCCCGCGGCCCGGTGTTCCCCCCTCGGGACGAACGCAGGTAGTCCAGTTGGAAGCGTTGTTTGACACTCCACCTGCGAGAACCCGCTCCAGCGAGCGTCCTGACCGGTCAAATACTGAAGGATTATGCCACGAGGGATCATATGAGACACTGTCGATGAGGTTTCCCATCGCATCCCGAAGGACGACATCATCACCGTCGTTATTCAGGCTTATCAACTTCGGATGCGGCACGATGATAAGCCGCAGATCAAGAAGCTTAGTCTCCGGAAACCAGCGAAAGATACCGGAATCCGAAGCAATCACAGCAAATCCCCCTGGCGGAATGAAACGGGAACCGCCGGGAAGTCCGGTCACGTTTCCGGAGCCATCGCTGGCACGTCTGTCATTGACCTTCCACCCAGCCACATTCACCGCGTTGGAGCCGGGGTTGCACAATTCCACGTATTCCGGTTCGCCGGATAGCGGCGCAAACAATATTTCGTTTATCAAAATTGTTCCCGGACTTCCGGGGACGACGAGTTCGCTGCGTCCCGTGTTGTTCCCCGGCCGCTGGTCCGTTGAAAAGATGACATCCACGACGATCGCATGCGCACCAGCCCCGGGAGACGGCCAGTCCCAACGAATCGGAATGGAATCCAGTGGCGCCATTGTCCCTTCGAGCGTCGTGGAGAAGAGTTCTTCACCGGCACTTCCTGAACCATCTCCATCGATATCGTCGTACACCTTTACCGAAATGCCGGAGGCGCTTAGTCTTCCAAAGTTTGCAACCGCAAACACCAGCTGGACGTCGCCACCAGAACTCGTCTCGAGGCGGACGTTTGCCGGACGGACATCAAAGTCCCTGATCGCGATCGAATTCTCCCGGCCAGGTGTCGCGTGCTGCGGATCGACAGATGCTGACCATTGCAGAGAGTCCTGAGAAGTCCCCTGCGAGTCCACCCTCTCAAGAGAGGTCCCGTCACCCGCAGCACCCCATGATGGTTCATAGACCAGACCGTCAGCTATCACTCCATCATTGTCGTACAACCAGAGCGCATCGCCGGTGTTGTTCAGACTGGGAAATGAAGAAACACTGACCACGCGACAGGGAATCGCCGGCCGGAATTGAGCGAGCGCCGCCGAATCCTTTGTCAGGACGACGAATCCGTCGGCGGGGATTATCAGTCCTCCCGTGCTGAGGGTGTGCCTCGAGGACACCGTGGCGTCGGTTATTGCCCAGCCGGTAAGGTCGATTTCAACGCCGGTATTGTTCTTCAATTCTATCCATTCCGGTTCGCCTCCGGCAGGGGCATACATGACTTCATTGAAGACGATACTCCCTGCCATGGTGAAAGCACGCGCCACAGCCGCAAAAAGAGCAATAAGTCCGATCATGGCCACTTGGTTGACATTATGGGCATTATTCGCTATATACCCGGCACCTACTATTATATGCGCGACCATGGGCGAATTACGAATACTCTACGTGGACGATGATGCTGACTTGAGGGGAATTGTGAAAGATCAGCTAAACACCGCGGGGTATACAATGGATGAGGCGGAAGACGGTGTGGCTGCGACGGAGATGCTTGATAAGGGGAACTACGACCTGCTTCTTCTTGACATCAACATGCCGGGGAAGACAGGAATCGACGTTCTGAAGTTCATCAAGGACAAGGGATTGAAGTGCAGGGTCATCATGCTGACCGGGAGGGTGGGCTTTACGGTGGCAACGGAGACGCTGAAACTCGGTGCGGATGACTACATAACGAAACCCTTCAACATCGACTATCTGCTCTTTTCGATCAAAAGGGTCATGGGACAAACCTCATGATCACCTGAGTTGAGTATGTGTGACATGCCTAGTCCACAAAAATACGAAAGCGGCCCCGAAGGGGGCCGCTTTCCGATTTTCCCCAGCACTGGCCTGGACGGTGTTTCAGGTTCCTGACGTGTAATCGTTGATGTACTCCTCTTGTTCCTTTGTGAGCGTGTCGATCTTTATCTTCTGCGTCGCCAGCTTCACGCGCGCAATCTCCTGATCCTGCGTAGCCGGAATATCATGCACGGCGTTTTCGAGCCTGACTCCCTTCCTGTGCAGCTCCACGAGCCGGAGTTGCGACATGAACTGATTCGCAAATGACATGTCCATCACCTCGGAAGGATGACCTTCAGCAGCCGCCAGATTCACGAGCCGTCCCTGCGCCAGTATGTACAAACGTTTGCCGTTCTTGAGCGTGTATTCTTCGTTGTTCATCCTGATTTCACGCTTCTTCTTTGTCTGCTTTGCGAGGTGCACGAGATTGATTTCGCAATCATAGTGCCCGGTATTGCAGACGATCGCCCCCTCCTTCATCACCTTGAAGTGCCGGTCAACGATGACGTCCTTCACGCCTGTTGCGGTGACAAACACATCACCGATCTTGGCTGCTTCGTCCATCGGCATCACCCGGTAGCCTTCCAGGATAGCCTTCAGGGCGGCGGTGGGTTTCACTTCCGTCACAATGACATTTGCACCCAGTCCTTTGCCGCGCATGGCAACGCCCTTGCCGCAATGGCCGTAGCCGGCAATGACGAGATTCTTGCCGGCTAGGAGGACACTGGTGGCGCGGAGGATCCCGTCAAGGGTTGACTGCCCGGTGCCGTACACGTTGTCGAAATCCCACTTGGTTTCCGCGTCGTTCACCGCAATCACCGGGTACTTCAGAGCGCCGTCGGCTGCCATCGCACGGAGTCGATGGACGCCAGTCGTCGTCTCCTCCGTCCCTCCTATGACAAACTTCTCGGCAAATTCCGGGTGCTTGTTGTGAATCGTGAAAATGAGATCGGCTCCGTCGTCAAGTGTGAGATTTGGATGAAACCGGAGCGTCTCTTCAATGCACCAGTAAAACTCCTTCACATTCATGCCGTGCCATGCGAAGATCGGGATTCCCCGGCGTGCAAGCGATGCGGCAACGGCGTCGTTGGTGGAGAGCGGGTTGCATCCGCTCCAGCTCACCTCAGCGCCTGCGTCCACAAACGTCCTGACGAGAACTGCCGTCTCCTTTGTGACGTGAAGACAACCGGCAATCTTGTATCCCTTGAAGGGCTTGCTTTTTGAGTACTTGTCTCGGAGCGCCATGAGAACAGGCATACGCGACTCTGCCCAATCAATGAGCGAGTCTCCCTCTCCCGCCAAGCCCATATTGGCAACGCTGTATTTCCCCTCTTTCTGATCCATTGGTCGTGTGTTTTCCTGATGAAGTGATGGATGACTATTTGATTGCTTTAAGGAGGCGGTCGACGAGGTCGAGTTTCTCCCATGTAAAATCCTTGTCGCTGCGGCCGAAATGACCGTACGCAGCGGTCTTCCTGTAAATCGGGCGTCGCAGATCGAGGCGCTTGATGATTCCCCGCGGCGTCATGTCGATTTCCTTCAAAATGATCTTATCGAGCTCGACATCTGGAATCCTCCCCGTGCCAAAAGTATCGACGTGAACAGACACAGGTTCCGCAATACCGATGGCGTAGGCAACCTGGATGAGGCACTCGTCCACGAGGCCCGAAGCAACGAGGTTCTTCGCAAGATGACGCGCGGCGTATGCGGCGCTGCGATCCACTTTGGAAGGGTCCTTCCCGGAGAACGCCCCTCCGCCATGCGGTGCCCGTCCCCCATATGTGTCCACTATGATCTTGCGTCCCGTCAATCCACTGTCACCGTGCGGTCCGCCAATCTCGAAGCGTCCCGTCGGATTGACATGCACGATCGTATTTTTGTCCAGCAGGTTTTCCGGAATCACCTCACGGATGACGTGGCGCAAGACGTCGTCTTTGATCTTTTTCTGCGAGACATCGGCGTCATGCTGGGTCGAAACAACGATGGTGTGTACACGGACGGGTTTGCGACCGTGGTATTCAATGGTTACCTGGGATTTTGCATCCGGCCTGACATACGGCATCAGTTTGTTCTGCTTCTTCCGGATGTCCGCAAGTCGCTTCACAAGCTTGTGGGCAAAGATCAGGGGCATCGGCATGAACTCTGGTGTCTCGTTCGTCGCGTACCCGAACATCATTCCCTGGTCGCCTGCTCCCCCGGTATCGACGCCCCGGGCAATGTCCGGGGACTGCGCGTGGATGCTGGAAATGACCGAGCAGGAATCTGCATCGAATTTGTATTCCGCTTTTGTGTAGCCGATCTCGCGGATGACCCTCCGAACGATTTCCTGGACTTCGATGTACGCATGTGTGGTGATCTCTCCGCCGACAAAAACAAGCCCCGTGGTCGCCATTGTCTCGCACGCAACGCGCGCGTTCTTATCCTGGGCAAGGATTGCGTCAAGGACGGCGTCCGAAATCTGATCGCAGACTTTGTCGGGGTGGCCTTCGGAAACTGATTCTGACGTGAACAGGTACGGCATGTGAAGCCCTCTGGTAGTGTCCGTTGATATGATGTCTGAACTTAAAAGAAATCGATTTCCGAAGAATCGCCCACACTGATCCTGCGGTAGCTTCCCGTCAGCACGGAGCTGTTGCCAATAATGGAGTTTTCCAGTATAGCTCCTGTCACACGCGCATGTTCGCTGATGATCGAATTGCGGACGAGGGAATCGGAGATCTCTGCATGGTCTCCCACTGTCGTATTGGGTCCGATAATGCAATTGGTCAGAACCGCCGTTGGAGCGATGTACACCGGGTCGTTGACCACAACACCAGCAACTTTGCGTTTGGTAAAGTGCTTCTGGAGAAGTGCGCGGTTCGTTAGCAGGAGTGTCTCGGGCTTTCCGCAATCGTACCAGCCTTCGACCGTGAAGGGGACCATTTTCTCTCCGCGGTCGATCATGAGCTGGAGGGCATCTGTGAGCTGGAATTCGCCCCTGGTCTTATGATCGTTATCCACGAGCGTCAAAAGGCATTCTTTCAACAGTGCTGAATTCCTGATGTAGTACAATCCCACAACCGCCAGATTGGTCGCGGGTTTTTCCGGTTTTTCCACAAGACGTGTGATGGTGCCATTGTGGATTTCAGCCACACCGAACCGGCGGGGATCATCCACTGCCTTTACACCGATCGCCGAGGCGCTCCCGCGCAGAACGGGCGTCAGGTCCACATCGAAAATCGTATCCCCGAGGATGATAAAGACCGGCTGATCACCGATATGCTCACGCGCCAGGTAGATCGCATGGCCCAGCCCGAGACGCTCTTCCTGTTCAATATAGTCGACCTTGAATCGGGGGTACGCGCGGGAGACGTATTCCCTGATCTTCTCGCCCATATGACCGATGACGATCGTCGCCTCGGTGATCCCTTCGCCGAGCACCTTCTCAATGATGTGGCCGAGAATCGGTTTCCCGGCAACATTGAGAAGTACCTTGGGAATCGTGAACGTATGGGGACGAAGCCGGCTGCCAACGCCCGCCACAGGTATAATCGCGCGCATCAGGGGATTACAAATGGTAGTGTGTCGGACCGCGATGAAAAATGTCTGTTAAGTTACGCATTGACCTGTCCAGAAGCAATATACACCGCTCCAGGTGAGCCGAAAAGAGACCTGCGTCACATCGTGGCGGCTGTAAAAGCGTCGTTTGATTATCAGACCTCAATTCGCTATTTTTTCCACGAGAACCACTTCAAGCGTTGTTTGACTTCATGCCCAGGAAAGCTTCCGGTCGTGCCACGACATCCCGCAAACAGCAGCATGTTGAGATAACGCTGACCAAAGATGTCAGATTCAAGCGAAAGTCGACCGGCTTCGAGCGGCTCGAATTTGTCCACAATGCTCTCCCCGAGATCAACATCGCGGATATCGATACCTCGACAGAGTTTCTCGGGCGGCGGATTTCCCTTCCTCTTATGATTTCGTGCATGACCGGCGGATATGCGCAAGCGCTGGTCATCAACCGTAACCTCGCCGAGATCTGTGAGTCTCACCATATCGCCATGGGGGTCGGCAGCCAGCGCCAGGCTCTCGAAAGCAAAGACTTCCACCGGACATTCAGGGTCGTCCGGGAGGTTGCCCCGACTATACCTATCGTTGGGAACATTGGAGCGGCGGAAGTTGCGCAACTGACGAGCGCCGATCCCGTCCAGCGCCTTGTCGATCTGATCCATGCTGACGGTTTTGCGGTCCATGTAAACCCGTTGCAGGAATTCCTCCAGCCGGAAGGAAATCCTTCCTTTCGCGGCGTCCTTGACGGGATTGCAATGCTCGTACACCAGCTCCCGGTTCCCGTGATTGTCAAGGAAATCGGCGCCGGCCTTTCGGCTTCGGTCGTCCGGAGACTCTATGAAGCGGGAGTCCGCCACATCGACGTTGCCGGCGCTGGCGGGACGAGCTGGGCGGGAGTTGAAGCCATTAGGAGAAAAGACCGGTCGTTCGGCGAAGGTTTCTGGGACTGGGGCATCCCGACAGTGGAAGCGCTCCGGCAGGCTGCTGCGCTTCGGGCAGAAGGCCTCGAGTTCACGCTGATCGCCTCGGGGGGAATATCGTCAGGGTTCGATATCGCCAAATCGATTGCGCTCGGAGCCGATCTTGCCGCTTCGGCGCGTCCGATGCTGATTGCGCTTCATGAAGGGGGAAAGAGGAAAATCAACATGCTGATCGGGCGATGGTCCAATGAACTCCGTGGCGTGATGTTTCTTACCGGAAGCTCTAACGTTGCAGATCTGAGGCACGCCCCGCTCGTCACGGCAAGCCTGCCATGACACGCTCGGCATATCAGCGCCACCGCGAGGAACTTCGCCGGCTCATCGACCGGCACCTTGCATCAATTGCAGCCGGGGGAACTGACCGGAATCTTCGCGATGCGTGCAGGTACGTTCTCCAGGGCGGGGGGAAACGAGTCCGCGCAATTCTGGCCCTGCTCGCATGCCGTGCAACGGGGGGATCCTACAGGATAGCCCTGGATGCAGCTGCAGCAATAGAGATTTTGCACAACTTTACGCTCGTTCACGACGACATCATGGACAATGCGGATTCACGGCGGGGACGACCGACGGTGCACAGGAAATGGGATTCCAATACCGCTCTCCTCGCCGGCGATGTACTCATCGGGAAGGCATATCAGGTTCTCCTCCGTTCAACGCAAGATGTGGATGGAAGGATCTCCCGCCTGTTCACGCAGGGTTTGCTCGACGTCTGTGAGGGCCAGGCGCTGGACATAGCTCTGGAACGCCAACGTCGCGTCAGTACCGCCGCATATTTCCAGATGATCAGGAAAAAAACAGCCGCACTGATAGCCACGGCGGCAGAATTGGGCGGCCTCCTCGGCGGAGCCACTCCACGCGAACGCGCCGCGCTGAGAGATTTCGGCATTCAACTCGGAACTGCGTTTCAGGTTTATGATGACGTCCTGGATGTCGTCGCCGATTCGCGAAACTTCGGGAAGACGATTGGCGGGGACATCCTCGAGAGGAAGCGAACGTTTCTTCTCTTGCGAGCCTCCGCGAAGGCCACCGGAAATGACGCCCGGGTGCTGAAACGTCTCACGCGGGGAAACACTCACCGCGCAGCATGGAAAAAAGGCGATGGTCACGTTACCGCCGCCGGACGCAGAATCGTGCAGGAGGTGACTGCTGTGTACCAGCGCACCGGCGCGCTTGACGATGCCCTCGTCGTCGTTCGCCGCTGCACGGCAAGGGCTCTTGTGAGCCTTGCGGCGCTGCGGCCCACACATGCCCGTACAACGCTATCGCTCCTCGCCGAAGACCTGGTGGAGAGAAAGGCGTGAGCCTGTCGATGGTTGAGCGAACGGTGACCATACTGAACAAGAAGGGCTTGCATACCCGACCCGCGGCAACGTTGGTCAAGACTGCGGCGAAGTTTCAATCGGAACTCTCCATCCGGAAAGACAGCCTCGTCATCAACGGCAAGAGCATCATCGGTGTCATGACGCTCGCCGCGGAGCAGGGCTCCACGCTTACGCTCCGGCTCGAAGGACCGGATGAAAACGAGGCAGCGGAGGCACTCGTGGATCTGTTCGCACGGAAATTCGATGAGGAGTAACGCAGCACGTAGTCCCGGAGCAGACGACTGCGCGAAAGAGGCATGCACGGTGAAAGCAGGCTCCATTCAGACCTGACCAACTATGGACGACGCTATCTCAGCAGGACAGGAAATAATTCTTAAAGGCATTGCCGCCGCGCCCGGGATAGCATTCGGTCCCGCATACGTGTACAGCAAGCAGGTTCCGGTCGTTCGCGAGAAGTCTCTTACACCCGACGAAGTCCCAGTTGAAATTCAACGCCTGCGGACCGCCAATGCCCGGGCAGACAAAGAGCTCCAGAAGATCCACGCGTTCGCCGAGCAAAAACTGGGCGCGCAGAATGCAAAGATCTTCGAGGCACAGATCATGATCCTCGCAGACGAGATCCTGATGGGAGAAATCGAAAAACGGATCACCCGGGAACTCAAGAATGCGGAATTCATTGTGGCCGACGAAATAAGCAAATACAAGCGGTTGATGCTCGCGGCACCCGATGAATACATGCATGAACGCGCGCACGACGTCGATGACGTTATGAACCGGATCATCCGGAACATCCAGGATCAGAAACTTTTCTCGCGGCTCGAGGGTGAATCGATCATCATCTCGGAAAATCTTGCGCCCGCCGACACGGTGATATTCAGCCGCAACCAGATCCTCGGTTATGCAATGGACCTCGGGGGCGTCACGTCACATGCAGCGATCCTGTCCCGGTCACTCAAGATACCGGCCGTCGTCGGTATGCGGACCGCGACAACGACCATCCGGACCGGCGACAGCATTGCCATTGACGGCTATGCGGGATTTCTTTTCGTCAATCCGACAGAGGACACGGTTCGGGCGCTCGTACGCAAGCAACAGCGATTCCGCGAATTCGAGGAGCGGCTTGTCGACATTGCAGATCTAACGGCTGATACCCAGGACCGCAAACATATCGAGCTATCGGCAAACATCGAATTCGTCGAAGAGATCGCGTTTGCTCGCAGTCAGGGTACCGCGGGAGTCGGCCTCTTCCGGACGGAAAGCCAGCTTATCGGCCGCCCGGATTACCCATCGGAAGAAGAGCAGTACACCGCCTACAAGGCGGTGGCAGACGGAGTCTTCCCTCACCCGGTCATCTTCCGGACGTTCGACGTGGGTGGCGACAAGCTTTCACCCGACTCGCCCCACGAGGCAAACCCCTTCCTCGGCTGGCGGGGAATCCGGGTGCTGCTCGACCGCCCTGAACTCTTCCTGGAACAGCTCCGCGGAATCCTCAGGGCCAGCACGCAAAAAAACGTGCGCATCATGTTCCCCATGGTCACGACGGTGCAGGAGATCCGGCAAGCGAAGGATCTTCTCTTGCAGGCAAAAAAGGATCTCGATTCACGTGGGATCTCCTACGACAAAGGAATCAAGATCGGAGTGATGATTGAAGTTCCGGCCGCAGCCATCCTCGCAGAACAGTTTGCCGCCGAAATTGATTTCCTCAGCATCGGGACGAATGATCTCATCCAATATCTCCTCGCAGTTGACCGCGACAACAATGCTGTTGCGTCGCTGTACCAGCAATTCAATCCCGCGGTGCTTCGAACAATCAAGAACGTAATAGATGCAGGGCACAAACGGGGCGCGTGGGTCGGCATGTGCGGCGAAATGGCGGGCGATCCGCTGGCAACCGTCCTCCTTGTCGGCATGGGTATTGACGAGCTCAGCGTGGCTCCCATCGTGCTCCCGGAAATCAAAAAAGTAATTCTTTCCATCAGGCAGAAGGATGCTAAACGTGTCGCGGAAAAAGTACTCGCCATGACACACGACCAGGAAATCCGTGAATATCTTTCTTCCGTCATCAGGAACAAGGTCCCCGATATTCCCCTCGACCTCGATCAGACTACAGGCCCCTGACCATGACCCATGAACAGATCCGTGCAGTTGATGCGCATGGGATGTACGACCTCATCAGGAACCTCCCTACCCAGGTGCGCGAAGCGATTGATATCGGCAACAATGCCCGAGTCCCCCTCCGCGCGCGCGGGATGGACTCCATCCTCCTTTGCGGCCTCGGTGGTTCGGCTATTGCCGGGGATCTTCTCAGGAGCTATCTCTCCGACGAGCTGCGGGTCCCGATGCAGGTGAACCGGCATTACATTCTGCCGCGTTACGTCGGCCCCCGCACGCTTGTGATCATCTCGAGCTATTCCGGCAACACCGAAGAGACCAATGCGGCGCACCGAGAAGCACTGGCGCGAAAAGCAAAGATCCTTTGCATCACCTCTGGTGGTAAAACTGCAAAAATGGCCAGGGCCCGGAAATCTCCTCTGATCATCGTTCCTCCGGGACTTCCGCCGCGGGCTGCGCTGGGCTATTCATTTATGCCTTTGCTCTCGGCACTTGTCAGGATGGGCTTTGTGAAAAATAAGCGTCGAGATCTGCGTGAAACCGTCAAAGTGCTCGAAGGCCTCGCGGCCAGGTACGCCGACCCCGAAAACCCGGAAAATACCGCGCTTCAGCTTGCCGAGCAGCTCCGTGGCCGCATTGGCGTCGTCTATTCGTCGACCGAGCACTTCGACAGCGTGAATACCCGGTGGCGCGGACAAATTGCCGAGAATGGCAAGTCCCTCACATTCGGCCACGTTCTTCCGGAAATGAACCACAACGAGCTGGTCGGCTGGAAAGTCCTTAAGGAACAGATGCGCGAAATGCAGGTGTTCTTCCTGCGGGACAGGGGAGACTACAAACGTGTGGCAATCAGAATGGACATTACCCGTGGGATCATCGGGAAGGAGACGATCCACTACACCGAGGTCTGGAGCGAGGGGAATTCCCTGCTTGCGAGGATGTTTTCCCTGATCTCCCTGGGTGATTGGGTTAGTTTCTACCTTGCTATCCTTCATGGTGAGGATCCAACGCCGGTCGAGGTCATCGACCTTCTCAAAGCAGAACTGGCAAGGGTATGACGAAACAACAACGCATCGCAGTACTGGTCGCTCTGCTTACACTCGCCCTCATCCTGGTCGTAACCGTGTTCCGCAACGGAACCTCGTGGTGACTCATGGGTGTTTGCACCTTCACGGGAAAGTCATTATTTTAGAACGGAATAGGGAGGCTGATTCGGGGGCTTCCCAATGTGCTGAGCGCTCGAAGGGTTCTTTCATGACTCGCCTCTCCCCACTCTTCCTCCTCCTAGTCCTTCTGCTGGCCGGAGCAGTTCCCACCCGGGCGCAATTCTTCTATTTCGGACAGAACAAGGTCCAGTACACGGAATTCGATTGGCACGTCCTGAAGACGGAGCATTTCGATATCTACTACTACGAGGAAATGAAGGACCTGGCGGAACGGGGTGCCCATTTCGCGGAAGAGAGCTATGTAATCCTCCAGCAGAAATTCAACCACACCGTCATCACCCGCATCCCCCTCATCTTCTACAGTTCTCATCTTCATTTCGAGCATACGAACACAACCGAGGGGTTTATTCCTGAAGGTGTGGGTGGATTCTTCGAGTTTCTGAAAGGACGCGTCGTCATTCCCGCAGACGGATCCATCGCTCAATTCCGGCATGTGATCCGCCACGAACTCGTTCACGTGTTCATGACGAGCAAGATCAACCGCGTCCTCGCCGATCACCGGAAGTCGCAGGACCGCGTGCCTCCACTGTGGTTCACCGAGGGACTTGCGGAATACTGGTCCACAGACTGGGATGCCCAGGCCGAAATGGTGTTGCGCGATATGGTGCTGAACGGCTCAGTGGTAGGACTTAACGATATGGACAAGATATACGGGACCTTCCTGATGTACAAAGAGGGGCAGAATGCACTCGGGTATCTCTCGGATTCATTTGGTGAAGAAAAGATCCTCCTTCTGCTCGAAAACTTCTGGAAAGAACAATCATTCAACGATGACTTCCGGATTACGATTGGCAAGGACTACAAGAAATTCGACGAGGAGTGGCTGTATTCACTGAAAAAGAGATACTTTCCCCTGCTGCAAACGAACGATGTCCCGAGCAGAGCATCTGCCACTGTCGTTGCCGAAGGCTTCAGCGCAAAGCCGGTCGTCTATGAAAGCGATTCCGGGAAGACCGTCTATTTTATAGGGAACAGAACCGGATACACCGGCATCTACGCAAAGCCGCTGGTTCCCAGAGACTCCATAGTCGAGGCGACCCAGATCGTCGAAGGCGAAAAAACTGATGAGTTCGAGGCGTTTCATCCCTTCCGTTGCCGCATCGACGTTTCCTCCCGTGGAGAGCTGGCGTTCGTCACCAAGAGCGGCGAAAACGACGCACTGCACATCATGGAGGTTGCCTCTGGCGAGATCCATCACACATTTCGCTTCAAAAATATCGTGAGCATCGGTTCGATCTCGTGGTCTCCGGATGGAACGCGTCTCGTCTTTTCGGGAATCACAAAATCGGGAAATGAAGACCTTTATCTTCTCACGATCTCGAGCCGGGAGCTCCGGCAGTTGACCAACGACTATTATGACGATCGCGATCCGGCCTGGTCTCCTGCAGGTGACGTCATTGCGTTCTCGTCCGACAGAACTCCGGCCGGCATTGACGGCGCGTACAACTTGTTTCTCTACGATCTTTCCTCCGGCAGGATCGATTACCTGACATACGGGTCCGCGAGTGATGGTTCTCCCGCATGGTCACGCGACGGAGCCCGTCTCGCATTCACTTCGGATCGGGATGGAGTACAGAATATCTGGGTCACGGATGTCACAAAACGATTCCCGGGGGGGTTGCGTACGATGACGCGCCTGACCCGGTTTACTACGTCCGCCTTTGATCCCGCCTGGACCCGTTCCGGCGATATCGTCTTCGGAACTTTCGAGAACCTCTCCTTTCAAATCCGCGAGGTTCGCAACGTCCAGGCCGTGCTCGACACTGCGACGGATGTCCGGGAGATCGATCTGTTCGAAAAGGAAAAGCCGTGGGAAGCCCGATCACTCGCAGGCATTTCTGAAATGAAGCGGTACAGATACCAGGGGGATTACAGCCTGGACGTCGCTCAGAGCGCCATTTCCACCGACCCTGTCTTTGGCACCTCCGGGGGCGCGGCGGTGGCGTTGACCGACCTTCTGGGAAATGAACAATATTACTTCCTCCTCTACAATACGGCCGAAACCCAATCGGACCTGCTTTCGAGCTTCAACGTCGCCATCTCTCGCATTTCCATGGCACAGAGGACGAACTATGCCTACGGAATCTACCGCTTCGCCGGACGACGGTATGATCTGACTGTCCAGGACGATTTCTTTTATGAGAGGGTCTTCGGCGGCTATTTCGCCTTAAGCTATCCGCTCACCAAGTTTGAACGCGTAGAAACCGGGGTTAGTGTCAGCAGCTCCGACCGGGAGCTCGACGGAAGCTATACCGAGAGAAGGGCGTTGCTCCTTTCAAACTCCATTTCCTTCACGCACGACAATTCGCTCTGGGGCCCGACGGGGCCGGTCGACGGCAGCAGGTTCAATCTGACGCTTGCCTTCACATCGGACATCCAGTACTCCAACGTCAATTACTTCACCGTCATTGCGGACTACCGGACATATCTCCGTCTTGCGACGCGCGCGGCTTTCGCGTCGCGGTACTGGCTCTTTTAC
>Ga0326726_10001873_pt1 | contig 19562 bp, 14 predicted proteins | sample MHFenrmetagenome_2_FD_207603 | JGI IMG/M metagenome (GOLD analysis project Ga0326726, IMG submission 207603) | Lab enriched peat soil microbial communities from Michigan Hollow, Ithaca, NY, United States - MHF15MN | ecosystem: Environmental > Terrestrial > Soil > Wetlands > Peat | place: USA... | reverse complement strand
GGCCCGCATTCTCCCGGGCGCGTTTCCAGGCGGTGTTGTTCATCCGGGCGATGCGCTTGCCGCAATACGGGAAAACCCACAGGGGATGCTGGCCGCGCTGCGTTTGCACGATCGACCAGGCGGCATCGTTTAGGATCACGACGTGGGGGCGCTTGGTCTTGAAGGCCTCCGGCGGAATCACAAAGACGCTTCGGCCCACTTCGGGCACCTCCACTTCCCACTGCCATTGCAGCCCGCAGACGTTGCTGTCGCGCAGTCCGGTGTTGACCGCAAAGAGGACCATGCGCCCGAGATGGGCGGGCAGCAGGGGAAAGAGGCGATCTTGCTCCTCCCAGGTGAGGGGGAAAGGCGGCCGGGGCGAGGTGGGTAACATCGTGATGTACGGCGGCAGGGTCTCGAGCCAGGGGCGGCCCTCTTTATCGCGATACGCCCGCGCCGCGTGGTTGAGAACCGTCCGAACGACCTCGAGGCTTCGGTTGATCGTCGTGGCGCCCACCCCGGCGGCCAATCGGCTCGCGACGAACGACTCGAGGGTCGCGTCGTGGACCTGATTGATGTCGAAGTCACCGATGTGCGCGTTCAGCATTCGAACATGCCAGCGAATGACCTTGAGCGTTCGTTTGTCCCGCGACTCGGCGAGGTAGCGCGTCGCACCGTCGGAAAATCGGGGGCGGAGCCGGGCGTTGCGCTGGAGTTCATCTTCCACCCGGCGGATTTCGGTGCGGAGGCGTCGTTCCGCTTGTCGTTGGGAGACTCTTCCCAGTCGCACAAAGATGCGCATACCGTGATATGCCTTGTCGATCGTTCGCCCGCCGTCGTGGCTGACGGTGATGCCCGCGGTGCTTGTCCGTGACATGGCCTTCTCCTCATTCTCGGCGCCGGAAGAATAGAGCAGGAATCGGCCGGGTGCGCCCCTGGCCGCGGGGCCCGTGGCCAATGCGGTTTCATCGCCGGCCGTTCCCGACGGGGTATCGCCGTGGGTTCGGCTTGCCTCTCCAGTCTATCGCCGCCATCGCTGGCCGGGGCGGACGGCGTTCCCTCGCGGGGGTCGACCCGCGGCCGCTGAGGAGGTCAAGGCCTTGATCCGCGAGATCTCAGGAGCGAATCCCGGGCGGGGGCGCGCCCCGCATCGGAGGAGCGCTGCGCGAACCGGGGGCGGTCGCAGCTGCGATTCCTGCCCGCCCCACTCGTAATCAATAACGTGCGAGCGTTTCGTCCGGCGCCCGCCAAATTCTCTTAAGAAACTCTCACAGCTCTTAGACATCCACCGCCGCGTTGGGGAGCGGATAGGCATGGTCGCTTTGCCGCGCACGGCGAGGCGGCACCCAGGCATGCCATGCGATTTAGGAGGGGTTCAATTTTCCGAAAAGCGGCCTTTCAGGCGGCCGCCCACTGTCCGGTTTCGGCAAGTTTCACAGGCGGCAGGCGACCCTGAAGAGACGTTCGTGGCGACGGCTCAATTCTGCAGTCGAGGCGACCAATCACCGACAGTCAGAAGATTAGCCCCGAATCGCCTAGCGCTGGTTCATGTTGTGCGGTCGACTGTCGGTTCGCTAAATTCGATACCCATCCCTTGAGGACTGACGCGGACAACGCGTCCTTTGATGCTGGGCATCAGGCCGGCGGTCGGTTGCAACGGCGTGATCATCAGTTCGGTTCCGACCGGCAACTGCTCGCTGGCCTTGGCGTACAGAAATGTCCCGCCCGCGCTGATATCGCGCGATATGAAGATCCTGCCTTCGTCAGCGCCGGCTGGCATGACGGACATCGGCACGGACTCGCGCCGGCGCGGGTAGCGACGCCTATCTTTCATTTAGGATGTACCTTCTTAAATAATTACTTCGCTACCCGCGCATCACCGCCGTCAAATAGTTAGAACTTCCAGCCGTAATTAACGCCGATTTCGTACTCCGTCATCTTGATCTGAATGTTTTCACCCATCACGGCATCCGTGCCGCTGACCTTCTTTTCCGGCGCGTACATCGCCGACAGCGTGAGCTCGTTGTTCTTGCTCATCTTGTTCGTGAAACCGAAAGTGAAGTGCTGTTCCACCACGGCCGGGACCAGAATGTTGAACATCAACTCGTCGTCACGGATAGGCTGCTTGGTTTTGCTGTAGCCGACACGCCATGTGTGCGCCGGGTTGGTTTCCCATTGATAACCGAGCTTCACGACCGTCATGTCCTTCCAACCGAAACCGGCGCCCTCGCTGCCGCCCAGGCATTGGCTCGTATCGCCACCCATGCAGCCGGTCAAATTGGTTTCGCGATTGGATACCGACTTGACGTCCGTGTAATTGATGCGCTGCACGTCCAACAATAAGGTGGACGACTTCGTGGTCTGATAAGCCAACCCGACGGTCCATGTCGAGGGAATGTCAAAGCCGCCGTTTTCCGCGAACAGGCCCTTGTACTTGTCGAACTCTCCCATGCTGATCTTGGTCTGATACGACGCCCCCAGGCTCAGGCCCTGGCTGACTTCGCCGGTCCAACCCAGCTTCGCGCCATACCCCGTGGAACTGTCGTAGCCGTTGTCCGTCAGGTGGGCACGATCATTCGAAAAGTTGGCGAACGCCGACAGACCCGTCGCCTTGAAGCGTTGATAGGCAATAATCGCGCTCGCGCCCCAGGAGGAGGTTTCATTGATTTTTCGAGCGTAGCTGAGGTTCATAAACACCTGCGACAGATCGACTCCCGCGTGGGCATTACCGCTGAAAGCTCCACCAAAGAATGTACCCGCTCCGCGCTGCGCGGATCCCGGATAAGTGGTGTTCATGCCACCGTTACCGTAGACGGCGAGACCCAGCGCGCTGTTAGGGTCCAGCACCCACACGGCGCCGAAGTTTGGGATGAGAAAATCGTTTTTGTCGCTGTCCACCGATTCTGGGATACCACCACCCATGCCCCAGAATCCGCCGTTAGCGTCCACTGAATACGAACGCTCCGGGCGGAACCAGACAGCGCCCAGATCCATCCGCTGGCCCACCATCACCACGCCGGCGGGATTGGTCGACGAGGCCATGGCATCCTGCGGCATCGCCACGCCGGCGCCGGCCAGCGCCTTTTCCTTCAGCGAGTAGCCGTGTGAAAAATAGCCGTTGGTGGCGAATGCGCTCGGCGCGGCCACGGCGGCGAAGACGGCGAAAGCCAAAGTTAAGTTTCGTTTCATGCTCATGTTGTTTCCCTCCGATTAAAGTTTTGGATGGCGCGCGTAATCCCCATGGGGGCGCCAAACAGAAAGGGTCGGCTCAAGAATGCCGGTCCTTTCTGTTTGGTGATCTTCGTAGGCGAGCAAAGCCTGAAAGAGGCTGCGCAGGATCCAGGCGGACAGGACGATGACCACTGCGCCATAGAAACCACCTCGCCGTTAGTTTGAGCTTCATGGTGCGGCGATCCTAAGGGCGGCAACAGGCGAAGTCGTTAGCGAAACGTCGTAATTCCGTCCGACCAAATCAGACCAAACGGAGGCCTTGTAGCCGACGCCGTCGCCGCGTCGATGACCTTCCCGTGTCCTTCGCGCCCATCATCGTGTGCACGTTTCAGGAGGCGAGCCTTCCCTGCCACCGGATCTCGAGCGGTTGGGTGATCGAAGCTCGATATGCCGCGCGCGATTCAGATCGGCCGCCATTGCCGCCCGTCTCGCGCCAGCAGTTGATCGGCCTCCGCCGGACCGGCGGAGCCGGCGGCGTAGTTGGGGAAACCGCGCGGCTTGAGCGCTTCCCACACGTCCAGGATCGGCGCCACGATGTCCCAGCCGGTCTCGACGTTGTCGGCACGCTGGAACAGCGTGGCATCGCCGTTCATGCAGTCGTACAGCAGCGTCTCGTAGCCGGTGGCTGGCGTGTTGCCGAAGTGCGAGCCATAGCAGAAATCCATCTCCACGCCGCTCATGTTGAGCTGCGGACCCGGCACCTTGACGCCGAAGCCGAGCGAGATGCGTTCGCGCGGCTGGATGCGCAGCACGATCTGGTTCGAGGCAAGCTGCGCCACCGGCGTGTGGCGAAAGAGCATGAACGGCGCGCGCTTGAACTGCACCGCGATCTCGGTGACGCGGTCGCGCAGGCGCTTGCCGGTGCGCAGATAAAACGGCACGTCGGCCCAGCGCCAGTTATCCACCGTAAGCTTCAACGCCGCGTAAGTCTCAGTGTTCGACTCCGTCGCTACGTTCGGCTCCTCGCGGTAACCCACGACGCGCTCACTACTGGGCGTACCGCCATTGCCGTACTGGCCGCGCACCGCGCGCGTCAGTACGTGCTCGGGAGCGATCGGGGCGATTGCCTGCAACAGCTTGAGCTTCTCGTCGCGCACCGCGTCGGCCTCGAAGGAATTAGGTGGTTCCATCGTGATCAACGACAGCAGCTGGAACAGGTGGTTCGGCACCATGTCGCGCAACGCGCCGGCGCAGTCGTAGTACGCGCCGCGCTTCTCGACCCCGAGCGTCTCGGCCACGGTGATTTGCACGTGGTCCACGTAGCGGCGGTTCCACAGTGGCTCGAAGATGCCGTTGGCGAAGCGGAAAACCAGGATGTTCTGCACCGTTTCCTTGCCGAGGTAGTGGTCGATGCGGTAGATCTGGTGCTCAGCGAGGATAGCCTGGAGCGCGCGGTTGAGCGCGCGCGCCGAGGCGAGATCTCGCCCGAAGGGCTTCTCCACGATGACCCGCCGGAAGCCGCCCCCGGTCTCGCGCGCCAGCCCCACACCGTCCAGACCGCGCACGATGTCCTCGACCCGGTCCGGCGGCGTCGCGAGGTAAAAAAGATAGTTGCCGTCGGTGCCGTGCTCGCGATCGATGTCCGCCAGCCGATCGCGCAGACGCTCGAACAGCCGCGCATCCTGGAAACCACCCGCCACGTAATACACGCGCGGATCGATCCACTGCCGTTGCGCGGCCGACAGTTCGGCGCTGCCGTGCTCGCGCAGAGCCTGCCCGAGATGTTCGCGGAAGGCGTTGTCGTCGAGCTCGTTGGTGGCGCAGCCGACGATTGCGAAACGCTCGGGCAGCAGCTGAACAGCGCCGAGATGATAGAGCGACGGCACCAGCAGGCGCTTGGTGAGATCGCCGGTGGCGCCGAAAATCACCATCGCGCAGGGGCCGGGTCGCCGCATGGGCGGCACGCCGGTCGCCGGGCCGGCTGCGGCCTTGTCGTTCATGACGCCTTCTCCGCGTGTCCGCCGAACTGGCGGCGCATCGCCGACAGCAGCTTCTCGCCGAAGGTGTGGTCCTCGCGCGAGCGGAAGCGTGCGTACAGGGCGGCCGACAGCACCGGCGCCGGCGTCGCTTGCTCGACGGCCGTCTGGATGGTCCAGCGGCCTTCGCCGGAGTCCGGCACGGTTCCGATGAAAGTTGAAAGACCCGGGTCTTCCGCGAGGGCGCTCGCCGTCAGGTCGAGCAGCCACGAGCCGACCACGCTCCCGCGACGCCAGACCTCAGCGATCTCGCCGAGGTCGAAGTCATACCGCAAGTCGGTCGCTGGTTCGGACTTGCCGGCGTTGCGCAGGATATCGAAGCCCTCGGCGTAAGCCTGCATCAGTCCATACTCGATGCCGTTATGGATCATCTTGACGAAATGACCGGCGCCGGCCGGGCCGCAGTAGAGGTAGCCGTGTTCGGCAGTGCCCGGCCGCTGGCCGCGCGAGGGCGTGGGAGGCGCGGCGGTGCTTCCTGGCGCCAAGGTCTGGAAGATGGGATCGAGATAGCCGGCCACGTCCCGTTCGCCGCCGATCATGAGGCAGTAGCCGCGCTCCCGCCCCCAGACCCCACCGCTGGTGCCGACGTCCAGATAATGGATACCCTTGGCGGCGAGCACCCGGGCGCGTCGGACATCATCCTTATAGTAGGTATTGCCGCCATCGATGACGATGTCGCCGGATTCCATGGCCTGGCACAGCGCCTGGATGGTCTGCTCCGTGGGCTCGCCGGCGGGCACCATGATCCAGGCGACCCGGGGTTTGGCGAGCTTGGCGACGAACTCCGCGAGGGACGTGCAGCCGACGGCGCCTTCGGCCGCGAGCTGCGCGACGTTGCCGGGGTCCCGATCGAACACGACACAATCTTGTCCGCCGGCCATCAGGCGCCACGCCATGTTGGCGCCCATTCTTCCCAATCCGATCATGCCGACTTGCATGACATATCCTCCTTGCCAGGAACGGTTTCATGCGTCGGGTCCCTATCGGCGAAGGAAACTTCACCAGCGCCATTCCCGCGCGCGCCTCTCAGGGAAGGCATCGTGCCGTTTTCCAGCGGCTTGCTGCCCAGGATCTGGACAGAAAGCCAGCCGCGATCGAAATCATCCGTGGAACCGCCCATGTATGTGCGCCAGACGCGGTATTTGTCCTCGCCCATCGGCCTCATGTTGTTTCCCTCCGATTAAAGTCGGGGCCGGTGCCCCGAAAAAGATAATGCCGACAACCGTTGTGCACCTCCGATCCGTCGGCTCGCGTATTTTGGATTCGGCGTTGAAAGCGTTGTGCTCGACCAAACGGTGCAGCGCGCAGAGTACCCGCGCTCCAAAGACAAGTGGTCAGCAAAAGGTTGGCCTTTGGTCTAATCAGGTCGCGAATGAAGAACGGCGGGATGCCCGTGGTCAGGTTGCCCCTATCCGAGTTGGTGACCGACCGCCAGAACATGTCGAGTCCAAACCGGGACCGCGTGGAAGCGCCTGCGCCGGCGTTGTGGACAATCGCGCGCGACGCCCAGGCGGCAGAACCAAGCCCAGCATGTGCTGGAGCACGGTGGAAACGCCCCGTTGAGGGGGGCAAGGCATTCGCGCTCGCGGCGGGCGCGTAACGCCGAAGGCGAGCGATACGCTGACTGCGGCGCTTCAGGTGGCGTGTAATCAAAACTCGATTCGCAGGGAATTCAAGGAATACACGCAAGTCCGCACAGCTCAAGGAAAGCACCGCTGCGCATGTTCGCCAGCAAACTAGCGCAGTTTCAGGGCGTCGCCACAACCGCTGGATACCCGTGCCAGACCATGAACAATCCTGAATCCGGACGAGTTCGAAACCCTTTCCGAACTACTTTCCTGCGCGCCTAGCGTAAGGTTGCTCTCGGATTAACTGGGCACGCGCGCTGATGCGGCAGATCGACACCAAGCGCGTCGCCGAGAGCCAAGGCGCGCGCCGCGCGGGCGCGCATCTTCCGGAGGAATCGTCATGACCGAGACGACTGCTTTGCGCGACCTGCCCGCATGGACGGCGCTCGACGCGCACGCGCGCGAGGTGCGCGGATGGCACCTGCGCGGCCTGTTCCGCGACGATCCGCAGCGCGGCAAGCGCATGAACCTTGAGGCGGCGGGCATCTACTTCGATTACTCGAAGAACCTCGTCACCGATCAGACAATCGCGCTGCTGGCGCGGTTCGCCGGGGAGGTGCAGCTTTCCGCGCGGATTGACGCCATGTTTCGTGGCGACGAGATCAACGTCTCGGAACGACGCGCCGTCCTGCATGTGGCGCTGCGTGCGCCGCGTGGAACAGCCATCTTTCATCAAGGGCGGAACGTGGTGCCCGACGTGCACGCGGTGCTTGACCGCATGGCCCATCTCAGCAATCGCGTTCGCGCGGGTGAATGGAGGGGAGCGACCGGCCGACGCATCCGCAACGTCGTCAATATCGGCATTGGCGGATCGGACCTCGGTCCGGTCATGGCCTACGAGGCGCTCAAGGCGTACAGCGACCGCTCCATGACGTTCCGCTTCGTCTCGAACGTCGACGACACGGATTTCGTCGAGGCTGTGCGCGACCTCGATGCCGCGGAGACGCTCTTCATCGTTTCGTCCAAGACGTTCACCACGCTTGAGACGATGACCAATGCCCGCACTGCCAGGGAATGGCTGCTCGCGCGGATGGGCGGCGACGCGTCGGCGATCGCGCGCCATTTCGTCGCCGTCTCGACGAATGCGCAGGAAGTCGCGAAGTTCGGCATCGACACCGCGAACATGTTCGGCTTCTGGGACTGGGTCGGCGGACGCTACTCGATGGATTCCGCTATCGGGCTCTCGACGATGATCGCGATCGGCCTCGAGCACTTCCGCGCGATGCTGGACGGCTTCCACGCGATCGACGAGCACTTCCGCACGGCGCCGCTCGAGCGCAACCTGCCGGCGCTCCTGGGGCTGCTCACGGTCTGGTACACGAATTTCTTCGACGCGCGGACGGTCGCGGTACTGCCCTACGAGCAATATCTCAAACGCTTCCCGGCCTACCTGCAGCAGCTCGCCATGGAGAGCAATGGTAAGCACGTCACGCGCGACGGTCGGACGGTCGATTACGCGACCGGACCTATCTATTGGGGCGAGCCGGGCACCAACGGCCAGCACTCGTTTTATCAGATGATTCACCAGGGCACGCACCTCGTTCCGTGCGACTTCATCGCTTTCGCGCAGCCGTTGAATCCGGTCGGCAACCATCACGACATCCTGCTGGCCAACGTTTTCGCGCAGGCCGAAGCGCTCGCGTTCGGAAGAACCGAAGAGGAGGTGCGCGCGGAGCAGACGCCCGACTGGCTCGTGCCGCATCGTGTCTTCGAGGGCAACCGCCCTTCGAACCTGTTGCTTCTCGATCGGCTCACGCCGTCCGCGCTCGGCAAGCTCGTCGCGGTTTACGAGCACAGCGTTTTCACCGCCGGCTCGATCTGGAACATCAACCCTTTCGATCAATGGGGCGTGGAGCTCGGCAAGGCGCTCGCGCAACGCATTCTTCCGGAGCTCGACAGCCACGCCGAACCCGCGCTCGCGCACGACAGCTCGACCAACGCGTTGATCCGGCGATATCGTGCACGGAAACGGTAACGGACCTGAATCCGGACGTGGTCAAAGCCTTTCCCAACCGCTCGACTTTCAAGAATCGAACAGCAGGAATTCGCGTACATGCCCTGTGCCGGCTTGGCGGTTTACGGGAATAAAATCAAGCCTCGAGCGCGACGTCCACGAGCGTTTGAGCCTCCGCCTGGATGCGCTTCAGGTGCTCGGGCCCGAGAAAGCTCTCGGCATACAGCTTGTACACCGCTTCGGTTCCTGACGGACGCGCGGCAAACCAGCCGTTCGGAGTGATCACCTTGACGCCGCCGATCGCGTTGCCGTCCCCCGGCGCATTCGTGAGGACGGCTTCGATGCGCTCGCCGGCGAGTATCGAGGTGCGCACGTCGGCGGGGGTGAGCTTCGCCAGGCGCGTCTTTTGTTCGCGATCGGCCGGCGCGTCCGTGCGTTCGTATAACGGCGCGCCGTGTTCGTGCACGATCGCCTGATACAGCTCGCCGGGGTCGCGCCCGGTGGTGGCGCGCATCTCGGCCGCGAGCAGACCGAGGAGCAATCCGTCTTTATCCGTTGTCCAGACGGTGCCGTCCTTTCGCAGGAACGAAGCGCCGGCGCTCTCTTCGCCGGCGAAAGCGAGGTTGCCCGCGTGCAGGCCCTGGACGAACCATTTGAAACCGACGGGCACTTCCACGAGTCGGCGCCCGCGGGCGGCCACCACGCGATCGATCAGGCTCGAGCTGACCACGGTCTTGCCGATCGCGGCGGCCACGGGCCAGCCGGGGCGGTGGGTGCACAAGTAGTCGATCGCCACGGCCAGGTAGTGGTTCGGGTTGAGCAGGCCGGACGAGGGGACGACAATGCCGTGGCGGTCGTGATCGGTGTCGTTGCCGAACGCGATGTCGAAGCGTTTGGCGAGCGCGATCAGGCCGGCCATCGCGTAGGGCGACGAGCAGTCCATGCGAATGCGCCCGTCCCAGTCGAGCGGCATGAATCGGAACGTAGGATCGACGTCCGCGTTGACGACCTCGATGTCGAGGTCGTAACGCTCGGCGATTGGCGCCCAGTACGCCACGCCCGCACCGCCCAGGGGATCGGCGCCGATGCGCAGGCACGCGCCGCGGATTGCGTCCATGTCGAGCACGTATGCAAGATCGGCGGCGTAGGCGCTGACGTACCGGTCGCGCGACCGCGGTTGTAGGCGAGGATGGCATGCGACACTGCGGGCGTCGGCGTCTAGCCGCCGTCGTGCGCGATCATTGTCTCGACGCCGTTGCCCGCCAGCACCTCGAGCGTCGTGACGAACGCCGGCTCCGACAGCGCGTGCGTGTCCATGCCGAGAAAGAGCGGGCCGTTGATACTCTGCTTCTTGCGATAGTCGCAGATCGCCTGCGTCACGGCGAGGATGTGCGCCTCGTTGAACGATCTCTTGAGCGCGGAACCGCGATGGCCCGATGTGCCGAATGTCACGCGCTGCGCCGGATCGGAGGCGTCAGGGCGCTCGCTGAAGTAGGCGGTGATGAGGCGGGGAATGTTCACGAGCATCGCGGGTGGCGCGTGCTGGCGGGCGAGCGGATGGATGGACATCATAGTGCTCCTTGATGGCGCGTTGCGTCGTTTAAATGCGATTGCTCACCGTAACATTCAGTGCGCCTCCAGGACAACGACGCTGTGGGACTGCGCGACGTACTCGGTACGCGCAGCCACGTTTTGCCGCTCTGGCGTCACGATGTCCTGCGGCGAGGGAAGCGCGGTGTCGAGGGCCAGCCGCCATTGGCAGCCCTCGATCTGCGGGACGCCGACGGTGCGCGGCTCGTCCGACATATTGAGAATCACGTGCAACGGTTTCTCGCCGGCGCTCGTCCCGGCCAGCGTGAACGCGAGCAGCCGGGCGGTGCCGTCGTGCCACGGCGGGTGGTGGAGGCGTTCGCCATGCCAGACGATATCGGGCAGCGCCGCGCCGGGCGCCGGGCGGCCGGTAAGAAAACGCGGCCGTCGCAGGCTCGGATGGCGCTTGCGCATCGCGATCAGCTCGCGCGTATAGCGCAGCATGCTGCCGCGGGCTCCGATCAGGCTCCAGTCGAACCATGACAGCTCGTTGTCCTGGCAGTAGGCGTTGTTGTTGCCGCGCTGGCTGCGCAGCACCTCGTCGCCGGCGAGCATCATCGGCACGCCCTGGCTCAGGAACAGAACGGTCATGAAATTCTTCGCCCGGCGCTCGCGCAGAGCGAGGATCGCGCCGTCGTCGGTCTCGCCCTCGGCGCCGCCGTTCCAGGAGAGGTTGTCGTTGTTGCCGTCGCGGTTGTCTTCGCCGTTCGCTTCGTTGTGCTTGGCGTTGTAGCTCACGAGGTCGTAGAGCGTGAAGCCGTCGTGGCAGGTGACATAGTTGACGCCTTGGAGCGGCGTGCGGCTGGCGTACAGATCTTGCGAGCCGGCGAGACGCGTCGCCACTTCGCCGAGCAGGCCCGGATCGCCGCGCACGAAGCGGCGCACGACGTCCCGATAGCGTCCGTTCCACTCGGCCCAGCGCATGCCGGGAAACGCGCCGACGTGATACAGCCCGGCGGCGTCCCACGCTTCGGCGATGACCGGCCGCGTCACCAACGCGCGCGAGAACTCGATGCCCCACGTGAGCGGCGGGTTGGTCATCGGCGCGCCGTCGTCGCCGCGCGCGAACACGCTCGCGAGGTCGAAGCGAAAGCCGTCGACGCCCAGATCCTCCGCCCAGTATTCGAGGCAATCCAAAATGAAGTTCGTGACCAAGGGATGGTTGCAGTTGATGGTGTTGCCGCAGCCGGTGTAGTCGCGGTAGCGCGCGGGATCGTTCGCTTCATGATGGTAGAAGAGATCGTTCGCGAGCGCCTTGAAATTGATCGTCGGGCCGTTCGCGCCGGCTTCGGCCGTGTGATTGAACACGACGTCGAGCAGCACCCCGAGTCCGGCGTCATGCAGGGCATGCACGCAGTCGCGAAACTCTTGCGGCGCGCGTGCCGGGTCGACGCAATAGCGGGGATGCGGGGCGAAGAAGCCGTAGGGGCTGTAGCCCCAGTAGTTCTTCAGCCTGCGCGCCGCCGCGCCCGCGGCGACGTCCTGCTCGTCGAAGGCCATCACCGGGAGGAACTCGATGTGCGTGACGCCGAGTTCCTGGAGATAAGGAATCTTCTCGATCAAGCCGGCGAACGTCCCTCGGTGGCGGACACCGGAGGAGGGATGGCGCGTGAAGCCGCCGACGTGCACCTCGTAGATCACGGCGTCGGTCAAGTCGCGCCCGGACGGCGCACGGCCCGCCGGTTTTTCGGCCGGCGCGGTGACGATCGCGCGCAGGCTTTTCCCCGTCGTCTCTCCGGCGATGGTCGCGCGGCGGTTCCAACGGGCGTCGCTCGTCGCGCGCGCCCAGGGATCGAGCAGCTCGTTCGAGGTGTCCAGACTTCGACCGGGACCAGCCACGCGCCAGGTGTAGTGGGTGCCAGGAGGCAAATCCTCGACGTACACATGCCAGAAGAAGAACGTGCGGTTCGCTTCTGGGTCGAGTCGGACGACCTGGAACGGCTCCGGACTGTCGGCGTGCTCGTAGAGACGCAGCTCGGCGGCGGTCGCGTCGCGGCAGAAGATGGAAAAGTTGACGCCGTCAGCGTCCGCATGGGCTCCCGGCGGAATGTGTTTTCCCGCGCGCGTCGCGTACGTTCGACGCGTCGGCGCGGACGGTTTTCTCTTGTTTCGAACTGGAACATCGTTCGTAACCATCGTCACCTCCCTCAATGTTCGGCCGCGAGGACCGCGCGAGTCTGCTCGGCGATCTCCCGTTCCTCGTTGGTCCGGACCACGAGCAGTCTCACGTCCGACCCGCCCGCATGGATGACGCTCACCTCGCCGGCGGCAGCCGCGTTTCGGTCGGCATCCAGGCGTATACCCAGCGCCTCCAGACCGGCGCACGCGCCCGCGCGGACCGCGGGCGCGTTTTCGCCGACGCCGGCGGTGAACACGATCGCGTCCGGGCGGCCGAGCGCGGCGTAGTAGGCGCCGATGTACTTGCGCAGCCGATAGCAATAGACGTCGAACGCGAGGCGCGCGGGCGCCACGCCCGCCTCCATGCGTCGCAATACTTCGCGCATGTCGTTGGCTCCGCACAGGCCTTTCAGGCCGCTCTCGTTGCCGAGCAGCGTTTCCAGCGCGGCGTTGTCGAGCCCCGCCGCGCGGCCAAGATAGAACACGATCGCCGGATCGAGATCGCCGCAACGCGTGCCCATCACCAGCCCTTCGAGCGGCGTCATGCCCATGGACGTGTCGATGCAGCGTCCGTGCTCGATGGCCGCGGCGCTGGCGCCGTTGCCGAGGTGCAGCGTGATGAGCTTGAGCTCACCGAGTGGACGCGCGAGATGCGCCGCGGCGCGCTTCGCCACATACGCGTGCGACGTGCCGTGGAATCCGTAGCGCCTCACATGATACTCGGCATAGAACGAATGCGGCAAAGCATAGCGGTACGCCCGCGCCGGCATTGTTTGGTGAAACGCCGTGTCGAACACCGCGACTTGCGGCACGGCGGGAAACAATTCCAGGCACAGCTCGATGCCGAGGAGATTCGCCGGATTGTGCAGTGGCGCCAGGGGAATCAAGTCGCGGATGGCCGACACGACGTCCGCGTCGATGCGTGTCGGCGTGCGGAATCGCTCGCCGCCGTGAACCACGCGATGGCCGATGGCGTCGGGCTGCGCAATGTCATCGGTGACGCCCGTCTCGTTCACGACCGCCAGGATGGCGGCAAACGCCGCGCGATGGTCGGAAGCGGCGATCGCGCGGGCGAGATCCTCGAGGCGTCCCGTGCGCGAGCGCCATCGATGGCGCAGCGCCGTACCCGGCTCCCCGATGCGCTCGATGCCGCCGTCAACCATCGTGCTCCCATCCGCCGTATCGAACAATCGATACTTGAGAGAAGAGCTGCCCGAATTGATCACGAGTACTTTCATGACTGGCCACGAGCTAAAGAGCGAGCGTGCAGAGACGCCGCCGTCGGCGATTGGCCCGGTGTCCGATGAGCACAAGTGGGGGAAGTATGTGCTGAATCCAGCAATTTCACAGCCTCTCCTTTACCGGCGAACGCGCAAGCGGCGTTCCGTAAGTCTCTTCGAGCGAAGGGCGCCAGCCTATCCGTTGGACGGCGCGCGCGACATTGGGCCAAGGACGTATTATCCTATCGCCAATTTCCCTTATCCATTTATTTCAACGATGAGACCTTGCGCCAATACCGCGGCCGGCGCAATCAGCTTGGGATTCGCGGTCGCGCAAGTTAAGGAACGCCTGAGAGCGCTGAGCAGAAGCGGTTGGGTGGTTATCGGCCACGCCGGTGCCTGGGAGCTTTCCCAACGTACACGAGGAAGATGACATCATGAGCGAATCATCGCGGGACCAAGGAGTGATTCAGGTATTGCTCGAACTGATCGAGACCCAACACCTGCCGCGCGCCATGGACTTGAAGAAAAAGGTCGATGCGGGCGAACTGCTCGACAAGTATGACATGCGTTTTCTCGAAAGCATTTTCGCCGATGTCCGCCAAGTCAGCCCCTTGGTGAAGCGTCATCCGGAGTACGAAAAGCTGGCAGCGAGCGTCCTGCATCTCTACAAAGAGATCATGGATAAGGCCATCGAGAACGAGAAAAAGACGTAACGCGACTGGGCCGATCTCGTCCGACGGCTTTCTGCATGTTGCGCCTGTTCCAATCCATCTTCGCAAAAGAAAGCGACGAGACGGGCCCCTATCCCGCGGAACTCGTCGCACAGGCGATTGATCGCGCCGTGGACGGCACCGATCCGCGGCTGCGCGCGCTGTCCGGTTATCGGCGCCGTTTGCGGCCTGCCGTGATCCGCGCGATCGACTATGTCGTCGAGCTCGTGCGCGTCATGCCGTCGCCGGCCGAGCTGACGCGCCGGGGTTACTCCGCCGACCCGCGGGTCGCCGCCGTCTTCGCTTCCGTCGAGCACATGCGCGAGGTGCTCGCCCGCGATCCGGCGTTGACGGCCTTCCGCCAGCGATCGGGCGTTTCGTTCGCATCGCGTGCCTATGCGCTGCTCGTCATGGAGAAGTACGAGAAGAAGGTCTTCGGCATGGAGCTTCAGGGAGACCTCGTGCAGCGGGAGGTCGCCCGGGTGAGCGTGAATTTCACCCATCACCGCCTGATGGATCCAGCGATTGACCAGGACGAGTTTCGTCATTTGCTCATGCGCCGCGCCTTCGACAACCTGTTGACGGTCGCGCTGGCCCGGCTCACGCAGGCCGACGAGCTGCGCGCCGGACTGAAACGCCAGCGACAGGCGCTCGACCGCAAGCTCAAGCTCCTGGCGGCTGGGCAGTGGGCGTTCGAACCGGGTGCGCCGGCCGCACTCCCCGATCCCCTGGCGATCGAGGCCCGGCTGGCCGCGATCGATCAGCAGCTGCATGCGTTACCGCCAGATACGGAAACGCTCTCGGCTCATCTCGACATCGTGGTCGACGCGCTCAGCACGCCGAGCGCCCAAATTTGGGTCGCCGGCGTACCGCACGTGATCGACCGCATGGGCATCAAGCGCGATCGTCCGGGAGCGAGGGATCTCGCGTTCGACCTCGGAGAGCTGCGCAGCGCGAGCGGGCAGGAGGTTTACCTGCTGCCGGTGAGCATCGTGCCGAGTGAGTTGCCGCCGCCGGTCGATTTTTTCGCCGAGGCAACTCGGTACCTCGGTTGACGCCGTGTGGCGCGCAACCCGAGCGATGTCATGTATCGCACGGTGCTGTCGTGTTGCCGGGCGCCTGGACCCGGATTTTCCGCTGAAGCCAACGGAGCGAGTGTTGCTATGGCTCGCGGACGGCGACGCGTACTTGCGCGGCCGGTAGGCTAAAATTAGACGAAAATAAGACCAAACTCTTACTCATTCAGGCATTCCAGAGCGGTATTCTTCATCACGTGAACGCGAATGGCGATCGATCGAAACCTCATTACATCTACAGGAGAAGAGCGCGATGGAATCAATGCTTAAAGAAATCGAGCAGATCAGCGGCCCGCTGTCTGCCGAAGAACTGCGCCGCATCAACGCGTGGTGGCGCGCCTGCAACTATCTCTCGGTCGGCATGATCTATCTGCGCGACAACCCGTTGTTCAAGGAGCCGCTCAAGATCGAGCACGTCAAGCATCGTCTGCTCGGCCACTGGGGGGCGAGCCCGGCGCTGTCGTTCGTGTGGGCGCACCTGAACCGCGTCATCAAGCGCGACGATCTCGACGTGATCTTCATGGCCGGCCCCGGCCACGGGGCGCCGGGGGTGCTGGGGCCGGCCTATCTGGAAGGCACCTATTCCGAGATCTATCCCGACAAGAGCGAAGACGCCGAGGGCCTGCAGAAGTTCTTCAAGCAGTTCTCCTTCCCCGGCCACATCGGCTCCCACGTAACCCCGGAGACCCCGGGCTCGATTCACGAGGGCGGCGAGCTCGGTTACAGCGTGTCGCACGCCTACGGCGCCTGTCTCGACAACCCCGATCTGATCGTCGCCTGCGTGGTGGGCGACGGCGAGGCCGAGACCGGGCCGCTCGCCACCGCCTGGCACTCGAACAAATTCATCAACCCGGTGCGCGACGGCGCGGTGCTCCCGATCCTCAATCTCAACGGCTACAAGATCGCCAACCCGACGATCCTCGCGCGCATCAGCCACGAGGAGCTCGAGGCGTTGTTCGTCGGTTACGGCTATACGCCCTACTTCGTCGAGGGCGATGATCCGACCGACATGCACCAGAAGATGGCCGCCACGCTGGACGAGGCCATCGGCGCGATTCGTGCCATCCAGAAGAATGCGCGTACGTCGGGCAAGGCCGAGCGCCCGCGCTGGCCGATGATCGTGCTGCGCTCGCCCAAGGGCTGGACCGGCCCGAAGGAGATCAAGGGACACAAGGCCGAGGGCTCGTGGCGCTCGCACCAGGTGCCGTTCTCCGACGTGCGCGACAACCCCGCGCACCTGAAACTGCTGGAAGACTGGATGCGCAGCTACAAGCCCGAGGAGCTGTTCGACAAGGACGGCCGGCTGATCCCCGAGCTGCGCGCGCTCGCCCCCAAAGGCACCCGGCGCATGAGCGCCAACCTGCACGCCAACGGCGGCTTGCTGCGCAAGGATCTGAAACTTCCCGATTTTCGCCAGTACGCGGTCAAGGTCGAAGAGGCCGGCAAGGTGCTGCACGAGAACACCAAACCGCTCGGCGAGTTCCTGCGCGACGTGATGCGCAACAACATGACCAGCTTCCGGGTGTTCGGGCCGGACGAGACTGCCTCCAACCGCTTGCAGGCGGTGTACGAGGTATCGAAGAAGGTGTGGATGGCCGATCTGCTGCCGGAGGACGCCGACGGCGGGGAGCTCTCGCGCGACGGGCGGGTGATGGAGATGCTCTCCGAGCATACCTTGATCGGCTGGCTGGAAGGATATCTGCTCAGCGGCCGACACGGCTTTTTCCACACCTACGAAGCGTTCGCCCATGTGATCGACTCGATGTTCAACCAGCACGCCAAGTGGCTCGACATCAGCAAGAACCACGTGCCGTGGCGCGCCTCGGTGGCCTCGCAGAACATCCTGTTGTCGTCTACCGTGTGGCGCCAGGACCACAACGGCTTCTCGCACCAGGACCCGGGCTTCATCGATCTCGTGACCAACAAGAGCCCGAGTGTCACGCGCGTCTACCTGCCGCCCGATGCCAACACGCTGCTCGCCGTCGCCGACCAGTGTCTGCGCTCGACCGACTGCATCAACGTCATTGTCGCCGACAAGCAGAAGCACCTGCAGTTCGCCACCATCGACGAGGCGGTGGTGCACTGCGCCAAGGGCATCGGCATCTGGGCCCGCGCCAGCAACGACGCCGGCGTGGAGCCGGATGTGGTGATGGCCTCGTGCGGTGACGTCGCCACGCAGGAGGCGCTCGCGGCCACCGCCATCCTGCGCGAAAAGCTGCCGGATCTGAAAGTGCGCTTCGTCAACGTGGTCGACCTGTTCAAACTGCAGCCGATCGCCGAGCACCCCAATGGCTCGACGGACCGGGAGTTCGACAGCCTGTTCACCGCCGACAAGCCGGTGATCTTCAACTTCCACGGCTACCCCTGGCTGATCCACAAGCTCGCCTACCGCTTCACGAACCACGAGAACCTGCACGTGCGCGGTTACAAGGAGCGCGGCAACATCAACACGCCGCTCGAGCTCGCGATCCTGAACCAGACCGACCGCTTCACGCTGGTCATCGACGTGATCGACCGCGTGCCGGGACTCGCGGCCAAGGCGGCCCATCTGAAGGAGCAGATGAAGGACGAAATCATCGACAATCTCAACTACGCCCACGAGCACGGCACCGATCGCGCCGAGATCAGCAACTGGGTGTGGCCGTACTGACATCGCGTATTTCGGAGTGCCGGTGACATGGCTGGTGCAAACCGCAGGACGATTGTCAAGCAAGCTTCTGGAGGGCATCGCCGCGCACGCGTGGCCGAACGTGCGCGGCACGAACGCATCGAGCACCGCTTCTGGGGAGTCAGAACTTCGATATGAGCGTTCAAATTTCAGACAATGCCGGCGGAATCTTGACGGTCCGCATAAGCGGAAAACTGACCGAATCAGAGCTGACCGACCTGCAGAGCCGGACGGCAGCGGCGATTAGGACCTACGGTCGCGTCCGCGTCCTCGTGTTGGCGGAGCGTTTCGAGGGTTGGCAGCGAGGCGGCCAGTGGGACGACTTTTCCTTCGAGGAGGAATACGACCCGGATATCGAGCGGATGGCGATCGTCGGAGACAGGCAATGGAAAGACCTGGCGCTGATCTTCGCGGGCAAGGGCCTCCGGCCTTTTCCGATCGAGTACTTCGCGCCGGGTGAGCTCGAAAAAGCGCGCGCGTGGCTGACCGGGCCATAATGCACTCGCGATGAGACATTGAAAGGATTTTCCTTCACCCTCCCTGGAGGCTAACCACGAAGGAGACCCAAAGTGACGATTGGATCCACGCGCAATTCCGCTTTCCAAACACCCGGTTCTCCGCCGACGACCGCCACTACGACGTTGCTTGATCGTCTCTTAGCTCCCTCCTTGGCGGACGGACGTCGGCGACTGAAGATGCGCGTGGCGCTGATGGCCGCGGTTGTCGCGCTGACGTTGGGCGTCGTTACCATGATTTTCTATCCGCTGGCCACCAACGCCGGCGGCGAATGGTTAGGAGGCAGCCTGGGGGTGGCGGCTCTGTCCGTGGTGGTCTCGGTCCTGACCGCCGTGGGGCTTTCACCCGTCCTGCGCCGGCGGGACGACCGGCTGCTGCAAGCGGCCTCCTCGGTGGCGCGCCACAACATCGAACTGCTGGCGGTACTCGGGAAGTTGACCGAACTGCGAAATGCCGAAACGGCGGGCCACAACCTCAGGGTTGCCTTCTATACGCTGATGTTCTCTGAGGCCTTGGGCTTGTCGCCCGCCGCCGTGCTGCGCGCGACCAAAGGAGCCTTTCTCCATGACATTGGCAAGCTCGTAGTGCCGGAACGCGTGCTTGGCAAGCCGGGGCCCTTGACGCCCGCCGAGCAGATAATCATGCAGACACACGTGCAGCTCGGCGTAGACTTGGTGAACCAGGCCGAAGTGCTGAACGACGTTGCGCCGGTTGTGGCCTGCCATCACGAGCATTTTGACGGCAGTGGGTATCCGCAGGGTTTGAAAGGCGAAGCCATTCCGCTCGAAGCCAGAATATTCGCCCTGATCGACGTGTTCGACGCTCTGACTTCTCCGCGGGCCTACAAGCCCGCGCTTTCCATCGCTGACGCCCTGGCGATCATGTCCGACGAG
>Ga0326726_10001872_pt1 | contig 19562 bp, 10 predicted proteins | sample MHFenrmetagenome_2_FD_207603 | JGI IMG/M metagenome (GOLD analysis project Ga0326726, IMG submission 207603) | Lab enriched peat soil microbial communities from Michigan Hollow, Ithaca, NY, United States - MHF15MN | ecosystem: Environmental > Terrestrial > Soil > Wetlands > Peat | place: USA... | reverse complement strand
CCTTATGAGAATTGACAGGCTCGCTAGCCGGCGCTATAAGGGGCGCATGAACGGCCAACCCGGACGACCACGGTCTTGTCTCCGCAGGGGACTGTCCCCGGAGGGGATTGTCCCTCTTAGGTTCCTTGGCCTTCTCCTCGCCATTTTGCTCTGCTTCGCCGCCTGTGCGTCCGATCGGACAGGGTCCGGGGCGACAGGTGCGGCTCCGGGCCCCGACCGGCTCTGGTATCGCCGGCCCGCGGCCGATCGGAACGAGGCCCTGCCCGTCGGGAACGGCCGCCTCGGGGCCATGGTCTTTGGCTACCCGGGACGCGAAAAGCTCCAGCTCAACGAGGAGACGATCTGGGCCGGCTCGCCGATCGACAACAACAATCCGGCGGCCCTCGAAGCGCTGCCGCTCGTCCGCCAGGCCTTGTTCGCGGGTGATTATGCCCGGGCTTCGGCCCTGGCCGGGAAGAGCCTTCTCGGGACGCCCCCGCGGATCCGCTCCTATCAGCCTCTCGGCGACCTCCTGATCGATCTCGAGTATGTCCGGGCCGGGAACCGGTACGCGCGGGACCTCGATCTGCGGGACGGCCTCGCGTCGGTCCTCTGCGAGACGCCGGACGGGGTCGCCGTCCGCAGGGAGGTCTTCTCCTCGGCCGTCGACGATGTCCTTGTTGTCCGGGTCGAGGCCGCCCGGGGCGGGACGCTCAACGGGACCGTCCGGCTTGTCAGAGCCCGTGATGCGGCGACCCAAGCCACCTCGGCCCACGATCTCATCCTCTCGGGTCAGATCGTCGACCAGTCCGATCCGTTGAGCGGTCCCGGCGGCGCGCACATGCGGTTCGCGGCGGCCCTATCGGCGTCGTCGGACAAAGGACGAATGAACCAGACCGGGGAGGCCCTGCGCGTCGAGGGCGCCCGCAGCCTGACGGTCCTCATCGCGGCCGCCACCGATTACGAGGCTTCGCGGCTGGCCTGTGATCCGGGTCTTGACCCGGTCAATCTGGCGACTCAGACACTTGCCAGGGCGCGGCGCCTGACCTACAAAACGCTCCGGGCCCGGCATGTTGCCGAGCATCGGTCCCTCTACGACCGTGTGGCCCTCGACCTTGGCGGCTCTCCCGAGACGTCGGCTCTGCCGACCGACGAGCGTCTGGCCCGACTCAAGTCCGGAGACGAGGACCCGGCTCTGGCTGCGCTCTATTTCCAGTTCGGCCGCTACCTGCTCATGGGGTCGTCGCGCCGGCCGGCGCGGCTTCCGGCCAACCTCCAAGGCATTTGGAACCAGGATTTCGAGGCGGCCTGGAACTCCGACTTCCACACCAACATCAATCTGCAGATGAACTACTGGCCGGCCGAAGTGGCCAATCTGCCGGAGACCGTCGCGCCGCTGGCCGATTTCGTCGGCCGCCTGACCGTGCCCGGGGCCGTCACAGCCCGCAAGACCTACGGCACGGAGGGGTGGACGCTCCACCATCTGACCGACCCCTTCGGCCGGACGGGCGTCATGGACGGCATCTGGGGCGTTTCGCCCATGGCCGGGCCCTGGCTGACCTTCCCGCTCTGGGACCACTATGAATTCACGCGCGACACGGCCTTCCTGCGCGAAGTCGCGTACCCGATCATGAAGGGCTCGGCCGATTTCGCGGCCGATTTTCTCGTCCCGTCACCCGAGGGCTGGCTGGTCACGGCGCCCTCCCATTCCCCGGAGAACGCCTATATCGATCCGACCACGCACAAGCCGGAATCCCTGACCTATGCCGCGACGATCGACGTCGAGATCGCCCGGGCTCTCTTCGACAACTGCATCAAGGCGGCCGGGATCCTCGGCGTCGACGCCGACTTCGCGGCCCGGCTGAAGACTCTCGAGTCGAAGCTGCCGCCGCTGCGGATCGGCAAGTTCGGCAACGTCCAGGAGTGGATCAAGGACTTCGACGAGGTCGAGCCGGGGCACCGCCACATGTCCCACATGCTGGCCCTCTATCCGCTGGCCCAGATCACGCCGGAGACGCCAGAGCTCTTCGAAGCCGCCCGCCGGACGATCGCCCGCCGGCTCGAGCACGGCGGCGGCCAGACCGGCTGGAGCCGGGCCTGGATGGTCAGCTTATTCGCCCGGCTTCTCGAGGGCGAGACGGCCTATCGGAACGTGCTGACCCTGCTGCGGAAGTCCACCCTCAAGAACCTCTTCGACACCCACCCGCCATTCCAGATCGACGGCAATTTCGGCGGCACGGCCGGGATCGCGGAGATGCTCATCCAATCCCACCGCGGCTTCATCCAGGTCCTGCCGGCTATCCCTGAGGCCTGGGGCGAAGGCCGCTTCAAGGGCCTCTGCGCCCGGGGCGGCTTCGAGCTCGACGCGGTCTGGCATGAGGGGCGGGTCATCGAACTGCGGGTTCTTTCGAAGAAGGGCGGGCCCCTTCGACTGCTCGATCCCTTCGGCGGCCGAGAGGTCCACGTCAGCGGGGCGGCCCCGGAGCGGGCCTTGCCGCGGCACGGGCTGATCGAGCTCGAAACGCAGCCGGGCCAGGAGATCGTTTATTCGACCACGATCTCGTCGGTGAAGAGCCAGGCCTTGCCGCCGGCCCCGAAATGCCAGTCCGGGACGGCGCCGACGGTCTTGGCCCAGACCCGCACGTAGCGGGCCCGGCGTGGCGCGAACGAGGCGCCGAATTCCCTGATCACGATATCGGCCTGACGCGGCGAGAGGTCGTTCGCGATCTCCGCCACCTTGACGAAATCCCGGCCGTTGTCGGATATGGCGATCTCGACCGTCTTCGGCAGGAAGATCCAGGCATTGATGTCCTGCAGGAATCTGGCCGCGATCCGGTGGACCGGCCGGGAGCGGCCGAGGTCGATGACGGCGTCGACGTCGGTCCCTTCGAAGCCCTGCCACCGCCCGTCGCCGTGGTTGCGAGAGCCGAGGAGCCCGTCCGTGAGGGCCTTATCGCCGCCCGCGGGGTATTCCGGGCTCCAGGGGCTGGCCAGCACCGGCTTGAGGCCCGCCGCCGCGTGCACAAGGAACTTCTCGGTCGATACCGCAGGGCTCAGACGCATGCGTCCCTCGAAGGCCGCCGCCCGGAACTCCGTTGTCCGTTTGAGCACGAGGGGCCGGGCATATTTCTTCGAGGCCGGCCCCGGCTCGCTGCCGTTCGTCGTAAAGCGGATGTCGAGGCCGGGGATCTCAGTCTCGAGAGCGACCGCGGCCCGGGCGCCGGCCTGGGACGAGGCCTTGATCGCGACCAGATAGGCGCTTCGAGCCGCGTTCATCCCGGCGGCCTTAAAGCGTGCGAGAAGGCCCTGGACCCGAGCCGCGAAATCGTCCCAGCTCCGGAGGGCCTTAGGGGTCCAGACGACCTCGGCCAGGGCCGCCAGCCGGGGCAGCATCATGTACTCGGCGTGCGGGCCCTTCGAAATATATTCGGTCCAGAGATTGGCCTGGCCGCCCAAGACGTGGGCTGCCTCGGCCTCGGTCAGGACCTCGGGCACGGCCTCGAAGGAATAGACTTTCCGGAGCGGGATGAAGCCTCCGATCCCCGGCGGCTCATAGCTCGGATCGCCTTGATAATAATCGAAATAGCAGTGCGAGGTGGGGGACATGACGACATCATGCCCGGCCTTGGCGGCGGCGATGCCGCCTTCCGTGCCGCGCCAGGACATGACCGTGGCCTGAGGGGCCAGGCCGCCTTCGAGGATCTCGTCCCAGCCGACCAGTCTCCTGCCCTTGGCGTTGAGGATCTTCTCGATACGGCGGACGAAGTAGCTCTGGAGCTCCTGTTCGTCCTTGAGACCTTCGGCCTTGATCCGGGCCTGGCATTTGGGGCAGCGCTTCCACTCGGTCTTGTCGACCTCGTCGCCGCCGACATGGATGAACGGTCCGGGGAAGAGATCGACGACCTCGGCCAGGACGTTCCCAAGGAACTCGAAAGTGCCATCATTGCCGGGACAGAAAACGTCGGTGATCGGCCAGTAACCCCCGGGCGGAACGCTGAAAGGACCGCTGGTGCAGGAGAATTCGGGATAGGCCGCCAGGGCCCCCTTGGCGTGGCCCGGCATCTCGATCTCGGGCACGATGGTGATGAAACGGGAAGAGGCGTAAGCGACGATCTCGCGGATGTCGTCCTGGGTGTAGAAGCCGCCGTAGGTCGCGGCCTCGCCGGGCTTCTGGGCCTCGCGGGCGTTCCAGTGCTTGTCCTCCCGATCCACCCTCCAGGCCCCCACTTCAGTCAGGCGGGGGTATCTCTTGATCTCGATGCGCCAGCCCTGGTCGTCGGTCAGGTGCCAGTGGAAGGTGTTGAGCTTGTTCATGGCCAGGATGTCGATCCAGCGCTTGACGAACTCCTTGGGGAAGAAGTGGCGAGAGCAATCGAGCATGGCCCCCCGCCAGGCCAAGCGGGGACGGTCCTCGACCGCGACGCAAGGGAGGACCCAGGTCCGGGCCAGCCCGGACACGGCCGGCTGTTCGATCCCCGCCGGCAGGAGCTGGCGGAGCGTCTGGACGCCGTAAAAAAGACCTGCGGGGGCCGCGGCCCGGATCATGACCCCGTTCGATCCGACATCAAGCAGATAGCCCTCGTCGCCGAGTCGGTCCTTCAGGTCGTCGAGACGGAGCGCGATGCCGCCCGCGGGGGCGGCGGCCTGGCCCGGGATCGCAGTCCACTCGCTGACCCCGATGTCCAACCCGGTCGGGCTCAGCATGTCCTTGAGATAGCCGGCCACGGGCGCGGCCGCGTTCGGGCCTTCCAGGACCCATATTTTCGTCGCCGATCCCAGCACGAAGGATCCCGGACGCGCCTCGACCCGGAGCGGCCGGGGCGTGATTGCCGGAACGGCCTTCCGGGCCAAAGGAGGTGTCTTTGGCACTGAGGCGCAGCTCGAGGCGGCGAGGAGAAAAGCGGATATGGCCATGATCTTCAGGATACCATCGGGCCCTTGCTCTTGCATCGCACTCCTCCTGGCGGTCCGAATTCCGGAAAATGATAGTAAAGGCCCCGCCGCACCAAGTCAATACCGCGTGGCGGGTTGACAGTCCGCTCGGCCCCGGTCTATGATTCTTGCATCCTACCGCCATGGGAGAAGAGGCCATGCGCAAGACCGCCGTCCTCGTTCTTCTCTTAGCCCTGGCCGCCTGGGGCTGCCGCGGGGAGAAGTCCCCGGGGACCACTTCCAAGCCCGGGGCGAAGGCGCCGGCCGCGGCGTTTGTCACGGTCAAGGACGGCCGCTTCATGCTCACCGGCAAGCCTTATTACTTCGTGGGGGCCAATTTCTGGCAGGGGATGAACCTGGCCGTCGACGGGGCGAGCGGCGATCGGCCCCGCCTTCTGCGGGAGCTCGACCGTCTCAAGGACCTGGGCGTCACCAATCTCCGGATCATGGCCTCCTCGGAGGGGCCGAACACGGAGCCGCACCGCATGGTGCCGGCCTTGATGATCTCCCCTGGGGAATACGACGGCAGCGTCCTCGACGGCCTGGATTTCCTGCTGGCCGAGATGGGCAAGCGCGGGATGCGGGCGGTCATGGTCCTCAACAACTTCTGGCAGTGGTCGGGAGGCATGGCCCAGTACGTCTCCTGGCACGAGCAGACGCCCATCCCGTACCCCGGGGACTACAACAAGTTCATCGCCTATGCGGCCAAGTTCTACGGCTATCCCGAATGTCAAACCTGGTTCCGCGACCATGTCGCCATGATCGTCGGCCGGACCAACCCGTACTCCGGCCTCAAGTACCGGGACGACCCGGCCGTATTTTCCTGGGAGCTCGGGAACGAACCGCGGCGCTACCCCCAGAGCTGGATCGACGAGGCCTCGGCCTACATCAAATCGCTCGACCCGAACCATCTGGTCACGACGGGATCGGAGGGCGCGCCGCCGGAGGAGAAGGGCCAGGACTTCGTCCAGACCCACAGCGCCCCGGGCATCGATTACGTGACCATCCACATCTGGCCCCAGAACTGGGGCTGGTACGATCCCAAGCGTCCGGCCACCTACAAGGCGGCCGAGCCCCTGGCCATCGCCTATTTCTTGAAGCTGGCCAAGGAGGCCAAGGATATGGCCAAGCCCCTCGTCCTCGAGGAGTTCGGCCTGGCCCGCGATTGGGCGACCAAGCACAACGACCTCGATCCGGCCTCGACGACGACGAACAAGGACCTCTATTACGCGGCCCTCTACAAGCTGGTCGAGGACTCGATCGCCGCCGGCGGCCCGGCCATGGGCGATAACTTCTGGGCCTGGGCGGGAGAGGCCCGGCCGGGCATGTCCTGGGTGGGTGACCCCCCGCACGAGCCCGCGGGCTGGTATTCGGTCTACGACGCCGACGCCTCGACCCTGGCCATCATCGGGGCCCACGGCCGGAAGATCGCCGAGCTGATGAAGTGATGCCGGACCTATCGGTCGTCGTCGCTTCCGATTGGGCGCCGATCCGGGCTTTCGAGCCGGTCGTATCGAGGGACCCGGACGCCTCTTACGGCGACCTTCTGCCCGCGCTGCGGCAGGCCGACCTCCGGATCGTCAACTGCGAATGCGCCCTAACGGCGGCCCGAAATCCCGTTTGGAAGAGCGGCGCCGTCTTCAAAGGATCGCCAGGCCACGTCAAGGGCTTGACCTCGGTGCCTTTCGAGGTCGTCTGCCTGGGCAACAACCACGTTTTCGACTACGGTCTTGAGGGTTTCAGGGAGACCCTCGATGTCCTGCACCGGAACGGCATCCGGACGGTCGGGGCGGGGATGACCTTCGCTGACGCCGTTGCCCCCCTGACACTGACGGTCAAAGGCACGCGGATCACGATCGTCAATTTCAGCGAGGGCGAGGACCTGACCGCTTCGACCGGCGGCCCGGGTGTTTGCGGCTGGGAGATCGAGCGGCTGGCCGAGCGCATCCGCCGGGCCAAGAAGCGGGGCGATTTCGTCATCGCCATCGGCCATGCCGGGCTCGAGTACATCCCCTTCCCGCCGCCTTATGTGGCAGCGGCCTTCCGGGCCCTGTCGGACGCCGGGGCGGACTGCGTCATCGGCCATCACCCTCATGTCCCCCAGGGCCTCGAGAGGCGCACCGGCCGGCTCATCGCCTACAGCCTGGGCAATTTTGTCTTCTGGCAGCCCGGCGATCTCTATTTTCGACGGACCGGATTCCTGCTCTCGATCGGCGTCCGGGCCGGCCGCTTAGTTTCTTTCAAGATCCAGCCCTACCGGATCACCGAGCGCGGGCTCCGCCGGCTCGACGGGGCCGGGGAGAGGGCCTTCCGCGAGGCCATCCGCCGCGTCTCGAGGCCGTTCGAGACGGCCAAGGGCGTTGACGAAGCCTGGCAGGCCTATCTGGCCTACTACGGTCCCGAGGGATTCAAGAAAGAAGTTCTCACGATCCTGCGGAAGATAGACGAAGAGCCCCGCAAGGGCGCGGCCATGTTCCGCAATCGTCTCACGACCCTGCAGCACTCCGAGCTCTGGCGCGACGCCTTGACGCGGTTCATGTCCGAAAAGCCGGCCCTGGCCCGGGCAGTCTGGACCCGCCTCGTCCGGGAGTGGCTGACCCGGCCGGCGACGCCCGCGTCGATCTGACCCCGCGGGCTCAGACGAGCCCGCAGCGGCGCCCGGCCGACTCGATGATCACTCCGATGAGCCGCCGGTAATCCTCGTCCTCGCCCGCGGGCGAACCGTGGTAGAGCGTAAAGATCTGGGGCGACCAGCTCTTGTGCGGCTTGAGCCCGGGGATGCCGTTGACCTCGATGATGCGGAGCCGCCCGGCCTTATCCACCCGCATGTCGATGCGGATGTGATCCAAGCAGCCCATGGCCTCGGCCGCGGCGTCGCCGAGCTTCTGGGCTTCTTCGGTTCTGGCCCCCGCCAGGCTGATGCGAGTCAGGCCGACGCCGCGCAGGTCGCTCCGCAGGATGCGGTAGTTGTGGAAATGCGAGTCCTCAACCGTGACCAGGCCGGGCAGGACCTCGCGCGTCGTCCCGTTGCCGAGGACGAGGGCCGTATATTCGTCGCCGGGCAGGAACTCCTCGACCAGGGCCGGCTCGTCGAACTCCTTTTCGATGAAGGCGATCCGCTGCCGCAGCTCGGTCTTGTCTTGGACGACGCTCTCATCCGAGATGCCCACGGAGCGCGATTCGCAGATGGGCTTGACGAAGGCCGGATAAGTCACGGCCGCGGCGTCATCGCCGGAGCGCAGGAGCACATGCGCCGGGACCGCGACCCCTGCGGCGGCCAGGATCTCGTGGGTCTCGAACTTGTCGATCATGGCCTTCATGACCCGGCTGTTCGAGCCGATGTAGGGGATGCGCCGCTCGTCCAGGACGTCGGCGACCCACGTTCCCGCGGCGTTGCGGCCGATGAACGCTTCGTTCGGCGTGATGTGGTAAAGCGCGCTCCAGACGATGTCGAAATCGGGCTTGTCGACCAAGCGGAAGAGTTCCGCTTCGTCGGCGACATAGGCGATGCGGGTCGGATGGCCAAGCGATTCCGCGGCCTGGCGCATCGACTCGGTGACTTTCATATCGCCCCAGCCTTGGGCGTCGCCGCCGGGTCCGGTCAGCAGGACGATCCTCATGGTTCAGCTCCTAAAAGAGATGGGAAACGTGATGATAGTCGAGCAGGGCCAGGGCCGTGGCCGGCGAGATCGCCTCGAGGCGGCGGGCCACCGCGCGCCTCTGGGATCCGGCCAGCTCGACCTTGGAGACGACCTCGACGGTGACAGGGCCGGCGGCCGGCCCAGCCGCGGCCAGATCGGCCGTCAGCTTCTCGACCAGGCGCTCGCCCGGGTCGAGTGTCTCGACCGCGGCGCCCGCATGACGGGCCAGGGCGCCCCGGAAGATCTCGGCCACGTAGGCATAATGCGTGCAGGCCAGCCCGGCATAGACCTTTCCGCCCGAAAGCAGCCCGGGCAGGACCCGAAGGACGCATGCGTCGACGAGCCCGGGAACGGCCGGCGAATCGGGGTCCTTGTCGATGGCCGCGGCCAGGCCGTGGCAGGCCTCGGCCGCGAGACGGGCCGGATCGATGCCCCGGGCCCGGAGCCGGCGGAGGTGCTCGCCCGATCCGATCGTGGTGCGGGTCCCGAAAACGGCCAGGACACTCTCGTCATCGCGGTTCAGGGCCTCGAAGAAAAGCTCCACGCCTTCGTCGAGGATGCCCGTGACCGGAACGACGGGCGAGCCATGGAAAGCCGTGGCCTTATAGACCACCGACAGGGTGTTGCAGGCGATGACGATGGCCGACGGCCCGAACGCGATCATGGCCGCGAGGGCCCGGTCGAAGACGGCCGCCCGGGCCGCGAGATCGGCCAGATCGTTGTAGCCATATCCGGGGTCGGGCCAGGCGTTGACGTAGACTAGGCGGACCGCGCCTCCGCTGCCGCTTTCCCGGAGCCGCCGCTCGAGTTCGGCGCCGATGAGCAGGCCCCCGAGGCCGGAGTCGGTGAGGACGAGCGTCCTGAGGCCAGAGTTGGCGGGCGGGGACGGGAGGTTCATCGGGTCGGAGGCCTCAGGCCATCCCTTCCGGGGCCTTCCCGGCCTTGGTCCGGAAATCAGCCCGGATCCGGTCGAGAAGATCCGGCTCGGTCAGGATGCGGGCCGCGGCCCCGGCCAGGAAGTAGACGCCGTCGAGCAGCGCTTTCTCGCCCCCTTCGGCCCCGGCGTCGCGGGCAAAGCCCTCGGTATGGATCGGGAAGTCGCTGGCCTTGATCAGCGGCTCGATGGTCGGCACCACCCAGGAGACGTTGGCCAAGTCGGTCGAGCCGTAGGATTCCCGGACCTTTTCCGGATCGGACCGGCCGCGCTCGAGGAAGAGCAGCGTGAAGATCTCCTCGAGGACGCGGTTGCGGCGGAAGGTCGTGACGCCCGGGCCCGGCTCCGTGACCTGGGCCCGGCAGCCCGTTTCCGCCGCGGCGCTCTCGGCCAGACACTTGACGTCGCTCGCCAGCCGCTCCAGCTTGGGCATGGTGTCGGCCCGGGCCGAGAAGCGGCCGCGGGCGTAGTCGGGGATGATGTTCGGGACCTCGCCGCCCGCCTCGATAACGCCGTGGAGAAGCGTCCCGGCCGGGAGCTTCGTCCTGGGCAGCGCGGCCGAGTGGTAGAACAGGACGAGGGCGTCCAGGGCGTTCCGGCCCTCCCGGGGCGCGGCCGCGGCGTGGGCCTTCCGGCCGAAGAACTCGACGACGAAGGTCCGGCGGGCCAGGGCCTGGCCCACGACGCTGTCGAGCGAATGGGGATGGATCTGAAGGACCACGTCCGACCGGTCGAAGGCCTGGTCCTGGATCAGGCGGACCTTGCCACTGCCGCGCTCTTCGGCCGGTGTCGCGATGACCTCGATGGTTCCGGGGGTATCCGGGCCCAGGACCGACTTCAGGACGATCGCCGCGTAGGTCCCGGCCGTGCCGATGATGTTGTGGCCGCAGGCGTGGCCGAGGCCAGGCAGGGCGTCCATCTCGGCCGTGAAGGTCACCCGCGGCCTGTCGTTCGCGAAGGCGTGGACGGCCCGGAACGAGGTCGGCAGGGCGTCCGTCGTGGGCGAGAGGTCGAAACCTTCGGCGAGGAGCGTCGACTGGAGAAGCTGCGACGTCCGCGTCTCTTCGAACGCCAGCTCGGGCGCGGCGTGGATGCGCCGGCTCAGGTCGAGGATCTCCTCGCGGCGGTCCTCCACGGCTTTGGCGATCCGGGCGCGCGTGTCCATGAGGGCTCATCATAATTCAGAAGGAATTTTCTTGTCAAAAGGCGGCTTCGGCCGGCCGAGAATTGTGATAACATGACCGGCGCGATCATCGACCGCGAGGCGACCATGAGAAAAGCCGTCATCGGAACTTTGCTCTTCGGCTGGGGTCTATGCTCCGCCGCGAACGCTCAGCATGTGTTCAAGACGGCCCGCCTGCAGGTGGAGATCGACGCGCAGGCCCGGCTCGTCCGGCTCGTCGATCCGGCGTCCAAGAAGAACTATGTGCCGGACGGGATGTCCGGCTCCCTTGTCCGGATCAAAACGGGCGGCGGTGAGCTCGAAGCCAAAGGGCTCTCGGTCAAGAAGGGCCTCTTGTCCCTGACCTTTGACGGGGGTATCAGGCTGGAGGTCCGGGCCGAGGAAAAGGCCGGATACCTTCGCTTTGAGCTCGTCAAGGCCGTTCATCCGGAAACGATCGAGGCCGTCCTGTGGGGCCCGATCAACACGACGATCGGACAGACGATCGGGGAGGTCGTGGGCATCGTTCGGGATAACGACTTCGCCATCGGCATCCAGACGCTGAACGCCAAGACCTGCGGCGGAAAGCTCGTCAACGATGAAGGCACGACGGGCGGCGTGACCACGGCCACCCGGGAGGATTTCGGGTCGAGCCTGCAGGCCTTCTGCGTCAATCAGGCCCGGGACCGTGTCATGACGGTCTGGAACCAATTCCAGAACGTCCCCGTCAAGGCCTTGCCGGGCTTCAAGCTCGAGGGCAGCGGCCTGGCCCTTTTCGGCGCTGCGCCCGAGACGGTGTTGCCCCTCATCGGGACGATCGAGGTGGCCGAGAGTCTGCCGCACCCGACGATCGACGGCCAGTGGATCAAGACCTCCGGGGCCACGGGCCGGCCCTATCTCATCGCCAATTTCGGCGAGAAGAACTTCGATGAGATGCTGGAGTACTGCCGCCGCCTCGGGTTCTACTCTCTTTATCACAGCGGACCGTTCAAGACGTGGGGACATTTCGACCTCCTCGAAGACGAGTTCCCCAACGGTCGCGCGGGCATGAAGCGGTGCGTGGACAAAGCCCGGGCCCTGGGCATCCGCGTCGGCTCGCACACCCTGACCAATTTCATCACCACGAACGATCCCTTCGTGACGACTCCCGCCAACGCCGGCTTGATGGCCGCGGGCGTCGCCGTCCTTCAGAAGGACATCGATGCCGTGGCGACTGAGATCGCCGTCGACCGCGAGGATTATTTCGAGCAGCCCTCGACCCTCAACAGCGTCCTTCTCGGCAGCGAGATCATCCGCTATCAAAGCGTGACCGGAAACGGCCCTGCCATCCTGACGCATTGCGTCCGCGGCGCGTTCGGGACCGCGGCCGCGGCCCACAACCGGGGCGCCGAGGCTCGGAAGCTCATGGACCATCCCTACAAGACGCTCTTTCCCGACTGGCCCATGCAGGAGGAACTCATCCGGAACCTGGCCGCCTACTTCAACGAGACCGGCGTCTCGCACATGGACTTCGACGGCCACGAAGGAACATGCTACCTCGGCCGGGGCGAATATGGCCACGATCACTTCGTCGAGGCGTTCCTGGCCCAGGTCGACCACCTGGTCGTCAACGGCTCGAGCAACATGGACCACTTCTATTGGCACATGAACAGCTACATCAACTGGGGCGAGCCGTGGTATGCCAGCTTCCGCGAAAGCCAGGCGGAGTACCGTTTCAAGCACCAGCCGTTCTTCGAGCGCAACTACATGCCTCCCATGCTCGGCTGGTTCCTCATGACGCCCGACACGCGCCTGGAGGATATCGAGTGGATGGAGGCCCGGGCGGCCGGGTATCGGGCGGGATACGCTTTCGTCGCCGATCCCGAGTCTTTCGAGAAGAATCCGGACACGGAGGCGATCATCGCGGCCATCCGGACCTGGGAAGAGGCCAAACAGCTGGGCCTCTTCAGCGATGATGAGCGAACCCGTCTCAAGGACCCGGAGCAGGACTTCCGTCTGGAAAGGACGGGGGAGAGGCGTTGGGCCCTGCAGAGCTATGAGAAGTTCCGTTTCGAGCATGCCAAGAAGGTCCTGCAGCCGGGGCAGCCGACCCAATCCGAGTGGAGCTTCGAGAACGCCGGCGAGGCCCAGCCGCTTTATCTCCTCATACGTCTCGGGGGGGAGTCCGGGGCCGAAGCCCATGGGATCGAGATCGAGGTCGACCGGTTTTTCAAGGTCACCGTCCCGGCCGCGCTGAAGATAGGGCAGGCCCTGGTCTGGGACGGCTCCGGCCGGATCGTCCACTATGACGACAGGGGGCGAAAGATCGAAGATGTGGACGTCGGTCGAGACCTGCCGCTCCTCGAGAAGGGCCGGCACACGATCGCGATCGATGCCGGGTTCAGTCCGGCCGGCGCCCCGGTCATCATGGGGACGGTCAAGCTGAAGAGAGCGGTCGAGACGATCACGCGATGAGCGGCCAAGAGCTTGGAACGGCGATCGGCGGGGGCGCGGCCGTCGGGGGAGGGTTCGATTGAAAGCTAGCGTTTGGGTGCTCCGGCCCCTTATCCTGGTCCTTCTGTCCGGCTTCGGCTGTGCGTCGCGGGCGCCGCGGGCCGATCCGATCAGACTCTGGTATGCCCAGCCCGCCGACGCCTCCATCCCCGACGTCAGGGAGGGCTGGCGGAACGACGCCGAATGGCTCAAGGCCCTGCCCGTGGGCAACGGCTTCCTGGGTGCCATGGTCTTCGGCGACGTGAACCGGGAGCGGCTTCAGCTCAACGAGAAGGGCGTCTGGTCCGGCGGCCCCGACGATAACGACAACCCCGACGCCTTCGCTTCCCTGGCCGAGATCCGGCGGCTCCTGTTCGCCGGGAAGTACAAGGAAGCGACGGCCCTGACCCTCAAGACCCAGGTCTGCAAGGGCGCGGGCTCGGGCAACGGCAACGGCGCCGACGCGCCGTTCGGCTGCTACCAGACTTTAGGCGACCTGTGGCTCGACTTCGGCCGGAGCTCCGCGTACACGGACTATCGACGGGAGCTCGACCTCGGGCGCGGCGTCATCACGGTCTCGTATGCCCAGGACGGGACGCGGTTCCGGCGTGAGATCTTCGCCAGCAATCCCGACCGGACCCTTGTCGTGCGCCTCACGGCGGATCATAAAGGGGCCTTGAGCTTCAAGGCCTCACTGACACGCCCGGAGCGTTTTGGAACACGGGCCGAAGACGGCCACCTGCTCATGACCGGCGCGCTGGCCAATGGCAAGAGCGCTCAGGGGATCCGCTATGCCGCGCGGCTCAAGGCTTTGGCCAAGCGAGGCCGCGTGGCCGTGTCTGAGAACGCCATCGAGGTCAAGGACGCGGACGAGGCCGTGCTGATCCTGACCGCCGCGACGAGCCACAGGCTCGAGTATCCTCTCTATCAGGGCGACGATCCGCTGGCCACGTCGAGGCGGCAGCTCGCTCGGGCCGCATCCCAAAGCTACGCGACGCTCTTGAAGCGCCACGTCGAGGATCATTCCCGCCTCTTCGGCCGGGTCCGCTTCCTGCTCGGCGACGGGGCCGCCGACACCGCACCCACGGACGTCCGGCTGAAGGCCCAGTGGGGCGCGGCCGACGACCTGCGCCTCGAGGAGATCTACTTCCAATATGGGCGCTATCTCCTGATCGCCTCGTCCCGCGAAGGGTCTCTCCCGGCCAACCTGCAGGGCCTATGGGCCAACAAGATCCAGACGCCCTGGAACTGCGACTATCACACCGACATCAACGTCCAGATGAACTACTGGCCGGCGGACCCGACCAATCTCGCGGCCTGCTACGGACCGCTTGTCGACCTCATCGGCTCGATTGTCAAGCCCGGCCAGCGGACGGCGGCCGTCCAGTATCACGCCGGCGGCTGGTGCGTCCATCCCATCACCAACGTCTGGGGCTTCACCGCGCCGGGCGAGCATCCGAGCTGGGGACTCCATGTCGGCGCGGGCGGCTGGCTGTGCCAGCACCTGTGGGACCATTACGAGTTCTCGATGGACCGGGAATATCTGGCCAGAGTCTATCCGATCATGCTGGGGTCGGCCCGCTTCTACCTCGACTGGCTGGTCGAGGACCCGGCCACCGGCGAGCTTGTCTCCGGGCCGGCCACGTCGCCCGAGAACTCTTTCGCCGCGCCGGACGGCTCCGTGACCCAGATGAGCATGGGGCCGTCGCACGACCAGGAGGTCATTCGCGATCTCTTCACCAACGTGCTCGCGGCCGCCGCCGTGCTCGGGGACAAGGACCCGCTTCTGCCGAAGGTCGAAGCCGCTCTCGGGAAGCTGGCCCGGCCGCGGATCGGCTCGGACGGCCGGCTCATGGAGTGGCGGGCCGAATTCAAGGAGGTCGAGCCGACCCATCGCCACGTCTCGCATCTTTACATGCTCCATCCCGGCCGCGAGGTCGATCCCGAACGGACGCCCGAGCTGGCCGCCGCCGTCCGCAAGAGCCTGGAGGCCCGCACGGACATCGGCACGGGCTGGTCGCTGGCCTGGAAGATCAATTTCTGGGCCCGCCTCGAGGACGGGAACCGGGCCCTCAGGCTGCTCAGGAACCTGCTCCGCCCGATCGACCAAATGGGCGTCAATATGTCCAACGCCGGAGGCACCTATCCCAACCTTTTCTGCGCCCACCCGCCGTTCCAGATCGACGGCAACTTCGGCGCCACGGCCGGCATCGCCGAGATGCTCCTGCAGAGCCACACCCAGGAGAACGGCCGTTATGTCCTGAAGCTCCTGCCGGCCCTCCCCGACGCCTGGGCCGACGGCGAGGTCAAGGGCTTGCGGGCTCGGGGCGGCTTCGAGGTCGATATCGTCTGGAAACGGGGCAGGCTCCTGCGCGGCGTGATCCGGTCCGACCATGGCACCCCGTTCATCGTTCGCTACAGGGGGCAGAGCCGGGAGATGAACATATCGGCCGGACAAACCGTGGCTTTGGACGATGGGATGAAACCCAGCCATTGACCGGCTGAGACCGCGCGAAAGGAGCGTCTGATGTCCCGCAGGAAATCGACGTCATTGGGATCGACCGCGGCGCTCGTGATCGCGCTCGCCGCTTTTAGCTGGTCGTGCGCGGCCCGCGCTCCTCGCTATGAGGGCGTCTACTGCACAGGCGCCGGGGACGCGGAATTCCTTCGACTGATCGACGAATCCTTCGCCTTCTTCCATCCGAACCCGGTCGTGCCCAACCTGGCCATGGTCTATCAGCCGGATTGGGACACCTTCGTCGAAGGCGCCGGCTGGGGCGGCTGGTGGATCCAGAATGCCTACGGTTTCTCTTACGCGGCAACGCCGTTCCTCGAGGAGCCGTGGATCTCGCTTCTGCAGCGGTCCTGGGACCTGCACTGGGACAACCAGGGCGACGGCAAGAGGCTGGGGATGTGGGGAGGGAGCGCGACGGCCAACCAGCTCTCCTCACTGGTCGGGCCCGACGGCGCGCTCGGCGATTGCGCCGCGCCCGGGCAGATCGTTTACAAGCAGGGCGACGGCGACGTCTGGGTGCACGACTGGTTCTACGAGGCGACGGCGGCCGGCGTCGTCATGCAGGCCGAGATCCTGCTTGTCGGCCGCGACCTTGAGGCCATCCGTCATTACCTGCCGAAGATGGAACGGGCCTGTGATCACATTGAAACGGTCCGGGACCCTAAAAACGGTCTCTTCCTGGCCGGCCCGGCCTCGAACTTGTTGGCCCCGAGCTACGGCGGGGTCAAGCAGCCCGACGGGAGCTTCGGCAAAGGCTATCTGGCGGGGCTATCGATCACCTACCTGGCGGCGCTAGACCGGATGGTCGAGCTCACCAAGATGACCGGCGACGGGGCGAAGCAAGCCGAATACGAGAGGCGGCGCGACCTGACGCGGCGGTCCCTGCCCCTGTTGCTGACCAAGGAGGGATATTTCGTCAAGAGCGTCGAGCCCGATGGGACCAAGCACGGAGCTGTCGGCCAGGATCGGTTCGGCTACCTCGAGGGCGTGGCCAACGCCGACGCCGCCGGCCTGAGGGTCGTCGACGACGGGACGGCGGCGTCGATCTATAAGGCGATCGCAAGGACTCCAGCCATTCGACCCTTCGATTTCCTGCTGACCAACGCCCCGGGGCTCGACGATACCTATTGGAACTGGGGACAGACATCGGGACGGGGATTCGAGGGCTTCAAGCAGTTCGGAGACTGGGTCAACGGCGGCGTCTGGGGCACGGTCGAGGGCCGGGCCATCCTCATGTATTACCGGCTGGGGAAGTTCGAGGACATCCGGCGGTCGGCGGCACGGGCCATGAAGTGGGCCAAGGACTTCCGCATGGACGCGCCGTGGTCGCAGCGGGGCGAGAACACCAGCAACCCGTGGTCGGATACGGGCTCGTTCCAGGTCGGCGGCGTCAGCGTCATGATCGACAATTTCGCCATCCCGGCCGCCACGGTGCGCGGGCTCTTCGACCTCGACTATCGGGCGGACCGGCTCATCCTCCGGCCCCGGATCCCGGCGTCTATAACCCGCTACGCGCAAAAGGAACCCGTTCGGTTCGGGACCAAGAGACTTTATCTGAGTTGCCGCAACGGCGGACCGTTCGTGAAGTCGCTCAAAGTCAACGGGAGGTCTGTCGCGATCACGTCGCCTGATGAGATCGCCCTTGCTTACAAGGGACTTCCCGACGAAGCCCGCGTCGAGATCACGACCACAGGAGGCTGGCCCAAGGAGACCACGACGGCCGCTTACCCGACCCTCCCTGCACTCGTAAATGGAAAGGTCGCTCCCAGGCGGGTTCCGGGCGATATGCCCCAGGTGATGGCGAAGCCGTACGCCGATTTGACAGCCATGAAGGACAAGCTCGCCGACGATCCCGACGCCAAGACCGAGGCGGCCTTCGCCGCGACGGCCATCCAGGCGTTCGAGGCCTATCGCGCCCGCTTAACCCAGGACCCTGGACCAGGCTATTTCCGGGCCGTCACGCCGGAGCGCCGGAAAAATATCGATAAGTTCTACGAGCAGGCCGCGCTCGCCATGTACAGGGGATTTATCAACCGCATGGACCGCTACGCGGCCCGGGGCGACGCCCGCCAGGAGCGGATCGCCGCGCTCCTTTCGGACCTTCGGAAATAGCGCCCGATCTTCCGGGCTTGGTTGGACGCCGGTCCGTGCACCGCGGGTCCGGGCTCAAAGGATGAGCATGCAATCGCCGTACGAGAAGAAGCGATATTTCTCCCGCACGGCCTCGGCGTAGGCCCTCATCACCAGGTCGTGACCGGCGAAGGCGGAGACGAGCATCAACAGCGTCGATCGAGGCAGGTGGAAGTTCGTCAGCAGCCGGTCGACGACGTGGAATTCGAAGCCAGGCGTGATGAACAGGGCCGTTGACCTGCGGCCCGATCGGACAGCCCCGTCTCTCCAGGCGCTTTCGAGCGTGCGGACGACCGTCGTGCCGACGGCCGTGACCGGGCGGCCCTCCGCTTTGGCCACGTTGATCGCCCCGGCCTCGGCGGGCGTGACCACGAAGGACTCCTCGAGCATCTGGTGATCGGCGATGAGCTCCGCGCGGACCGGCTGGAACGTGGCCAGCCCGACATCGAGGGTGACGCGGCAGATATCGACGCCCTTGGCTTCGAGGCCTTTGAGGACTCTTGCGGTGAAGTGCAGACCGGCCGTGGGCGCGGCGATGGCGCCCTCCTTCCTAGCGAAGACCGTCTGGTATCTCTCGATGTCCTCGGGCCGGGCCCCCTCGTCCTGCTTGGCCCTCTTGATATAAGGCGGCAGGGGGGCAAAACCCTTCTCGCGCAACAGGCCCCGAACGTCGGCCTCGCCAAGATCGAGCAAGCGCCGGCCGTCTTCGGCGGGAGCTCCGACGCGGGCTTTGATCCCGCCGGGGAAATGCACCTCATCGCCCTGGCGGGCTCTTCGCGCCGGCCGGCAGAGGACGTCCCAGACGCCGGGAGAGACCTCACGAATGAACAGGAACTCGATCTTGGCCTGGCCGCTCAGGCCCCACAGCCTGGCGGGAAGCACCCGGGTGTCGTTGAGGGCCAGGACCTCACCCTCGGCCATATGATCCGGGAATTCCCGGAACTGGCGGTGCTCGATGGTCCCCGAAGACCGGTCGATGACCATCATCCGCGAGTCCTCGCGGCGGGGGAGAGGATGCTGGGCGATGAGCTCGGGCGGCAGCTCGTAATCGAAATCCGAGACGCGGGCGGGCTGGCGGAGGGTCATGGGCGGTCGCGGCCTAATCTTTGAAGAGCTTCTTCTGGCTGGAGACGGATTTCGTCTTGCCGCGGGACCCGGGCTCGCGGAAATCGTAGCCCAGATGGGCGTAGGCCTTCGGCGTGATGACCCGGCCGCGGATGGTCCGGTCGAGGAAGCCGATGCGCATCAGGAAGGGCTCGTAGATGCTCTCGATGGTGTCCTTTTCCTCGTCGATGGCCGCGGCGATGGTTCCGACGCCGACGGGCCCGCCGCCGAAGTTCTCAATGATGGTCGAAAGGATCTTGCGGTCGACGTCGTCGAGCCCCAAGGCGTCGACCTCCATCATGTCCAGGGCCCGCTGCGCTTCCTTGGCCGTGATGACGCCGTCACCCTTGACGTCGACGTAGTCCCGGACCCGTCGCAGCAGGCGGTTGGCGACGCGCGGCGTGCCCCGGGACCGCAAGGCGATCTCGGCGGCCCCGGCGTCGTCGATCTTGACCTTGAGGATCTTGGCCGAGCGCAGGATGACCTTCTCGAGGTCCTCGTCCTGATAGTAGTCGAGGCGGTGGATGATGCCGAAGCGGCCGCGCAACGGGGCCGTGATGCGGCCGGCCCGGGTCGTGGCCCCGATGAGGGTGAATTTCTTGATCTTGAGCTTGTGGCTGCGCGCCCCCGGCCCCTGGCCGATGACGATGTCCAGGCTGAAGTCCTCCATGGCCGAGTAGAGGATCTCCTCGA
>Ga0326726_10001869_pt1 | contig 19583 bp, 17 predicted proteins | sample MHFenrmetagenome_2_FD_207603 | JGI IMG/M metagenome (GOLD analysis project Ga0326726, IMG submission 207603) | Lab enriched peat soil microbial communities from Michigan Hollow, Ithaca, NY, United States - MHF15MN | ecosystem: Environmental > Terrestrial > Soil > Wetlands > Peat | place: USA... | reverse complement strand
CTCCTGGTTCCAGATCGATTACGTGGACGGTCCCGGCGGACATGGCTGGGTAACCGCACAATACATCCAGACAGACGCAGCCAGTGAACTGCCACAACTCGATGATATCGGGAACGTCGTGACTCTAGGTGCAGCCGGGACTCCCTCTGCACCGAACCTGGCACCAACCCCTACGATCGGTCCAGCCATCGCTGATGGAGATTCAGCAGCCAACCCGTCAATCAACGTAACATTCACAGCCTCTGGAACGCGTCGTTTCATCTATTCCGACCAGGTTTCCACACCCCAAGGAGATGCCGAAGATTGGCTTGCGTTCATGCCCTTTTCATCGTCCGGGACGAATGCCCGCCTGGTTTTCGGCCTGACCTGCAATGGCAACGGCACTCTTACAGTGGAACTAAGGCAGGGAGGCAACCAGCTATCCGGGTGGGGCACCCTGGGATGTGGTGATAAAGGAAAAAACATCCTTTTTCAATCCGGTCAGATAATCCTGATACGCCTGGTTCCAGTTCCTGGAGATAGACTGCAATTGGTGGCTTATACATTGGATGTTCAGAATAATCCATAACCGGTTCCGGATGAATAACTTTCCCACACATAGTGCGCCTATCATGGATCGGCACATCTTTTTTTAATATACAATAAGACAATGAAGAGGACATGCAGACCTTATCTGTTTCTCCTGATTTCGATTTTAATTCTGCTGCCGGTAGCTTCCTGCGCATCGGTCTCTTCCAAGCAGGGATGGACAGTGGCTGACCTGCGCATGCTTGATCCAGTGGATAATACCGATTCCCCGTCGACTGACATCCTGGCAGTCTACACCCGCACGGTCGGTTTTGACCTCGAAATCAGGGTGGATCTGCTCGACCTGCCTCTCGTCCCAGATTACCACCTCCAAATCCTGCTTGACACAAGTCCCGGTGGCAATCCCTGGGACCTGATCATCGATATCCCTGCCGGTAGCCGTCCAACCATGACACCTGGTGATACCAATACAATTCCGCGTGTGATCCGGGATCCATGGTTGGACACGGTCACCGTGCGCATCAACCGGCGGGCAATCCCCCGATCTTTCTCATTTAAAGTAACCTCATCTATCGCAGATGAACCCTACCCCACCGACGAAACCACCCCCACCCGGTCAGACGCATTGCCACCCACGCAACGCGCCGCGCTGGCCCTGGTATTTTGGGATGTTTTCCCCGGAGCCACACCCGCCCAGTCCTTGCGCCTACTGGATGGAGCACACACCGGACCGCGCGGCGAACGCCACGGATTGAAACATATCCTGGATGGCGCAGCGCAATATGGCATCCCGGTGGCGCTGCTCGACTTGAAAACCCCGGCAAGTCTGGCCGCGTTAAACTATTTGGGCATCCTCCCGCAGATCCAAAACCTGGTCAGCCGCAACCTGTTGATCCTTCCGGATGTAGCTTACGCCGACCCGGCAAACGTGTCACTTGGGCACAGCCGGCGGGCTGCTGCCGGGTTTGGTCTTCCCGCCAGTCAATTTGCATATAGTCCTTTAGACATCCAGGTGGACTATTTAGCCCAATTTTTTCCGCTGGATAACGCCACTCAGTTCGCCAGGTCAGGGAGGACGAGGCTTATTCCACTCCCCGCCACGGAAGAGACCCAAGCCACCCAGGACGGACCTTCGCTTGAAGTACGCCTTGCACTGGTCAGTGCGGTATTTTCGGGAGATTCCACCCGCCTGGTTGTGTTGGGAGGGGACCTGCCACACTCCACCTGGGGAAATGAAGATATGGCTGGTCCAACTTTCGCCTGGCTCGCTGCACATCCCTGGGTTCAACCGTTGACCGCTGAAGATTTGATCTCATTTCCGGAGACATCAACGAATGTGCTTGCATCCGGGTCCACCTCGGTTCCACCATCCTACCTGGCTGGATTAGCCAACGCTCCCAACAACTCCCTTACCGATTCCGCCTGGCAGACTTACTTCATGCTTACTTCTCCCACCAACGACGAAAAGTTCAAGGTGTTGCGAATTAATTATATTGGCCAGGTAGGTGAGCTGCTCGCTGCGGCTCGTTGGGCGGAGCATCCCTCAATATATTCTGGATGTGACCAGGACCTGAACAGCGATGATCGGCAAGAATGTGTCATTTCGAACTTTAAATTTTTCGCAATCTTGAATCCTGCAGGCGCGTGCTTGACGAACCTTTTTTACCTTAATGAAAAAGTTCCCCACCAACTGGTAAGCCCCTCGAGCCAGTTTACCATTGGGTTAAGTGACCCATCCGAATGGCATCCGGAACTTGGTCAGGCTGCAGACCCCAGCGTAATTCCCGGAGCATTCAGCGATAATTCCCAGACCTGGACGGTCTACTCCCCAGAGGTCACACCTGGAAGCATCGAATTCACCAGCCAGGACGCCACCCGCGTCAAAACCTACAGGCTGTTGGAAAATGGCATCGAAATAACCTTTCAAACCTCAAGCCCTATCAGCACCCGCATCCCGTTGGCCGTGGATCCACAGGCATTTTATTCCGAACCCGCCGTTTACACGGGCAGCCTCGCCCCCACAACCTGGACCTGGGGGCAAACCAACGGAATCCAGGTCGAGGTGGCTGCCGACACACTATTCTTTGTGCATAGTTTTACGGATTCCCTACCATACCTATCTCAACCCGAAAATCCTGACCGCGCTTATCCCGCCGGCCACTACCTGCCATTCCCATTATCAGTCGTGGATATCATGGGCGGCGGAAACTTTAGCGCTCATATAATTGTAAAATGAATAATTGCACAAACCCATAATTTATGGTAAAGTTTGTCCACAACAAGCGAACCGAGGTAAGTCATGAATAAACAAGATATCCCCGATATCATCGTAAGCCGCCTGCCGATCTACCTGCGCGCGCTGCGTCACATGCAAGCCCTGGGGAAGTTGACCACTTCGTCACAGGAACTGGGTGCCAGCGTTGGCATCTCGGCAGCCCAAATCCGCAAGGACCTTTCACAATTTGGTGAATTTGGAAAACAGGGCACTGGTTACGATATCGCCTATTTGATCGGTCAACTCCGAGAGATCTTGAAAGTTGAGCGGGTCTGGGATGTGGCGGTTGTCGGCATGGGTGACATGGGCCACGCCTTGTCGCGTTATCAGGGCTTCAGCGACCGGGGGTTCCGGGTTATGATGGTATTCGACAGCGACCCCGCCAAGGTTGGTGGGCAGGTGGGACATTTTGTCGTCCAGGACATAAAAGACCTTGTGACTGCTGTCCAATCCTCCGGGATTAAATTGGCGATGTTATGCGTCCCAGCCTTTGCCGCGCAGGAAGTGACCAATCTCCTGGTAAAGGCAGGGGTTAAAGCCATATTGAATTATGCCCCGATCAGCTTGAATGTTCCGGAAGGTGTACGGGTCCAATATCTTGACCCTTCCATCGGACTGCAAAGGATGACGTATTACCTGGATTAGATGTTGTTTTGTCTTTTATATAAAACGGCGCTCATTGGAGCGTCGTTTTTTTGTGAATTATCAATTGGGAACGATTATCTAAAAGTCGTTGACGTCTCGATCGGGACCGCCGCGAAACCAAGCCCATTCGGGCCGACATGAGTCCCGATAGCGGTAGTTACATTGACCAGCATGGAATGAACCATACCCTTCGATTTCACATCTTCGAGCAATGACCGGGCAGCAGATTCGGCGTTGGTATGGAGAACAGCCAATCTTTCCAGCGGTCCCCAGGAATTGAGCGAATCCAACAGGCGCTCCACTCCCTGCAAGCGTGTCCGCGCCAGTCCAAGCCGGTGGACAATGCCAAAGCGCAGCTCGATGAGGGGTTGAAGCCGAAAGATGCCGCCAATCTTGGCCACCGCCCATGAAACGCGTCCACTGCGATGAATGTATTCCATGGTATCCAACAAGGCCACCAATCTTACCCTCTGGCGGACGCCATCGACGAGCGCAGTCACTTCATCCATTATGGCACCCCGGGCGGCAGCTTCTGCGGCCATGAGGACTTGAAACCCCAAACCCAGGCTAACCTGACCGCTATCGAGTACTTTAACCCTCTGGCCGAAAGCCTCCGCGGCCAGGCGGGCGGCATTGAAAATCCCACTCAATTCATTTGGTGGGTGGATTGAAATCACAAAATCTGCTCCCGCCTGGAGCAATTTTTCATACCGTTCCTGGATTGAACCGACCGAAGGGGAAGAAGTTGTGGGTGTAGGGAAAAGATTCGGTAGGCGAGTATAAAAATCCTCCCGGCTGATATCGATACCGTCAGAATAACTGTTGCTTCCAATATTCACGATGGCCGGCACCACTTCTATCCCGTGTCGCCCAGCCAGTTCGGCTGGAAGATCGGCAGTGCTATCGGTCACAAAACCGATTTTCATATTCTCCGCTACTCCAGCTTTTCCATGATAACCAATGCTGTACTCTGCGGACCGAATAATGCCGCCAGGTGCGGAGCAATGGTATGTTCGCTGAAATGAGTTTCCGGGAAGTTCTCCTGAATGTATTGGCGGACAGCCCGGGAACGGCTTGTGCTGTGGCTCACGCTTCTCATCAGGGCAATATGAGCGGGAGCCTCGAATTCGTTTATAAACTCCAGAAAAGACTCGAATAAATGCCGTTGGGTGCGCACCTTTTCCATCGGAGCAAGGCGACCTTCCTCCATGGCAAAGATGGGCAGCATCCCCATCATCTCTGCAACCATTGCCTGGGAATAGTCCATAAAGCCGGAATGGGCCAGATACGTCAGCTCAGGGATGCAGAATAGCATGTAAATATGCGGGATGGATGCCCGCATTTGTCGTTCTATTTCTGCTGGGGTGGCACCCGCAGCCACTGCCAACGCTGCAGCCTGGACGAGCAGGCCCAACCCGATGCCGGTTGTCTGAGAGTCAATCACATTAATTGTGGCAGGGGTGCCGGATTGCATAGAGGCGGACATCGCCATCCTGGTCGCCGGATTGAGAAGTGATGAAAGGGTCAGCACAAAAATTGTGTCGTACTCACGGCTTAACTGTGAATAAAATCGTAAAAATTCCTTTACTGAAGGGGGGACCAATCTTTTGGAAAAACCATTGCCACGCCACGGTATATCCCCCTCGGACGGCATGTTTTGAATTTCGAATGGAATAATATACACCCGTTCGTGACCTGGAAAGTTCGGGTGGGTAAATTGCACAGTGCTATCGGTTAGGATACAAATGTTGGGCATAAGGCATTGCCGGAGAATGAGCCTCCGGCAATATGAGCTATTCGATCGAGATTATAAATTGGTAATGCGGCTGACCGCCATCCTGCAATTCGATTTCCTGGGCTGGATATGCCGCCCGGATAACATCCACGATCCGGTTGGTCTCCGCGATGGATAACCCCTCTCCATGAAACAAGGTGATCAGTTCATGATCTTCTGCATGCGCATATGCCAGCGCACGCAGGCACCCTTCTTCCACCGTCGCAGCTGAGACTGCCAACTTGTCATTAACCAGCGCAATGACCTTTCCCTGCTCCACTGATACGCCGTCAATTTCGACTGTGCGCGTTGCAGTGGTTACCTCGACCGTAGTGACTTCCTCGATGGCTTTGACCATCTTTGCAGCCACTGTATCCAAATCACCATCGGGGTTCAAATGCATCATCGCTGCCAACCCCTCAGGGACGCTGGTGGTGGGGACAACACATATTTTCTTTACCGTCACATCCTTGGCCTGCTGGGCTGCCAGGATAATATTCCTGTTATTGGGCAAGATGATAACCTTCTCGGTTGGTAAATTCTCAAAGGAATCCAGGATATCTTTCGTACTTGGGTTCATGGTTTGCCCGCCTTCAACGATGGCGGCCACACCCAGGCTGGCGAAGACGCGTGAGATGCCGGTTCCCGGTGAGACAGCGACCACGGCAATTTGACCCGGCTCGATGCTTGCCACCTCTATCCGTGAGCCGGAGGCTTTATGATCGATGCCTTCCATCTGCGCAATCAGGTTTTCCATGGCAATCTTGGTGATCGTACCCAGGGTCATGACATAATCAATCGGTCGATAGCGTCTATCGGTGGGGACGTGGATATGCATCCGGTACATCCCTTCTCCCTCACCAATCTGGATTGAACTGCCAATCTTTTCCAACTCGCCGTAAAAAGACGGTAAATCAAGCGCTTCCCTTGGAACGAAATCAACCACCACCTCGTAATCCTGTCCTGGTTCAATTGAATCCATCGTGTTCTCCAGATTCATTGCCGAAAGCGGTTGGACGGCTGCCGTTGGGGTGTCCAGTGACTCACCGCGCACAAACCGCAGCATCCCTTCGAGGATAAAATAAAGGCCCTTGCCGCCCGAGTCTACCACGCCGGCTTGCTTGAGCACCGGTAGTAGATCCGGGGTCCGCTGAACGGATGCGTCTGCCGCGGTGACAACCTGCGCCAGGATCTCGCATGGATCGTTTGTAGCCTGTAAGGCAACAGCCGCGGCGGCTGCCGCATCTTTGGCAACGGTCAGGATGGTCCCTTCCACTGGTCGAACCACCCCCTTATAGGCCGTGTCGCGCGCTTCGGCGAAAGCATGCACCATAGCAGGTCCATTCAGAATCTCATGGTCATGCAGTGCGCGTGCAAATCCGCGCCATAGCTGGGAAAGGATCACCCCCGAATTGCCGCGCGCTCCCATCAGAGCGCCCTGGGAAACAGCCGCAGCCATTTGCCCAATCTCACGATATCCCAGGTTGTCAATTTCGTTGTAAGCTGATTGCATGGTTAGCACCATGTTCGTGCCGGTGTCGCCATCCGGAACAGGGAAAACATTGAGGGAATTGACCAGTTGCTGGTTGGCTCTCAACCAGACCAGGCCTGCTTCAACGAGTTTCTTGAGAGCTTGCCCGTCTATCGGCGTGAGTTTTAAACGCTCCAGCCGCGCTTGAACATCCGGATTCATACTTATAAATTCTCCTGACTCTATTCAGTATCGCTGACGTGCAGGCCCTGGACATGGACATTAACATTATGAATTGGCATACCCAGCGCTTTTTCCACCTGGTAACGGACCGAGTTGGCTACGCTGGTAGCCACAGAAGAGATGCGTGTGCCGTATTCAATGATGATATGGATGTCGATGTCAATTTCTTCACCGTTGTAATGTACGGCAACCCCGTGCGCCGGCTCCCTGGTGAGAGTAGTCGTGATGCCTTCCGCCAGGTCTTTTGGCGCCAGGTCAACCACTCCGTAGGATGTCAGCGTGGCATGATAGGCAATGGTCGCCAGAGCATTCGGCGAAATATGGATGGTACCCAAAGTGGTGGTTTCTTTGCCCATGGTTTTGTCCTCTTCACTCAATAATAACACTTGACTTGTACAAGGATACGTTTCGTGGTAAAATACGCCGCTTTCAAAAGACAGGCACCGGGTTTTTTCGGCAGAAAAGGAAGTTAATAAAATGGCGAAATGCGCTCATTGTGGCAAGACCACTACTTTTGGTCATAACATCTCATTCTCTCATCGAGTCACCAACCGTCCCTATCATCCCAATTTACAAAGGGTGACTGTGATAGAGAACGGTCGCAAGGTGAAGAAGACATTGTGTGCCAAGTGTATCCGCACACTGGTCAAGACGGCCTAATCAATCATTTATTTGCAGACAAGATCACGGCACAAGCCGTGATTTTTATTTTCCTCACTTTGGTTCAGGAGTGAGACATTTTACCGCAGTTTATCCCGTAATGCGCGGATGCCTGCTGCGATGCCTTCCGGATGGCTGAAAATAGCATGGGCTGCCACGAAAGCGTCTGCTCCCGCGTCGCGGACCTGGGAAATGTTCATTGCAGTAATGCCCCCATCCACTTCCAGGATGGCGGGTGAGTGGATCTCATCCAACCTGCGGCGAATTTCAACTATCTTGGAAATGACCTCCGGCAAAAACTCCTGCCCGGAATATCCAGGGTGGACGCTCATTACCAGCACATTCTCAGCCAAGGCTAACGCAGGTTCGAGGTCTGCGGCAGGGGTCGCCGGGTTGAGAGTCACCCCGGCTTTACAGCCAAGCCCCTTGATTTTTTTAAATGTGCCAGCAATATCCAGGCAGGCTTCCACATGAACGATCAAGGAGCTTGCCCCTGCTGCCGCGAATTCCTTCAGCAGGTTTTCCGGTTGTTCGATCATCAGGTGCACATCCAGCGGCAGGCTGGTTGACCGGCGGCAGGCCTCGAGGATGACCGGGCCCATCGTCAGGTTACGGACGAAATGCCCATCCATCACATCCACATGGATCCAATCCGACCCCGCAGCCTCGCATTCGGCAATCTGCTCGCCCAGACGGGTAAAGTCTGCCGAAAGGATCGAGGGGGCAATGATATAAGGCTTCATCCTGGATTACCGAATGGGCGGATTATAAATGAAGTATATCCACATCCAGAACGGGATCAATCCCAACACAGCCACCAGGGCAACCAATCCAAGACCCACTGAAGCCCAGTCAATTTCGTGTGCCGAACTTAGCAGGGAGGTCTTTCCGGCTGAATGGGGGTCACCAAAAGGATTCGCTTCCGGCGTCAAGGCCAAGGACGGTGCAGACCTGACATTCCCAAAGTTCATCAGGACGCGCCCAAGTTGGTCTGCTGTCCGGTAACGCTGGGAGGGTTCCTTGGACAGGACCTTTTTCTGGATCTGTTCCAAGGTTGGTGAAATTTCCGGGAGGATCTCGCTCAACAACGGTGGTTCCACTTCCACATGTTGACGGGCAAGATCGGTGTCAGTGGTGGCCTGGAAGGGCAGCGAGCCGGTCAACATCTCATACATGATGATTCCGATGGAATAAACGTCGGAGGCCGGGGCAGGGGCTGCACCGGAAGCCTGTTCGGGTGCAAAATATTGCGGCGATCCCCAGACTACGTCCATTTGTTCTTCGGGAATAATGGTGGAGAGAGCCCGGGCGATCCCAAAATCGGCGACTTTGAGGCGCATATCCGGAGTCACCAGCATGTTTTGCGGTTTCACGTCACAATGGACCAGCCCGGCCCGATGGGCATAACCAATGCCAGCGCAGGCCTGGATTAGCAGCGGCAAAGCTTCTTCCGGGCTGAACCGGATGCGCTGTTTGATCAGGGTCTTCAAATCCTTACCCGGGACATATTCCATGACAAGGAATAATTGACCGTTATCCAATCCGAAATCATGCATGGTGACGATATTTGGGTGAGACAGGTTAGCAGCCGCCCTGGCTTCCCTGCGAAAACGTTCCTGGAAGTCAGGGTCGGCCGAGTAATTCTCGCGCAGCACTTTAACGGCTACCAGTCGTTCCAGCATCAGGTCCTGGGCGCGGTAGACTATCGCCATACCCCCTTTACCAATTGGTTCCAGCAGTTGATAGCGTTTATTTAGTAACTTTGGCTCGTCCATAATTCGCCCGGGGGGGATTATAACACGCAGCTTTTACGGTACGTTCTCTTCCCCCAAAGTATAATAAGGGCATGGCAGACACATTGCTTATCTACAACCCGGCCGCGGGACGCATGTCAGTGCGCCCATTTATCAGCGGAGTTATCCGCACTTTAAGCGATTACGGCTGGCGTGTGGAAGTTGCTGAGTCTCTCGATGGTCGGCATACCACGCAACTGGCGCGCATGGCTGCCAGCGAGAATTTTCGCGCAGTCTTTGTAATCGGCGGTGACGGAACCGTTGGCCAGGCTGCCTCCGGCTTGATCGGTTCAAAGACTGCCCTGGGTGTTCTCCCAGCCGGCTCAGCCAATGTATGGGCGTTGGAACTTGGTATGAAAGCCTTCATTTGGCCCCGCTGGCGGTTATTGCGGGAGAATGCCCGCCTGCTGGCAGAGGTAAAACCCTGCGCGATGGATGTGGGGTTATGCAACGACCAGCCCTTTATGATGTGGGCAGGGATCGGCCTGGATGCCCTGACTGTGAAAAAATTGGAACCCCGCAAGCGCGTCGAGAAGTACCTGGGTGTGCCCGAATACTTTGCCACCACGGTATGGAACGCAACTCTTTGGCATGGTATGAATTTGCGCATCCGCGCGGATGATAAGCATGTTGAAGGCCATTACCTGCTGGCAGTAGCCAGCAATATCCGCCATTATATTGGCGGGTTGGCGGAAATTTCCCCCAAGGCTTACCTGGATGATGGCCTGATGGATCTATGGTTATTCTCCGGCTCGACCCTGGCGGATGCCTTCCGTCATTTCTTTGATATGCAGTCCGGACGTCACATCACTTCGGACCAGGCCCGCTGTATTCCCTTCAGCAGAGCTTCCATCGACTCCAGCACCCCTTTCTCCCTCCAGATGGACGGTGAACCCATGCTGGGCACCCAGCAGGCGTCCCTCGAAGTTCTCCAGGGGAGTTTGCAGGTTCTTATCCCTCCGGGTGCCAGGTATTTGCTTTCAGGTGAAAAGGTATAATTACTGTTCGCAGCGGTAACCCTCCCGGGTTCTACGGGACTCTTCCTCCACGAAATCGACTTCTTACTCGGTTCTCTGCGTTTGCTCGAGTTCTCTATTTTCCAGCATCCTGAACATCCATGAAAAACATCTTGAAAGGTAAAGTCCTGATCGCGGTGCTGGTGATTGCCGGTATTTTGTCGTGTTCCAGCCTTGCCTACATCCTGGTGAGACGTCCTGCCGCCCCGCCTCCAGACCTGACACCTGAATCAGCCATTTTAACCATTATCCCTGCCCCCACATCCACACCGCACTTCCAGCCGCCCACGGTGACGCCGTTCCCTCCCACCCCAACAACATCCCCCACACCCGCGCCGGGTCAGTTCGCAATCGGAGTGTATGTTCTGGTTATCAATACAGGAGGAGAGGGGTTGAACATCCATTCGGAACCAAGCATAAATGCAAAGGTGCTTTTCTCCGGGAATGATGCCGAGGTATTCCTGATCAAAGACGGCCCTGTGGATGCAGAAGGTTTCACCTGGTGGCTTCTCTCCGCCTCCTACGATGCGACCCGCACAGGCTGGGCAGTGCAGAATTATTTATCGGTCATCCCGTCACATTAAATATTCTCGAAGAGACGAACATGAAACCAACCTCCATCACTGCCAATCGCGAGAAAAAAGAATTCTCTGTCATCTGGGACGACAACCATGTGAGCTTGTACCCGTTTTCCATGCTGCGGGCGGGGTGTCCCTGCGCCGAATGCCGCGGTGGTCATGACAAAATGGGCGACACCCCCGACCCTTCCGTTTTCACCAGGGAGATGCCTGACTCCCCTGCCACCCATATCCGCAACGTCCTGGCGGTCGGTTCGTACGGCATCACCCCGGTGTGGGAAGACGGACACGATGCAGGGATTTACAAGTGGGAATACTTGCGGGCATTATGCCCCTGTGGAGAATGCAGTAAATGATAATCCGGCGGCAGGGACCCTGCCGCCGGATTTGTTTAATTCATAAGTAATCATTTTGGTGAACTGCCCGGCATATTATCCCGTATCGCTTGAATTTCTTCCCGCAGTATCTTCACTTCCTGCTCAATCTGCTCGCCATGGCGGGATATTTTTTGCAGGGATTTGAACAGCAGCCAAACAAGAAGTATCGGTATGCACAAAATGATTACATTGAAAAAGATAATAATTATCTCACCCAGACCAAATGAGTTGAACATGAGTGGTACTCCTTCATATAATAGTATAAATATAATCAATCATGGTGTGTTCGTCGGCGTCCAGACGGGAGTCAGCGTGGGAGTGAAAGTAGGCGTGATTTTTAGGTGTTGAAAGGCCTCTGTGCGCCATGCTTCCGGCATCACGTTTGCCGGTAATGCGATCAACGCGTTCCAACTATTTTGGGCACCTTCAGCCGATAAGGGGTCTCCGATCGCTTCAAGGAACTGCGCTTCCCAGTAATAGACTTGCGCCTTGGTGCCGTCATTTCGAGCCAATGGCAGGGCTTTTTGATCTGCCTCGATATATGCATTGTTGGGATTTCCCTGCATGAAATAAGAGCGTGCCAACCCGAGGTAAGAATCAAAATCGAACGGATCGTATTTAAGCGCCGATTTAAAATCTGTCTCTGCCAGGTTGGGGCTGTCCAGGTTCAGGTAAGCAGATCCGCGCTGGAAATAGGATTCGGGGTTGCGCCGGTCGGCTTCGATCGCTTTATTCAATACCTCCACCGCATGTTCGTAATCCCCGGCGGCGTTGTAAGCTGTACCCAGCAGCCGCAATGAACTGGCATCCTCAGGATTGAAAACCGTGTATGTCTTGAGTACTATGATCGCCTGGGTCGTCTGACCTGTCCGAATGTACGCATTTGCAAGCGTCAGGTAAACCGGCACCAGGGTCATATCAAGCTCATTGGCACGGATCGCGGCCGCCAGTGCCGCATCGTTATCTCCCAAACTCAATTGGGCATCTGCCATATAAAGGTAGGCCAGGGCAGATTCGGGGGTGATTTCCAAAGCAGTCTCCAGGTCCTGTACCGCTGAGGACGGGTTGCTTTCGACCGTGTAAGCTCCGCGTGCAATGTAAGCCTCGGCAAAGTTCCTATCCAGGATAATCGCTTCGTTAAGGTCAGCATTGACATCTGCATACTTATTCATCCCCAGGTTGGCCCGGGCTCGACCCAGGAAAGCCGGTGCAAACGTGGTGTCGCGGTTGATGGCAGTCTGGTATGAATCCTTGGCGCTGCGGAAATCCCCCTGCAGGCGGTAACTCTCGCCAATGTAATAATATACATCTATTGCATTCGGCTCGGTTTTAAGCACATCCTGGAATTGAACCCGTGCAGTCGCAAAATCACCCAGTGCCAGGGAACGCAGACCGGCATCATATGAAGCGCGTGTCAATACCGGGTGGGTGGTATTCACATATAGCGGGGTAGGAGTGTACGTGTTAACCAGGAACATCCATAACGGCGTGGGACCAAAGTAAGTGGGTGTGGCGGTTCGAAAGGCAGGTGTGATACTCGGCGTTAAAGTGATGGTAAGAGTGGGGCGGGGGGTAGGGGTTTGGTAAGGGGGGGCCGCGCGTTGGGTAAACAGCAAAGACCTGCCAAGGAGTAGACCTCCAATAATGATCACCGCAATTCCCAATATCGACAAAATCCGCACCAGCGGTCGGTCCCATCCGCTGGTCTTCTCCTTGTGCTCCTGGGAGTGGATCAATTTCTCCTCCCACAAGCGCGGCCGGTTGAGCGGGAAGGGTGGCACTGAATCGTCCGGAGGGAGTCCTCCCAGCAGGATCATGCCGCGTTTGGCAACCGCATTCTGTGGGTCTGCCTGGAGCACCATCTGGAGGCAATATATCTGTTCCTTTTGCGTGTCCACCGCTGCGCTGAGCCAGAGCCAGTACTTGGGATTTTTTTGATCCGTTTTGAGCAGGCGGGTCAACAAATCGCGCGCCCGCCCCCGGTCCCACACGTGCAGGGCTTCCATTGCCTCCCGGAGCATCGTGTTTTCCCCGGATTCTTCCGACAACAGTCCGTCATCATCAGTCATCAATTTAGTTTAGCACAGCCTGAGGGTGTGGGCAAGTGAAACGTGTATAATCTTCACATGTGTAGAATCCTGGCCAGCCTTTTCATAATGCTGATTTTGACCTCATGTGCAGGGAATACGACAGTAGCTACAAGTTTTCCGCCGGCAGTCCCATTCCATACCGCAACCCCTTCTTGGACTCCCACCCTCTTACCGGCATTAACTGAAATCGTTCACCCAACAACCACCCCATTGATTTATATAGTAGTCCAGGGGGATACGCTGATCGGCATTGCCGGGCGCTACGGCATCACGCCTGAGATGCTGATTGCCGCCAATCCAGGTGTCCAGGCGGCAGTTCTCCCGGTTGGGACACAGCTCATCATCCCGGCTGGCGATGCGACCCCCCCAGAGTCGTTGCCCACCCCGGTCCCTCTCTCGATCCAACGGGCGCGCTGCTGGATTGAATCGGATGGCGGATTGTGGTGTTTCGCCCTGTTGCCCAATCCGACCGCTGATACACTCGAAAATCTTTCCGCTGAGTTTACTTTACTGGATGCTGGCGGTCATGAGTTCGCCAGCGGAACTGCCTTTGGGTTGCTGGATATCCTCCCTCCAGGCGAGTCCGTACCGCTGGCAATCCATTTTCCTCCCCAGGAAAAAACCGAATTCTCCGTAACGGCTCACATGCTGACGGCTCTTCGTCTACTGTCGGGGGATACACGCTATTTGCCAGTGATCCTTGAAAATATATTGGTCACGGTGGATTCCTCCGGGAGGACGGCTCAGGCATCCGGGCGGGTTATTATGTCCGGGGCTGGAACAGCCAGCACTCTCTGGGTGCTGGCAACTGCTTATGACACCGAAGGGAATGTGGTGGGCGTTCGCAGGTGGGAATCCACCTCGGTTCTTTCAACGGGTGGCCTCGTTTCATTCGATTTCCTGGTATCAAGTGTGGGGCCGGTTATTGATAGGGTGAAATTCCTGGCAGAAGCCAGACCATAATAAAAAACCCTCTCCGTGTCGGAGAGGGTTTTTTCGTCTGGAGGCCAGGCTATGGTTGCAGGTATAAATAGCGTTCCAGTGGGATGCTGATCGGGGTCACGACAAACCCTTTTACATTCGGTTTGACCAGTTCGTAGGATATATCGTGCATAATAAACAGCGCAGGTGCATCCTGGACGATCATTTGCTCTACCTGCTGGTAGAGCTGGATCCGCTTGGTGACATCCCGCTTAACACGTGCCTGGTCGAGGATTGCATCCATCGCCGGGTCACTAAATTTCCCGGTATTCTGCTGCGCGCCGGTATGGAAAAGCACATCGGCAAAATTCTCCGGGTCCGGGTAATCGCCACACCAGCCGCTTGAGAATAACTGGCCATGCTGACCGGAATTCAGCAAATCAAGGTATCGATCCGGTTCAAGGTTTTCAATGGTAATGGTCACACCCAGGTTTTGCTGCCACATTTGTGCCATGGCTGCCACGCTCGGGCCTGCCGAATTGCCAAACCCTGCATCGGTGAACGTTATGGGAGGCAACCCCTGCGAGCCGCCATATTTGGATTCTGCCAGCAACTGGCGCGCTTGCGCGGGGTCATAGGGAAGCCCCTGGAGGTTCAGGTTGTAACCTGGCAGGGCGGGTGGATAGAGGCCGGTGGCTGGGATGCCGACTCCACTATTGACCACGTCTATATATTTCTGCCGGTCGAAAGCCATGGTAAAAGCCTGGCGCACTTTGACATCATCGAAGGGTGGCTGGCTTACATCAAAAACCACATACTCGGTGCAGAGGCTCACTCCGCTGTACACATCGGGATGGAGGGGGTCAGCCGGATCCAGCACACGTGCGACATCGGATGAAGATATTCCGGTCATATCGATCTCACCCGATTCGAACAGGTTGATGCCAATGCCCGAAAACAATTCAACCACTATTTGCGGGATGGATGGCGCTCCAAGATAGAAATCCTGGTTGGCATCGTAGACCATTAATTGGAAGCTGTCCCAACGGGTCAGTTTATAGGGTCCCGTGCCATTCGGAGTCCGGTACCAATTCGATCCGGATTCGACGTTTTTCTGATCCAGTACGAAGGCAACCGGCATGGTCAGTTTGTAAAGGAAATAAGGTTTGGCTCCATCGATCGTGACCTGCAGGGTGTGGTCATCGATCGCTTTTAACCCGGAAATGTGATCCGCTGTGCCTGCCTTCATCTCGGCCACACCCACGATATCGCCCAGATAGGTCAGGACGGTATCGGATTGGGTGGCAGGTTTGGCAGCCCGTTCCCAGGAATAGATCACGTCCTGAGCCACCACGGCACGACCGTCATGGAACGTTGCATTTGTCCGCAAATGAAACGTGTAAACCGTGCCATCGGTAGAAATGTCCCAAGATTCTGCCAGTTCGGGAACCAGGTTCAGGCTGGTATCGAGAGACACCAGTCCGCTGAAAACGCGTTTATCTCCAGAATCGTGTTCGGTCGCCGGATCGTAGTCACGCGGGTTGGTGCTTTCGCCTCCTGAAAGGAAAAGTGCCTTGCTGCGGTTCACCCCGTTGACTACCGGCGATTCAAAGATCATCCCATTCAGCAATGCAGCGATGTCTTTGGCATAAAAATCGTATGCCGAAGTTGAACCGTAAGTCAGCATGAAAAACAAGCGCGACCCATAAATTGCTGTCGTCAGGTTTATTTTCAGGTCACTGCTGTTGCTTTGAGCCGTCACCACTTGGCTCCAAGCCGGTGTGCCATCTGAACGGGAAAGTGCTTCGTTACTGACCACAACGACATTGGTTAACCCGTTCAAGGCAGAACTGCTGAGGGAGTTCATTGTTGATTCAGGCGTATCACCCGCCTGGGCTGCAAACACGTATAGAGATGAAAACACGGTCTGGTCAGGGCTGGCAAAACCAATCACCGACTGGTCACCCTGCGTGGGCGTTTGCTCAGTCCATCCGGCTGGATAGTGTACCCGCACACCGCTCTCCAGGTTTACGTAAGTCAGCGGCTCAATCGTTGGAGTTAACGTGGCCGAATTGGCTGGTAAGTTGGCTGGTGCACTCGTGGGAGTGGCAACACCCGTAAGGTGGCACGCCAAAAGCATAAAAGCTGTAACCGTCAGGAGGGAAATATACCTAAATTTAGGATTCATTTTGGCCTCCGGTTATGGCGGCGGGTGGTGACGATCACCGGAATGGCAATCACAACAATAGCCAGGATGCAGCCGATAAGACCAAACTCGATTCCTGTCAGCACCCCGGAGCTGATCCCAAGTTGCTGTGCCAAAGACACCGAGGTTGGCGCAGGGCCCGGGGGTTGGGCAGATGCTGCCGGAGTGACCGAAGCTTGCGCCTGGGTCGGTCGCGGCGTTGAAACTGGCGGCGCCAACGGGGCAGCTCCGATCGGGACAAAAGTCGGTACTTGAGTGGGAGTGAAGACCGGTGTGGGATTCGAGGTGCCCACGCGCGGCGCTGCGCCTATCGAAGATCGCCAGGCATCTTCCAGTCCGTTCGTATCAAAACCATAAGAAGACGCCAACGCTTGATCGATCGTATTTCCATTTCGCAGGGAGATTAACAGGGCAGTCATCTTGTCCCGCCCAAAGGTCTGAATGAGATAATTGACCACGCTGTAAGCTTCTGTATAAGAAAGATTGGCGCGGTTACCTTCATCCGAGAAAGCGCCCGCCAGAGAACTGAGGGCAAGCAACTGGTTGGCAGCCTTGGCCTGATCAAATTGGTTCACTTCGGCAGCAGCTGGTCCTCCTTCTCCGTACATTGCAAGCCCCTCATTCAGCCAGGTTGGGATGAAACCCAGGCAGGAGAATGTTAAATGTCCAACCAGAACGTGAGTCAGTTCATGTGCTTCAGTGCTTTTACCCCAGTCCAATTGATCGGTTGAAACTCCTATGATGACGATGTTTGTTTCAGGGGATGCCTGGCCGCCGATCCAGGATGGTTCATAAAGGATGGAAGCTTTCAAATCATCGGTGTTGGCATAAATATAAATATCGACCGGCTTGTCGGAGCTGATACCCACTTCGCTGGAAAGGCGGACCAGCGCCGCTGCTGCAGCATCATGCAAGGCTTGCCCGAAAGACTGGCCGCCGTCATAATAATGAAGGTTGATGTTTCCCCCGGAGATTCCCTGCCAGTTGTGGGTGCTGTCCAGCCAGATGATCGTTTGGGTTGGACTGGTGAATTTGACTCCACTGGCATCTTCCACCAGCCAGTGCCACCAGAGCGTTGCCCCCGGCGGAAGAGAACCGGACTGGCGCATATCCCACGCCCATTCCACCTGCACGTCACCCGCCGCTGTGAACTGGGGGAAGGCTTTGGCTATCACCGTACCGCAGGTCAACTGGTCTGCACCATATTCGAGCACCACCGAGGTGATATTGGATCCGGATTTAAACTCGGCCTTGAATGTGGCGGTATTTGGAAATGAAAGAGTCGGCGTGTCACTGATGAGCTGGATGCCTGTTTGGGCTTGCACAGGGATTACCATGCTACATAATAGCAAGCCGAGTAGAGGAAAAATAATCAAGCGGATTTTCGTCATGGTTCTCCTCTCTTAATTGAAAGCAAATGCAATATAGTATAGCATTTTTCTTGACTCTCCTCCCAAACCCTGATAGACTTGCCCGCTGGTCATTCCTGCCCTGCGTACAGAGTCCCGAAGGGAAAAGGAGAGTGCAGACCGGTAGTCCGGCGCGTAAACCTTGTATGGACGGGGTGCCTTTGGTATAATTGCCCCGCTTAAGCCGGGAAAGGACGCTTGCCGACGTAGCTCAACCGGCAGAGCAACCGCCTTGTAAGTGGTAGGTTACGGGTTCAATTCCCGTCGTCGGCTTGGATTGTTTTCAAAGCCCTTCCCGCTTTTTGGCTTGTCGGTTGACCTCATCAATGGGATGAGTCCAGCGACCGGCTGGTGGAACGGCTGGCAAATATGGGCAGTTACCCAAGTGGCCAAAGGGGACTGACTGTAAATCAGTTGGCAAAAGCCTTCGGAGGTTCGAATCCTTCACTGCCCACCTCCGCCCTCATAGCTCAGTCGGTAGAGCACATTCTTGGTAAGAATGGGGTCATGGGTTCAAATCCCATTGAGGGCTTCGCGGCCTCGTAATTATTTATCAAGGAAGGAGTAAGGATTATGGCGAAGCAGAAGTATCAGCGGACGAAACCGCACATGAACGTGGGGACCATGGGGCACATTGACCATGGCAAGACGACCTTGACGGCGGCGATCACCAAGTACAGCCAGTTCCTGGGGAAGGCGCAATTTCGGGCGTACGATACGATCGACAATGCGCCGGAGGAAAAGGCGCGCGGCATCACGATCAATATTGCGCACGTGGAATACGAGACCGACAAGCGTCACTATGCCCACGTGGACATGCCGGGTCACCGCGACTACATCAAGAACATGATCACGGGAGCGGCGCAGGTGGATGGTGCCATCCTGGTGGTGGCCGCACCGGACGGGCCGATGCCGCAGACGCGTGAGCACGTGCTGCTGGCCAGGCAGGTGGAAGTGCCGAGCATCGTGGTGTACCTGAACAAGGTGGACCAGATGGACGATCCGGAACTGCTGGAACTGGTGGAGATGGAGCTGCGAGAGCTGTTGAACGGGTATGGTTTTCCGGGTGACACGACCCCCATAGTGCGCGGCAGCGCTCTGAAAGCGTTGGAGAGCCCATCGACGGATCCGAATGCCCCCGAGTATGCCAGCATCAAGGAACTGCTGCGCGTGATCGACGAATATATCCCGGAGCCGAAGCGCGAGAACGACAAGCCGTTCATGATGCCGATCGAAGACGTGTTCTCGATCAAGGGACGCGGGACGGTGGTGACCGGGCGTGTGGACCGGGGAATTATCAAAATTGGTGAACCGGTGGAAATCATTGGCTTGCGTGAGACCCGCAACTCGGTGGTGACCGGCGTGGAGATGTTCCACAAGATGATGGATGAGGGCATGGCGGGAGACAACCTGGGCCTGCTGCTGCGCGGCATAGAGCGCACCGATGTGGAACGCGGCCAGGTGGTGGCCAAGCCCGGCAGCATCACCCCGCATACCAAGTTCACTGCGAAAGTGTACGTGCTGAAGAAGGAAGAGGGTGGGCGGCACAGTGCATTCTTCAATGGGTACCGCCCGCAATTCTACATCCGCACCATGG
>Ga0326726_10001868_pt1 | contig 19594 bp, 19 predicted proteins | sample MHFenrmetagenome_2_FD_207603 | JGI IMG/M metagenome (GOLD analysis project Ga0326726, IMG submission 207603) | Lab enriched peat soil microbial communities from Michigan Hollow, Ithaca, NY, United States - MHF15MN | ecosystem: Environmental > Terrestrial > Soil > Wetlands > Peat | place: USA... | reverse complement strand
ACAAATTCGCGCCTGAGGGCTATCGCGACGAGGTTCGCGACCGCATGCTCGAGCTGATCAATCGGAAGGTCGAGGGCGAGGACATCACGATCGCGCCGACCGCGGAGCCCGAGCACAAGATCATCGATATCATGGAAGCGCTCAAAGCGAGCCTCGCCGCCGGCCATTCGCGCAAACCCGCGCAACAAGCCGAGCCCGCCGCGGAAAAGAAAGCCGCCAAGCCTAAGGCCGCCGCCAAGAAGCGCGTCGCCGCGAAGTAACGGGAACGCCATGAAGGCGTATTCCACGCGAGAGGTGGCCGACCTGCTCGGTATCCGCGCGCAGCGCGTGCGCTACCTCGTGCGCTCAGGCGTCGTCGCACCGCGCTCCGGGCCGAGCGGCCACTTCGAGTTCTCCTTCCAGGATCTCGTTTTGCTGCGCACCGCGAAGGGGCTCGAGGACGCGAAGGTCAAGCCGCGCCGGATCCTGAGCGCGCTGCGCGCGCTCGCCGAGCAGCTCCCAGCCGATAGACCCTTGAGCGCCGTGCGCGTGCAGATCGACGGCGATCGCGTGATCGTTCGCGACAGCAGCACCAGCTGGGAGCCCGAGTCGAAGCAGACCCTATTCGACTTCAACGTGCGCGAGCTCGGCGAGAAGGTCGCGCCGCTCGCGCGTGACTCGGTGCAGCGTGCGTTGCACTCCGCCGGGAACGCCGACGAGCTCTTCGAGGCCGCGCTCGAGAGCGAGGAGATTGGCGCGAGCGGAGAAGCCGAGCTCGCCTACCGGCGCGTGCTCGAGACCGACTTCGATCACGTCGCGGCCCGGATCAACCTCGGACGCCTGCGCCACCAAGCGCGTGCGCTCGACGACGCGGAACGCCTTTATCGCGAAGCGCTCGCGCTCGACCCGAACCACCCCACCGCGCGCTTCAATCTCGGCGTCGTCCTCGAAGATCGGGGCGCGACCAAGGAGGCGATAGCGGAGTACGTCGAGGCGGCGCGGCTCGATCCGCGCGTGGCGGACGTGCACTTCAATCTCGCGCGGCTCTATCAGCAGGCCGGCGACGAGCAGGCGGCATTGCGGCACTTCTCGCGGTTCCGAGCGCTGACTCGCGACCGCGACTGATTAGGTGTCGCTTCCCGCGCGCCGCCGTCGGCGGCTGCCGAAGGGCGTTCCCGAGACACGCTAAGAAACCATCCCTGGGGCTCGGCGCCGCACATCCCTGTGCGGCGACGGTCTCGGGAACGCCCTTCGGCAGCCACCGCCGACGACGCGCGGGAAGCGACGGATTGTTATTCGCTCGTGGGCCGCCCGCTGAATCGCTCGCTAGGAGGCTGCGAGGCGCTGGAATTGTTCGGCGAGGAGCGGGCCCGTCGCTTGGTCTTCGTGCTTGAAGAAGACGTGAGCTTCGGTGAGGTTTGCCGCTCGTAGGCGCGCGAGCCACACGTCGAGGTCGGAGGGCGTGTAGACGACCCTGCGCAACCGGAGGTACGCCCAGTCCGCGGTCCACGGCAGGTCTCCGGCAAGCGGTTCGTCGACTTCGCTGTGGACCAGCGCGAGATTGCGCGCTCCGAGCACGGCGTAAACCTCGGGCGCGAGCCACGATGCGTTGCGGAACTCGAATGCGGCGCGGCAGCCGGGCGGCAAGTGCGCGACGAAGGACGAGAGCGCCGCGACGTCGACTTTCGCGAACGGCGGCAATTGAAACAGGATCGAGCCGAGGCAAGGCTTCAGCGCCTCGAGCGCGGCGAACAGGAAGTCGAGCTCGCCCTTACAATCCTTTAGCCGCTTCACGTGCGTGATCCGGCGCGGCGCTTTGATCGCGAAACGAAAGGACTCGGGGACTTGAGCGCGCCACGCGCCGATCGCGTCGGAGTTCGGCATCCGATAGAAAGTATTGTTGATCTCTACGACCGGTAGGCGCGTCGCGTAGTACGCGAGCATCGCCTTCGCGGCGGTCTTCTCCGGATAGAACGCCCCGACCCACTCCTTGTACGAAAACCCGCTCGTCCCCGCCAGAACTCTCATAACACTCGTGATGTCCGACTGGATGCGTGAGAGATCGTATCCGGGACCGTCGCCGCACAGGGATGTGCGGCGCCGAGCCCCAGGGACGGCGTCTTGGCGTGTCCCGGGAACGATCTCTCACGCGTCCAGTCGGACATCACACCTTCTCTGGTTTGGGTAGAAGCGGGAACGGAGCTATGCTTGACGACAATGCCCGCTCACCGCGCGGTGATCGATCCTAGACGTGCGCGCGCAGCGGCAGCAAGTCGAAGCTCGGTTGTGCTGCGTTTCAGCGGGCCGCCAACCGCAACGAACAAATCGGCAGACGCCGGCGGTCGCTCCACCGCGACCGACGATGAAGATGGGACTTCAGATGAGCCAGTACGCACAGATTCAAGAGCACCTGCTTGCCAAACAGGCCGAGCTGACGCGACGGCTCGAGCGCCTCAAGGAGAATCTCACCGCCGGCCGCAGCGCGGACTCGCAAGAGCAGGCGCAGGAGCTCGAAAATGCCGAGGTCGTCGACGCGCTCGGCAACGAGGCCCGCCACGAGATCAGCAAGATCGCCAAAGCGCTGGATCAGATCAAGAACGAAACGTACGGGATTTGCGGCGACTGCGGCGAGACGATTCCGATGGCGCGGCTCGTCGCGCAGCCGTTCGCCGATCGCTGCATCCGCTGCGCGACCGCAGCGGAGTCCCCACGCAAACGCCGTTAGCTAGGCCGCGCTCGCACGCGCCGGAGCCTCGGCGCAGAGCGCCGGCGTTTCCCACGTCTCGAGCAACCGCTGCTCGTGCTCGGCCGCGCGGGCCGCGGCTTCCTTCTTGATTGGACCATAGCCGCGAACGGCCCTCGGGCCGCGTGCAAGCTCGAGCGCGAGCTCGAATCGCCGATCGTCTAGCTCGGCGATTACCCGCTCGAGCACTCGCTCATAGCGGGTGATCAACGCCCGCTCGAGCCGACGGTCCGCGCCATAGCCGAACGGGTCGAGCTTCGTGCCCCTCAAGAACTTGAGCTTCGCTAGCACCCGGAGCACCGGCAGCACCCACGGCCCGAGCTCGTATTTCTTCGGCCTCCCCGTCGCCGGATCCGTGCCCGCGAGGAGCGGCGGGGAGAAATGGAACGTGGGCCGTGCATCGGCCCCGAAGTTTCGGCGCAGGCTCGCGAGGAAATCCGTCTCCGTGTGCAGACGCGCGACCTCGTACTCGTCCTTGTAAGCGAGCAGCGCGAAGTAGTTGCGCGCGACTGCATCGACGAGCTCCTGGCTTCCGGGCCGCACACGCTGCTCCGCCGCCGCGACGCGATCGACGAGCTTGCGGTACCGGTCCGCGTAGGCGCGGTTCTGGTACTGCACGAGAAACGCCTCGCGCCTCGCGATCGCCTCGGCCGCCGTTTTGGACGGCTGCTCGTCGTCTTCTCTCGCGGTCGCGAGACGCTCGACCTGCTCCGGGCTCTCGGCGGCGAATCGACCCCAGTCGAACGCGAGCTTGTTCTCCTCGACGTTGCGCCCGTAGAGCTCGAGCGCGCGATAGAGCGCGGCACCGGACACCGGCAGCTGCCCGCGCTGGAACGCGAAGCCGAGCATCAGCACGTTCGCGCCAATGCTGTCGCCGAGCAGATCGGAGGCGAGCCGCGTCGCGTCGAGCGTCGCGACGCCGTTCGCGCGGCTCGCCGTGCGCAGCGCGTCGAGCATTTTCGCGCCGGGGAACACGAAGTCGCGGTCGCGGATGAAGCTCGGCGGCAGCTCCTCGTGCACGTTGACGATCACAGCCGAGCGCTTCGCCGACAGCATCGACAGCGGCTCGCGGCCGGCCGCAACGACGAGATCCGCGCCGAGCAGGAGATCCACCTGGCCGGCCGGAATTCGCATCCCGTGCAGCCGGCTGCGGTCCGTCGAGATCCGAACGTGCGATAGCACCGCGCCATACTTCTGCGCGAGGCCGGTCTGATCGAGCTGCGCGACGTGCTTGCCTTCGAGATGCGCCGCGAGGCCGAGCAGGCCGCTCGCGGTCACGACGCCCGTGCCGCCGATGCCCGCGATCAGGATGTTGTGCACCGGGCCGTTCTCCGCCCGCGTCGGCTCCGGCAAGCTCGGCAATACCTCGGACGCGAGCGGCCGCGGCGGATTGCGCTTCGCGCCGCGCAGCGTGACGAAGCTCGGACAAAAGCCCTCGAGGCAGCTGAAGTCCTGATTGCAGGACGATTGGTTGATTCGGCGTTTGCGGCCGAACTCGGTCTCGAGCGGCATCACGGACAGGCAGTTCGACTGCACGTTGCAGTCGCCGCAGCCCTCGCAGACAAGCTCGTTGATCACGACGCGCTTGTCGGGCGCCTCGATCGTGCCGCGCTTGCGCTTGCGGTGCAGCTCGGCGGCGCAAGTCTGGTCGTAGATCAGCGCCGAAACGCCCTTGACCTCGCGCAGCTCGCGCTGCAAGCGATCGAGATAGCGCCGATCGTGCACGGTCACGTCCGCCGGCAGCGACCCGCGCGCGTACTTTTCCGGGTGATCGCTCACGACCATCACGGGCCGGACGCCCTCGGCCGCGAGCTGCTGCGCGACGCCGGCCACCGTGAGGTTTCCCTCGACGGGCTGCCCGCCGGTCATCGCAACCGCGTCGTTGAACAGGATCTTGTAGGTCATGTTCACGCCGGCGGCGACGGCCGCGCGGATCGCGAGCACGCCCGAGTGCGCGTAGGTGCCGTCGCCCAAGTTCTGGAAGACGTGCTGGGTTGTCGTGAACGGCGCCTGGCCGATCCAGGTCGCGCCCTCGCCCCCCATCTGCGTGTAGGTGACCGTGCCGCGGTCCATCCATGCCGCCATGTAGTGACAGCCGATGCCGCCGATCGCGCGGCTGCCTTCGGGCACCCGCGTCGACGTGTTATGCGGGCAGCCCGAGCAGAAATGCGGATGGCGCTGCACGTCGGTCGTGAGCGCGGGCAGGTGCGCTTCTTGCTGCTCGAGGAAGCGCACGCGCTCCTCGATGTCGGAGCTCGAGTAGAACCGAAGCATACGCTTCGCGAGCACGCGCGCGATCAGCGCCGGCGTGAGCTCGCCGTTCGACGGCAACAACCACTCGCCGCGCTCGTCGCGCTTGCCGACGATCAACGGCCGCGTCCGCGCCTGCCAGTTGTAGAGCTGCTCCTTGAGCTGGCTTTCGATGACGCTGCGCTTCTCCTCGACGACGATGATCTCCTCGAGCCCCTCCGCGAAACGGCGGATCGTCTCAGGCTCGAGCGGCCAGCTCATCCCGACCTTGAACAGCTTGATGCCGATCTGCGCCGCGCGCTCTTGGTCGATGCCGAGGTCGTCGAGCGCCTGGAGCGTATCGAGATGAGCCTTACCGGTCGTCACGATGCCGAGCCGCGACGTGCGGCCCTCGATCACCGTGCGGTTGAGAGCGTTCGCGCGTGCGAAGGCGAGCGCCGCGCGCAGCTTGTGCCTCTGAAGGCGGTACTCCTGATCGTTCGGCGGATCGGGCCAGCGGATGTTGAGGCCGCCCGGCGGCATGTCGAAGACAGGCGTCACGATCCGCATCTCTTGCGGCAACAGCTCGAACGACTGCGTCGCGTCCGCCGTTTCTTGCGTAACCTTGAGGCCTATCCAGCAGCCGCTGAAACGCGACAACGCGAAGCCGTAGACCCCGAGCTCGACGATCTCGCTCACGTCGACCGGATTGAGCACCGGGATCATCGCGTCGACGAAGTTATATTCGCTCTGGTGCGGCAGCGACGACGATTTGCACGTGTGATCGTCGCCCGCGACGACGAGCACGCCGCCGTGTGCCGACGTGCCGGCGGCGTTGCCGTGCTTGAGCGCGTCGCCCGAGCGGTCGACGCCGGGACCCTTGCCGTACCAGAGCGAGAACACGCCGTCGTAGCGCGCGCCCGCGAACAGATTGGTTTGCTGCGAGCCCCAGATCGAGGTGGCCGCGAGGTCCTCGTTCAGCCCGGGCTGGAAGCGGATGTCGGCCGCCTCGAGGAACTTGCCTGCGCGCCAGAGCTCGCGGTCGAGCCCGCCGAGCGGCGAGCCGCGATAGCCCGACACGAAGCCCGCGGTATGCAGCCCGGCGGCGCGGTCGCGGTAGCTCTGCGCGAGCAGCAGCCGCACCAGCGCTTGCAGACCGGTGATGAACAAGGTACCCGGCTCGAACCGATACCAGTCATCCAACCGTGCAATTTGGCGCAGCTGCATACGGTGCTCGACGCTCTCCTTCCCCGCTCGGGACGCGGCATTATGGTCCATCGCGCAGGCACTGTCTCACTTTCCCGTGGCGGTGAAAGGGAGACGACATGGGCTGCTTGCGACGCGGCGTCAGCTTCTCGCGCGGCGCGTCACCGCCTTCGACAATAATTCCGCGTCGACGTTGCCGCCGGAAAGGATCACGGCAACGCAGCTCCGCTGCGGTGGGCTGCGCAGCAGGGCGGCGAGCGCCGCGGCGCCCGACGGCTCCAACACGACCTTGAGGTGCTCGGCCGCGAGCGCCATCGCCTCGAGCACCGCATCGTCATCGACGGCCACGGCGCCCGCGAGCTCGCGCCGGTTGATCGCGAACGTGATCGCGCCGGGGGCGGGGGCGCGCAGGCCGTCGCAAAGAGTCGGCGGATGCCCCGTCACGACGCGCCGCTCACCCGCGCGCAGCGAGTCCGCGAGCCTCGTGTAGCCCGTCGGCTCGACCGCATAGACGGCACAGTCTGGAAACTGGGACTTGATCGCGAGCGCCGAGCCCGCTACGAGACCACCGCCGCTGCACGGTGTGTAGAGGGCGTCGAGAGTCACGTGCTTGAGCGCGAGCGTGCGGCCGAGCTCGAGCGCGGCAGTGCCCTGCCCCGCGATCACGTGCGCGTGGTCGAAGGGCGGCACGAGCGCCGCGCCTTGCTCCGTGGCCAGCCCCGCGGCGATCGCCTCGCGGTCGTCGCGCTCGCGATCGTAGAGAACGACCTCCGCGCCGTAAGCGCGCGTGCCGTCGAGCTTCGCCCGCGGGGCGTCGTGAGGCATCACGATCGTCGCTCGGCAGCCGAGCCAATGAGCCGCGATTGCGACCGCCTGTGCGTGGTTCCCCGACGAGAATGCGACGACGCCCGCGCTGCGCTCCGCTTGCTTAAGCTGAAGAAGCCGGTTCAGCGCGCCGCGGATCTTGAAGCTGCCGCCGCGTTGCAAGCATTCCGCTTTGAGCATCACGCGCGTGCCGATGCGGCGGCTCAGCGCGTCCGACTCGAGCACGGGCGTTTCGACGATCCAGTCGCGGATGCGCAGGTGCGCTTCGGCGACGTCATCGGCAGTCGGCAGCACGTTTTGCATCGGTCTCGAAGCCTCGTCAGCTAGTCTAGCTCAGGTAAACTCGCGCACGCCGCGTGACATCCGAGCCGATCGAGAGCATGAATCCCGCACCGTTAGTCGCCCTCGATCGAGTCGACGTCGACATTGGCGGAGCGCCCGTGCTGCGCGGTATCACGTGGCGACTCGAGCGCGGCGAGCGCTGGGGCGTCGTCGGCGGCAACGGCAGCGGCAAGACCACGTTCCTCGGCCTGCTTGCGGGAACGGTCTGGCCCGCGCCGGAGCGCGGCGAGCGCCGCTACGACTTCGGCCGCGGCGCCGAGCACGATGCGGTCGCTGCGCGCAGCGAGATCGTCGTCGTGAGCCACGAGCTTCAGGATCGGTACGCGCGCTTGAGTTGGAACTTCACGGCGCTCGACGTGGTGCTGTCGGGCGTCTACCGCACCGACGTCCCGCGCCGGCACCCCGAACCGCGGGAGCGCAAGCTCGCGCTCGCGACGATGGGCGAGCTCGGCGTCGCGCTTCTCGCGCCGCGCCGCTTCCTCGAGCTGTCGCGCGGCGAGCAGCGCCGGGTGCTGATCGCGCGCGGCGTCGCGTTCGCGCCGAGCGTGCTGTTGCTCGACGAGCCCGCGAGCGGCCTCGACCGTGCCGCGCGAATCGAGCTCGGAGCTCTGCTCGAGCGAGTGCCGGAGCGGGTCGCGCTCGTCTGCGCGGCACACGTCGAAGCCGACTTGCCGGCCACGATCGACCGGGTCCTGCGCCTCGAGCGCGGCCGGATCGTCGCGAGCGCGACGCGCTCCGCGGCCGCGGGCGGCGGCCACGAGCGGCGCGCGGGGCATGGTGCGTCGGCCCGCGCGGCGGTCGAGCGAGCCGCTACGCGAGCGCGCGGCGCGGAGGACGCTTCGAGCCGCGAACGGCCGTCCGCGGAAGGAGATCGGCCGCTGCCGCTCGTCGAGCTCGAGAACGCGAGCGTCTGGCTCGGCCCGCGCCGCGTGCTCCGCGACCTCGATTGGCGAATCGACGCGGGGCAACAATGGCTCGTGACGGGCGCCAACGGCTCCGGCAAGAGCACGCTGCTGCGCCTCTTGCATGGACAACTGCGGCCGGCAAGAGGGGGCGCGATCCGCTGGCCCGCGCTTGGGCTACCGCGCAGCGTCTGGACGCTGCGCCGGCAGGTCGCCTGGGTATCGCCCGAGCTGCAGGCGGCCTATCGGTATCCGACGACCGTGCGCGACTGCGTCGCGTCGGGCTTCGACTCGAGCTTCGGTCTCACGCGCGCGCCGACCGCGCACGAGAGCGATCGCGTCGACGAATTGCTCGCGGAGTTCGCGCTCGACGCGCTCGCGACTCGACTGCTCGCCACGCTGTCCTACGGCCAAGCGCGCCGCGCGCTGATCGCGCGCGCGCTCGTGAACCGGCCCAGGCTCCTGCTGCTCGACGAGCCATGGGAAGGCCTCGACGAAGAGGCATCGGCGGCGCTCAACCGCGCGCTCGCCGCGACGACCGCGCATGGCACCCAGCTCGTCTGCGCGTCGCATCTCGCGGCACATCGCGAGCTATTCACGCACGAGATAGCGATCGAAGCTGGCGGCGCCGCACGCGCGGCCGCGATCGAGGCTTAAGTATCGTCGTGGTGGCGGTGTAGCCGACGGACCTCGCGGAAGTTCCGCCAATGAGCGATCGCGAGCAGGATGCTCGCGGCCACATTGACGGTCGCTTCGGACCTCGGATCCCAGTGCTCATGGCCCCAGAGCGCGACGAGCGCGAGCACGGCCACCGCCACGGCGCCCGCGACGACGATGCCAGCCTTGTGGTGCACTCGAAACCCAAGCGAGAAGCCGATCGCGCTCGTCGGGACGACGAGCCAGAGCATGAGAGCGTGGAAGTGGCCGTCGTTCCCGAATGTGAGCGCCGCGACCGGCAAGATCGCAACGACGAACGGCATCGCGAGGCAATGCACGATGCAGATCGTGGACAGAGAGATCGCGATACGGTCGAGATATCTCGATGCGGCCATGGAGAAAAACGCGGATGATGTCGGTGAACCGGGTCGGTGAGGATACCGCACAACGCCCGGCGGCCGCTGCGCCGATGGCGCCGGCGCGGGCGGAGCCGCTAACATCCGCCGAGGCTTGGAGCCCTGATGCAGATCGAAGGCAAGACCGTATTGGTCACCGGCGCGGGACGCGGGCTCGGCGCCGCGATGGCCCGACGCTTCGCCGAGCTCGGCGCGGATCTCGCGCTCGTCGACCTCGACGCTGCGGGTCTCGACGCCATCGCGCAAGCGTGCCGCGCGCTGGGCCGCCGCGCCGAAACGTACAGCGCGAGCGTCGCGGACGAAGCGCAGATCACCGCGGTATTCGACCGCGTCGTGGCCGACTTTGGGCGGCTCGACTGCGCGATCGCCAACGCCGGCATTCTGCGCGACGGCTTGCTCGTGAAGGTCAAGGACGGCGCGGTCGTCGGCAAACTGCCGCTCGCGGAGTGGCAGGCCGTGATCGACGTGAACCTCACGGGCGTCTTCCTCTGCGGGCGTGAGGCCGCCGAGCGAATGATCCGGCTCGGCAATCCGGGCTGCATCATCAACATCTCGAGCCTGTCGCGCGCGGGCAATTTCGGCCAGAGCAACTACTCGGCGGCGAAGGCCGGCGTGTCGGCGCTCACGGTCGTCTGGGCCAAGGAGCTCGCGCGCTTTCGTGTCCGCGTCAACGCGATCGCGCCCGGCTTCATCAAGACCGAGATGGTCGCGAGCATGAAGCCCGAGATCCTCGACAAGATGGCCGCGGGCATTCCCGTCCAGCGGCTCGGCGAGCCGGGCGAGATCGCGTCCACCGCCGTGTTCATCGTGCAGAACGACTACGTGAACGGCCGCGTGCTCGAGATCGACGGCGGCCAGCGCCTCTAACGGACCCCGCAGCCGGCGCACACTGGCGCAAAAACAAAAGGCCGGCAACCCGTGATGGTTGCCGGCCGAAGATGCGCAAGGAAATCGGCTAGAGCGGAACTTAAGCCGTGTACGCGCGCTCGCCGTGAGACGAGATGTCGAGGCCTTCGCGCTCGTCCTCCTCCGACACGCGCAGTCCAACGGTGAACTTCACGATCTGGAAGGAAATGAACGCGACGACTGCGGTCCACACGAACACGAGACCGACGGCTTTCGCCTGGATCATGAGCTGAGCCATCCGACCGGGATAGCCGACGGTGCCCATCACCCAGTCCGTCACGAGGCCCGGGCCGCCGAGGGACGGGTCGTTGAAGATGCCCGTCATCAGTGCGCCGAAGATACCGCCGAGCGCGTGGACGCCGAACACGTCGAGCGCGTCGTCGGCGCCGATCATCTTCTTGAGGCCCGTGCAGCCCCAGAAGCAGACGATGCCGACACCCAGCCCGATCACGAACGCGCCCGGGATGCCGACGTTGCCGGCCGCAGGCGTGATCGCGACGAGGCCCGCGACGGCACCCGACGCCGCGCCGAGCATCGAGGGCTTACCCTTGACGATCCACTCGACGAACATCCATGAGAGAACCGCGCACGCGGTCGCGAGGTACGTGTTCATGAACGCGAGAGCGGCCGAGCCGTTCGCCTCGAGCGCCGAGCCCGCGTTGAACCCGAACCATCCGAACCACAGCAGCGACGCGCCGATCATCGTCATCGTCAGGCTGTGCGGACTCATCGCCTCTTTGCCGTAGCCGACGCGCTTGCCGAGCACGAATGCGCCCACCAAGCCCGCGACACCCGAGTTGATGTGCACGACCGTGCCGCCCGCGAAGTCCAGGGCGCCCCACTGCCAGATCAACCCGGCATCGGCGTTCGCCATGTCGGCGGCAGCGGCGCTCGTGTACGCGTCAGGGCCGTCCCAGTACCAAACCATGTGCGCGACCGGGATGTAGCTGAACGTGAACCAGAGCACGATGAACAGGAGCACGCCCGAAAACTTGATGCGCTCCACGATCGAGCCGAGGATCAGACAGCAGGTGATCGCCGCGAAAGTCGCCTGGAACCCGACGTATACGAGCTCGTACATCGGCGTGGCCTTGCTGAAGGTCGCCGCATACGAGAACGCGCCTTTCACCGGGTCGAACGTGCCGTTCAGGAACAGCCGCGAGAAGCCGCCGAAGAACGGGTTGCCCGCCGTGAATGCGAGCGAGTACCCGTAGACGCACCAGAGCACGGTGACCAGCGAGAAGCCCACGAACACCTGCATCAGCACCGACAGCATGTTCTTGCTGCGGACGAGACCGCCATAGAACAGTCCGAGCGCCGGGACCGACATCAGCAACACGAGCGCCGTCGACGTGAGCATCCACGCCGTGTCGCCCTTGTTCGGCGTCGGTGCTGCCGCGGCAGCGTCGTCGCCAAAAACGAGCGTGGGTAGCAACGCTATGGCTAGCGCGCCGACCAGGCCCAAGGTAGTTCTACCAAACGTCTTCATCTTTGTTTTCCTCCTGCCCCTTTACAGCGCCGCGTCGCCGGTCTCGCCGGTCCGAATGCGCACTGCATGATCGAGATCGAACACGAACACCTTTCCGTCGCCGATAGAGCCGGTGCCCGCGGCGCTGATGATCGCCTCGACGGCTTGCTCCACCAGCGCATCGGGAACCGCGGCTTCGATCTTCGTCTTCGGTACGAAGTCGACTGAGTACTCCGCGCCCCGATAGAGCTCGGTGTGCCCCTTCTGACGTCCGAATCCCTTGACCTCGGTGACCGTCATGCCCTGCACGCCCGCTTCGGCCAAAGCCTGGCGAACATCTTCGAGCTTGAACGGCTTTATTACGGCCGAAATGAGCTTCATGGTTGTTTCCTCGTCTTAGTGAAGATGGTCGACCTCACTTCTTCTTCTCGAACGTCTTCTTGATGCCGAAGACGACGTTGTAAGTGCCCGTGCCTGAGTTATCGAACATGTCCGGCGCCCAAGTGAACGCCACGGTCAGATCGATACCCTGTTCTTCGAGCTTGTAGTCGTAGCCGATCTCGGCGTAGTACGCGTCGTGCGACGTGCCCTTGTAGGCGATGATGTTTTTCTTGTAGTCGCCGCTCCAGAAGCCGACTTTGTAGTAAGGGCCTGTCTTCGGCGCGAGCATCACGGAGGTGAAGATATAGTCTTGGTTTCCGCCTTTTACCGGATCGCCCTCGAAGAGCGCATCGCCGTCGTAGGTGCCGGCGGCGATATCGAGCGAGAAGATTCCGGCGTAAAGACCGAGGTTGAGCTCGTCGTAGGCGCCGTCGAACTTATCGAAGTAGCGATAACCCGTGTAGCCGATCTTGAACTTGACGTTGTCGCTGCCGCCGGTCCAGCCGGCATAGATGTCGGTCTCGGTACCTTGATTCACATCGGCCCACCAGGTGCCCACGTAGAGCCCTTTGTCACCGGACCAGTCGGCGCCGGCATAGGCCGACGAGGGCGCCTGTAAGATGCCGCGGAAGATGTAGTCCGTGACGAAGCCGACGTTGCCGGTCGTAGCGGCGAATGAGGTCGCGGGGATCGCCGCCGTACCGAGTGCGAGAGCCGAGAGCGAGAGCAGAACAGTCTTCTTCATGGCGCGTTTCTCCTTGCGCAAAGGCGTTATTGGACGGCACGCCCAGTGCACCAACCGTGCCACAAGGAAGAAACATTTGAATTCAAGTACTTACACCGATCCGTGGCGTAAGCCGGACTACATGGCTGAATCGTAATGGTGCGCGGCGTGCACCAAAATTGGGCGTCCTGCCGGACTGTGAGCGCGGAGATACCGCTCCGGTGGTCAGCGCGCGTGGAGCTCGCTAGCGCGAGTTGTAGGGATTGAAGCCGCCGCCCTGGTCACGGCCGCCTTCATCGTCCGCAATGCTGAGCCGCTTGGGGGGCTTCGACTTGGCGGCTCTCGTCGGATCGGACGTATTGCCGGGCTTGGCAGGTTTCTTCGAGCCGATCACCGGTACCTTCTGCGTCGGCTCCAGCGCGAGATCCTGGTTCTCGAGTCGCTTCAACAGAATCGACGTGCTATCGAGCACGTCGCGCGCCCAGCGCCAGACGCTGTTGCCGCGGCTGTCGAATTCCACCCGACCCGCAGGCTCTTGGCTCGCCGGCTCGGGCGTAACGGTCTCGGTGTCCTTCGTTTGCGCCATATTCCGTAAAACGACGCGGTCGTCTTCGCAGCATCAGACTAGCGCAGCGCACGAATAGGCGCCGTTAGCGGGGTCACATATCGTGGCCGTGGAGCACGGCGAGCGCCTCCGCGTGCAGCTCGGCCGTCGCCGCTGCGACGACGTAGCCGCCGGCGAGAGGCCGTCGCCGCTTCCAGTCCGTGACGACGCAGCCCGCCCCCTCGAGGATCGGTATCAAAGGCACGATGTCGTACGGCTTGAGCTGCGCTTCGACGACGAGGTCGATGAAGCCGGCGGCGAGCATCGCGTAGTTGTAGCAATCGCCGCCGAAGCGGTGCATAAGACACCGCTCCGCGAGCGCGGCGAAGGCCGTCGCGGACGCCCCTGAGAACATCGCGGGGTGCGTCGACGCGAGCACGGCGCCCCCGAGCGTCTTACAGGCCCGGGACTTGAGTCGATCGCGCCCGTCGCTCTTGATCAGCCAACTGCCGCTCGGTCCGCCGAAGAATATTTCTTCGAGAACGGGCTGCGCGAGAACGCCGAACAACGGCAGCTCGCGGTGAGTGAGCCCGACGAGCGTACCCCAGAGCGGCGAACCGGTCATGAACGCGCGCGTGCCGTCGATCGGATCGATGAACCACGTGTAGTCGGAACGCGCCGGCCGCTCGCCTTCTTCTTCAGCAACGATGCCGTGCTCTGGATAACGCTCGATGATGTTCGCGCGCAGCACGCGCTCGATCGCGCGGTCGGCGCTCGTCACCGGATCGAATGCCGTGCCGCTCTTGTTCTCGATCGTGAACGCACGCCGAAAGTGCGCTTGTGCGATTCCTCCGGCTGTACGCGCGAGTTCGAGCGCGAAGTCTTCGAGCTCGAGGATCGGGATCTTCTTCACGCCGCCCATTATCGAGGCTCGCCGCTCGGCTTTGCTAGCCCGAACGCCGAGTGCGACGCGTGACAGCGAACGCGACGGCGCAAGACGTGCCGCTCAATCGGCGGCCGCTAGGCCGGGAAGAAATCGATCGGCTTCGTCGTCGTGATGCGTTCGACGTCGCGCTTCTCGAACTGGAACAGCAGCACTCGCTGGACGAGTTTCTGCTCGAGCTCCTTGTCGCCGAGCTCCGACGAGACGACCTCGCAAGAGGAAACACGACCGTCCGGCTCGATCGTCAATTTCAGGACGAGCTTGCCTTGCAGCGCCGGGTTCTGGCGCAGGGCTCGATTGTAGAGCGCATAGATCGAGCCTTTGTTGACGTCGAAGACGCGCTCGATCTCCTCGCGGCTACGCGCGGCCTTGTTGCTCTCGCCCGTGCGCTGCGCCGCACCGCCCGCGACCGCGAGGCCCTCGACGGGGCTCTCCACCTTCGTCGTCGTGCGATCGCCGATGCCGCCGCCGCCCGTGTGGCGGCTCAGAGCGGCCGTGTTGATGCCGCCGCTGCTCGTGCCGACGCGCGACGTGATCAAGGAGCGCTCGGCGAGCGGCGCGGTGCCCTCGACCTTGCCCGAGAGCTGCGTCTTGTCGAGCCGTTCGATCGTCTTGTCGTCGCGCAACGCGGCGAGCTGCTGCGCGAAAGGCAATAAGCCGGCGACCTTCGCGCGCTCGCGCGCCTGCTCGGTCTTGTCGACCTCCGGCGGCGGCTCGGGCTTGGGCTTCGGCTTGGGCGGCTCCTCCTTGACCTGCTTCTGCTCGACGGGCTCGGGCTTCTGCTCGGGCGCCTTTTCGACGACGGGCGGAGGCGGCGGAGGAGCCTTGGGATGATCGAGCACGAGCTTCGCGAGGCGCTTCGGGACTTCCTGCACCTGCACGCGATCACGCGGCACGGGGAGAACGGCGATCACGAGCGCGAGCGCGACCATCGCGCCGATCGCGGTTTTGACGGTCTTGCGAAACTTCCTGTCCTGCCGGGCGCCCGTCGACCACGGGAGCTCGTAGATTCGGTACAAGACGGTGGCGGCGGCTGCGTTGGCCATGACCAATCCTTCAGTTGCGCGCGACGCGCACGACCGCGAGGTCGGACGCCTTTTGCAGGACCGCGAGCGACAGCTGCCCGTAGTTGGCCGCAGTCGACGTGGCCATCACCTTCTTGAGCAACTTATAGGGCAGCTCCTTGTCGGCTATGATCGTGACCTCGCGGTTCGCGATCTTCTCTTCTTCCGACAGGCCTGCCTGCCGCAACATGCCGTTCGCTTCGGATTCGAGCGCGGACTGAAGCGCGGGTATGACCACGCCTTCGTTCGCGAGCACCGCGTCGATCTTTCCAACCGACTTGCCGTTGAGCAGGATGTCGCGCTCCGTGATGATCACGACTACCGCTTCGTGGAACTTCGCCTCGGAAGTCGACTCGGGCAGCTGCACCTCTTTCTGGCTCGGCAGCACCTCGACGACCTCGGTCGAATAGACGAGCAGGAAGAAGACGAGCACGGTCAACATGTCGATCATCGACACGAGGTTGATCCCCGCCTCGCCCTTGTGCCGCTTGTGATGCCGTTGCATCCGTGCGGCGCGGCCCATGTACCTCATCGATCTTCCCCTAGTCCAGCGCCGGCGCGTCGCCGATCGAGATGTCCGGGAAGAGATCCATACGCTGCACGCGGCCCGCTGCAGCATTGACCTGCTCGGAGACGCGTACTTTGTCCATTACCGACACGAGCACGTCGTACGGGATGTCGGGCTCGAGCAGCAGCGTCGCGTCGGTCTTCTCGGGAAATTGCTTCTTGAGCTTCGTGAGGTACTCGGTGAGCTGACCGAAGTCATAGCCCTGGGCCGTCTTGTCGATGCGGCTCAGCAGGCCCACCGTGCGATCGCCCACCTCGATCCCCGAGCTGCGCACCGTGATCTCGAGCTGAAAGCTCGGCGGCTCCTCGCTGGGCTGCGATTGGGCGGCCGGCAGGTTCAGCTCGAGCAGCGCGAGCCTGACGAAGCCGCCGTGCACGAGCAGGAAGAACACGAGGATCGTCATCATGTCGATCATCGACGTGAGGTTGATCTCGGCCGTCTCGTGCCGCTTGTGGTGGCGGGTCATCCGCGCGCTGCGTCCGATCACCTGCATGGAGCTGTCCCCTCGCTGAGCTAAACGTCAGACCTTCGAGGTCGCTTTAGGCTCGCCGCGGGACGGGTGCGTGCGGCATCGGCGCGTCGCCGCCGCCGCCGCGCGGCGCCGGCGCAGGGGCGGCGTCACCCGCCGCGCGCTCGGTGATCGCGTTCAAGAACTTCACCGACGCCATCTCGAGGCTGTCGATGATCTCGGTCGTCTTGGTTTGCAGCAGCGAGTGGATCAGAACGAGCGGGATCGCGACCATCAAGCCGAACGCCGTGCAGTTCATGCCGATCGAGATGCTCGCGGAGAGCAGCTCCGCTTTGTCGGCGGGATCGGCGTTCGACACGGCCGTGAACGCATGGATCAGGCCGATGATCGTGCCGAGGAGGCCCGCGAGGGTCGACATGTTCGCGAACGTCGCGAGGTAGTGAGTGCGCTTCTCGAGCCGCGGCAGGATCTCCATCAGGCTCTCTTCCATCGCCTGCTCGATGTCCTCGCGCCGCCGCGCCGAGCGCACGCGGTTGAGACCGTACGTCATGATCTGGGCGATGGCCGCGTCGGATTTGCTCGTGACGCCCATCGCTCCGGTGAGGTTGCCGGACTTCAAGAACGGCGTCACCGAGTTCCAGAGCGCCTTGTTCTTCGCCATCGTCATGGTGAGGAACACCCAGCGCTCGACGGCGATCGCTGTGCCCAGAGCGAGTATCAAAACGATCGGGTACATGAACGCCCCGCCGTTTTGGAAGAAGGTGACTATGCTGGAATAGACCGCCATTTCAACTCACTCCTTTCCCTTTTGACCTTTGCCGTACAGCGTGTCGTAGTAGCTCAGATGCCGCTGAAACACCTCGGGATCGACCGGCTCTAGCACCTCGTCGAGCAAGGTGTTCACGGGCCGTCCGACCAAGTCGCCCAGGTCCGACTTCTTCCAAGGCACGATATAGAGCACCTTAGGCAATTCCTGATTTCCCGTAATTGACGTGGTTCCCAGATCGAGCGTATCCATTGCGCGCGATTTGGGTGCCTGGGCAGCCGGCGGAGCGCTCGACGCGGGGGCAACCGGCTGCGGCGCGCTTCGCTGGGCCGATTGGGTGCTCGGCTTGGAGGTCGGCTTAGGGCCGGCGGCCGTGCTCGACGCGGCGGGCGCGGCGGGAGGCGTCTCGGCCGGCGTGGTCGGTGGCGGCGCGTCGATCAGCGCGACGCGCGGTCCGCTCACGTCGACGGCAGGCTCGACGTCGGCAGGGCTCGCGAGAGGCGCCCGCTTCGACTCTTCGGGCGCGGCTTGCTGGCCGCGCGCGGTCTGCGCGTGCACGAGCACTGCGAGCACGAGCGCGCCAAGCGCAACGGTTGTGAGCGACCTCATTCCCCGTTCTCCTTCGCGACCTGCGGCGTACCGTTCCCGAACCGGCGGCGCAGATCGATCAGCCAGCCGGCGACCTTCTTGTCGGGTTCCGTGAGCGAGCTTTGATAGGCCTCGTACTGCGCGATCGCCTCGGCGCCGCGCCGCAGATAGACGTCGAGCAGGACGCCCAAGTTGTAGTGCGCGAGCGCGTAGTCGGGATCGATCTCGAGCGCGCGCCGATAGGCGCGCTCGGCCTCTTCGAACTTCCCAGTCTCGCGCAACAGGATGCCGAGCTCGTTGTTCGCGGCCGCGTGCTTGGGATCGACGGCGAGCGCGCGATCGAGTGCGGCGCGTGCGTCGGCCGGTCGCTTCTCGTGCCGGTATACGATCGCGAGATTCACCTGCGGCCCCGAGTAAGCGGGGTAGTCGCGAGTCAGCTGCCCGAGCTCGCTCTCGGCGCGCAGCCAGTCCTGCGCCCGCATTGCCGAGAGCGCGCGGTCGTAGGCGCTCTGCGCGGCCGCGGGGATCGGCTCGGACGCGGGATCCGCGGCCGGCGCCGGCTCGCCTCGCCGGCTTCGCCGCTCGGAGCGCGCGGGCTCGGCCTTGGCGCTCGGCGTCGCATTCGCGGCCGCGGCCCAGCGCGCGGCCGCCGCGGGGTCAGCCGGCCCGATGACCGCGGCCTGGTCGACGCTCGCCTTCTGCGGCGCCGACGCGCCGCACGCGGCGAGCACCAGCGCGCCTAGCGCGAGCACGCCACGTCGAATCGCCGCGCGAACGATAGGCGTCTCAGCGAATGGCCGCGACAAGTGATTCTCCAATCTCGGGTTTCGCATAGCGCGCGGGCAAGAGCTCCGCGAGCGCCGCCAAGCTCTTCTGCACCCACTCGTCGTAGACACCCTCCACGGTGCGGGCGGCGTTCACCTCGTGCAGCTTGATCGACTGTTCCTCGAACGGCGACGCCTGCTCTTCGAGCAGCACGTTGTATTGCTCGAGCTCGTCCCTCTTGAGCTCGCGCGGCCGTTCCGACGCCAACAAGTCCTTGCTCAGGGAGTGATAGAGCTCCGCGATCTCGTAGTTCGCCGCGGTCGTGACCTCCGCGACGCCGTAATCCGCCGCCTTGCCGTATTCGGCGAGCGCGTCTTTCATCCGCGCCTGCTTCGCCTTGAGGCTCTTGTCGAGCGGGATCACGAGCTTCGTGCCGAGGAACGCGTCGCGCGCGGGTTGCGCGAGCACGAGCTGCGACTTCGCCGCGAGGTAGCGCGTGCGATCGTTGCGCTCGGCGCCGGCGGTCGCGTCGGCCGCGACGATTTCCTTCTGCCAGCGCATGCGCTCGACGGCGTTGCCGCTCGCCGCGGCGAAGTCGACGAGCTTTTGCCGCGCCTCGATCGCTTCGGGCACCGGTTTCGGGTAGCGCTGCACGAACTGGCCATACGCGGCCGCGGCTTGCGCCGTCTGCCCGCTCTTCGAGTAGAGCTCTGCGGAACGCCACAGCGCCTCGCGCTTCTCGTCGGCGCTGCCCTCGCCTTCGGCGATCCTCTGGAACTCTTTGGCCGCGAGCGCACTGCTGCCGACCGCAACGTAGCCGACGGCGAGCTTCGCGTTCACGTCGGCTGTGAGCGCGTGGTTCGGGAAATTGCGGCGGAAGTCCTCGAGCACACTGTTCGCCCGAGGCCAGTTCTCGGTCTGGATCAAGACGGCGGCCGCATCGTATTCCGCGGTCGCTCGGATCGGCGACGTCGGTGCCGCTTGGCCCACGCGCAAGAAATGCGTGACCGCGGCGTCGTACTCGCCTGCGTCGCGGGCCTGCTCGCCCTGCTTGTAGATCGACGACGCGATCCGTTCGACGATCTGCGCGTGCTCGGGGTCGCTCGTCG
>Ga0326726_10001867_pt1 | contig 19615 bp, 19 predicted proteins | sample MHFenrmetagenome_2_FD_207603 | JGI IMG/M metagenome (GOLD analysis project Ga0326726, IMG submission 207603) | Lab enriched peat soil microbial communities from Michigan Hollow, Ithaca, NY, United States - MHF15MN | ecosystem: Environmental > Terrestrial > Soil > Wetlands > Peat | place: USA... | reverse complement strand
GTCGCGGGCGCGCCGCAAGTGCAGGCCGCCATCGACCGCCTCGCGCAGGAGGTCACGCAGGCGTTCGTCGAGTGCTATCCGTTGGTACTGGTCGTCATGGGCGGGGCGGTGGTGTTTGCCGGGCAGCTGCTGCCCAAGCTACGCTTTCCCCTGGACTTCGACTATGTCCACGCGACGCGCTACGGCGACGCCGTCCAGGGCGGCGGCATCGACTGGAAAGTGACCCCGCCGGACTACGTGCGCGACCGGGCGGTGCTGGTCCTCGACGACATCCTGGATGGCGGCCAGACGCTGCGCGCGATCATCGACCGGCTGCTCGCCTTGGGCGCGAAGTCCGTGAAGTGCGCGGTCCTGGTCGAGAAGATCCTGGCGCACAAGAAGCCGATCACGGCGGATTTCGTCGGCTTGCGCATCCCGGACTGCTTCGTGTTCGGCTGCGGCATGGACGCCAAAGGCTATTGGCGCAACCTGCCTGAAATACGCGCCATCCGGGAAAACTGATGCTGGCGATCATCGGCGGCAGCGGGCTCACGCAGCTCTCCAGCATGGCGGATACGCACCGCAAGGTGGTGCGCACGCCCTACGGCGAGCCCTCGGGGCCGCTCACCTTCGGCCGCATCCGCGGCCGCGAGGCCGTGTTCCTCGCGCGGCACGGCTACGGTCACACCGTCGCGCCTCACGAGGTCAACTACCGCGCCAACCTCTGGGCGCTCAAGGAAGAACGCGTCGAAGGCGTGGTTTCCGTGGCTTCGGTCGGCGGTATCCGGAAAGATCTCACGCCGGGAAGCCTGATGGTGCCCGACCAGGTCATCGATTACACCTGGGGCCGTCGCGGCACGTTTTACGAGGGCGCCGCCAGCCCGGTCACGCACATCGACTTCACCGAGCCCTATTCCGGCGCGCTGCGCGAGCGCATTCTCGCGGCGGCGCGGGCGTGCGGCGAGAAGGTCTTCGAGCGCGGCACCTATGCCGCGACGCAGGGGCCGCGGCTCGAGACCAAGGCCGAGATCCACCGGCTGGAGCGCGACGGCGCGGACGCGGTCGGGATGACGGGGATGCCCGAGGCGGCGCTCGCGCGCGAGCTCGGCCTGGAGTACGCGGCCATCGCTGTCTGCGCGAATTTCGCCGCGGGCCGCGGCGAGAGCGCGCACGAGGTCGCGCTCGAGCGCATCGAGGCGGTGCTCGCCGAGGCGATGGGGCGCGTGCGGCGCATCATCGAGCAACTGGTGGCGGCGTGATCCGCGATGTGCTGCGCATGGGGGATCCACGCCTGCTCGAGAAGTCCGCGCCGGTGGAGGGCTTCGGCACCCCGGAGCTGGCGGCGCTGCTTGCCGACATGCGCGACACGATGGCCTACCTGAACGGTGCCGGTCTGGCGGCACCGCAGATCGGCATCGGCCTGCGCGTGGTGATCTTCGGCGTGAAGTCCAATCCCCGGTACCCGCAGGTCGAAGACGTTCCCGACACGGTGCTGGTCAATCCCGCGCTCGAGCCGCTGGGCGCCGAACTCGAGGAGGACTGGGAGGGCTGCCTGTCGGTCCCGGGCATGCGCGGCGCGGTGCCCCGCTATCGGCGGCTGCGCTATTCCGGGTTCGACGAGCACGGGCGCCGCTTCGAGCGCACCGTGGAGGGCTTCCACGCGCGCGTCGTGCAGCACGAGTGCGACCATCTCGACGGTATCCTCTATCCGATGCGCATCCGCGATTTCCGCAAGTTCGGCTTCATCGAAGAGCTGTTTCCCGGCCAGGACCTGCCGCCGGAAGACTAGGAGCAGGGGGCGCTGCGGCGACACTTGCGCCCCCGCACCCCCGTGGCGCGGCGGCCTTGCTAGCGGATCTGCAGCTCCTTCAGCAGCTCCTGCTCGAGCTGCAGCACCTCTTTCTGATTTGCGAGGGCATTGCCCGACACGAGGAACACGTCCTCGGCGCGGTCGCCGAGGGTGTTGATCTTCGCCGTGTGCAGGTTCACCCGGTGCTGCGCAAGGGTGCGCGCCACGCCGTAGAGCAAGCCGGGCCGGTCGGCGGCGACGATGGACAGCACCTGATAAGTGCCGCGCTCGTCCGGCCGCAGGTTGACCACGGGCGAAATGGGAAAGTGCCGCACGCGGCGCGAAAGGCGCCCGCCGCGCGGCGGCGGCAGCGGCTCCTGCGACTGCAACTCCTCCTGCAGCTGCGACTCGATGAGCGCGAGCAGGTCGCGATAGTGGGTACCGGGCCCCTGGCCCATGACGAGGAACGTGTCCAGCGCGTAGCCGTGCCGCGTCGTGTGGATCTTCGCCTCCACGATGTTGAAGCCCGCGCGCTCGAAGTAGCCGCAGATGCGCGCGAACAGCGCTTCGCGGTCCGGCGTATAGATCATCACCTGCACGCCCTCGCCGATCGGCGCGAGGCGCGCCTTCACGACCGGCGACGGCGTGTCCACGCGGTAGTGCAAGTTGCGCGTCTGCCAGGCGATCTCCTGCGGGTCGTGGCGCAGGAAATAGGTCGTGTCGAGCTGCGCCCACAGTCGCTCCTGGACGTTTTCGGAGAGCGCGTAGAGCCTGAGCAGCCGGACCGCCTCGGCCTGCTTCTCGGCGAGCGCGGCATCGAGCCCCTGGCTTTGGCCGGTGAGCACGCGCCGCGTGGCGCGGAACAGGTCCTCCAGCAGCTTGGCCTTCCACGCGTTCCACACCTTGGGACTGGTGCCGCGGATGTCCGCGACCGTGAGAAGGTACAACGCAATCAGGCGCCGCTCGCTGCCGACCTTGCGCGCGAAGGCCTGCACGACCTCGGGGTCGTGCACGTCCTCCTTTTGCGCGGTGCCAGACATGCTCAGATGGTGCTCGACGAGGAACGCGACGAGATCCGCATCCTCCTGCGCGAGGCCGTGTCGCCGGGCGAACGCCCGTGCGTCGTGCATGCCGAGCTCGGAATGGTCGCCGCCGCGCCCCTTGGCGATGTCGTGGTACAGCGCCGCCACGTACAGCAGCCAGCGCCGCTCGAAGCCGCTGATCAGCTCGCTGCACAGCGGAAACTCGTGCGCGAACTCCGTCATGGTGAAGCGCCGCAGGTTGCGCAGCACCATCAGGATGTGCTGGTCCACGGTGTACACGTGGAACAGGTCGTGCTGCATCTGGCCGACGATGCGGCCGAACTCCGGCAGGTAGCGTCCCAGCACGTCGTACTGGTTCATGCGCCGGAACTCGTGCACGATGCCGCGCGGCTGCTGCAGCATCTGCACGAACAGCAGCCGGGCCACGGGGTCGCGGCGCAGCCGCACGTTGATGCGCACGCGGGCGCGCCACAGCGCGCGCAGGGTGGGCGCGGTCATGCCACGCAGCTCGTGGTGCTGCTGCAGCAGCAGGAAACTCTCGAGGATCGCGCGCGGGTCGCGCTCGAACAGGTCCTCGCGGCAGGCTTCGAGGCGCCCGCCGCGCACCTGGAAGCGCTCGTTGAGCGCGCGCGGCGTGGCTTCGCTTTCCTCCGGCAGCAGGCGCGCCTCGAGGTTCTGCAGCAGGATGACATTGAGCTGCGTCACGCCCTTCGCGGCGTGGTAGTAGCGCTGCATCAGCTGCTCGCTCGCGCGGCGCGCAGTCGTGCCACGCAGGCCGAGCGCCTCTGCCAGGGCACCCTGGTAATCGAATACCAGGCGGTCCTCTCGCCGCCCGGCGAGGAAATGCAGGCGGATGCGCAGGTCCTGCAGCAGCGTTTCATGCCGCGCGAGCTGGGCGGCCTCGGCAGGCAGCAGCAGGCCGCGGCGCTGCAGGTGCCCCCAGCGCCAGCCCAATCCACAGGCGCGCGCGATCCACTGGATCGTCTGCAGGTCGCGCAGGCCGCCAGGCGCCTCTTTCAGGTTCGGCTCGAGCGCGTAGGCGGCGTCCTGGTGCTTAGCGTGCCGCTGTTCCTGCTCGAGGACTTTCGCCTTCAGGAATTCCTGCGCGTCGAGCGCGCGCCCGACCGCGGCAGTGAGCTTGTGGAACAGCGCGCGGCTGCCGGACAGGTGGCGGGCCTCCAGCAGCGTCGTCTGGATGGTGACGTCCCCGGCGGCAGCTTCCACGCAGCCCCGCACCGTGCGCACGCTGTGCCCGACGTCGAGACCGATATCCCACAGCATGCCGACCAGGCGCTCGAGCCGCTCGCGCTCCGCCGGGGTGGGATCGCGCGCGAGCAGGATCAGGATGTCGATGTCCGAGCTCGGAAACAGCTCGCCGCGGCCGTAGCCGCCGGTGGCGACGAGCGCCGCGTTGGACGCCGGCTGCATCGCCTTCCACAGGCCGCGCAGCGTATGGTCGATAAGCCGCGTGTGGCCGCCCAGCAGCTGCGCCGGCGAGGGCTTGCGCAGGTAGGCCTCGCGCAAGCTGCGGCGCCCGGCGGCGAGCGAGGCGCGCCACTCCTCGGCCGGCACCGGCACCGCGCTCATGAATTCATTGTCCCGGAGGGGGCGGCGCGCCCGCCGACTCGGTGAGCACCTCGTAGCCGGTCGGCGTCACCAGGACGGTGTGTTCCCATTGCGCCGACAGACTGTGGTCCTTCGTGACGATGGTCCAACCGTCCGCGAGCTCGCGGATCCCGGGCTTGCCTGCGTTGATCATCGGCTCGACAGTAAACGTCATGCCGGCTTCCAGCCGGATGCCGGTTCCTGGCTTGCCGTAATGCAGCACCTGCGGGTCCTCGTGGAACTTGCGCCCGATGCCGTGGCCGCAGAATTCGCGCACCACCGAATAGCCGTGCTCTTCGGCATGGAGCTGGATCGCCGCGCCCAGGTCGCCCAGCTGCGCGCCTGGCCGCACTTGCGCGATGCCGCGCCACATGCATTCGAACGTCACCTCGGAGAGGCGGCGCGCCTGAATGCTCGGCTCGCCGACATAGAACATGCGGCTGGTGTCGCCGTGAAAGGCATCCTTGATGACAGTCACGTCGATGTTGAGGATGTCGCCCGGCTTCAGCACCCGGTCTCCCGGGATGCCGTGGCACACCTGATGGTTCACCGAGGTGCAGATCGACTTGGGATACGGCTTGTAGCCGGGCGGCGCGTAATTCAGCGGAGCAGGGATGGTCTGCTGGACTTCGCGCATGTACGCGTGGCAAAGGTCGTTCAGCCTGCCCGTGGTCACGCCCGGCTTCACGAAGGGCGCGACGTAATCGAGGACCTCCCCGGCGAGGCGCCCGGCGACACGCATCTTCACGATCTCGTCGGGCGTTTTCGGGATGACGGGCATGGGGGCAGAGAAAAAGCGCGCAGGATAAGCCAATGGCCGTGGCCGGGCAATGCAGCAACGCCGCGGTGTTGGGCCTTGATCCCTGATTATGCTAGAATTTTCGTCTGGCCTGCGCGCCTTATCTTGAATGCGCCAGGCTAAATTTCCCGCCCCGGCCGGTTAGGGTGCCCGCGAGGGTTTTCGGTTGGACCGGGTCGGCAGCCATCAACCCTAAGGAGTACAGCGTGTCGGTCACCATGCGTCAGATGCTCGAGGCGGGCGTCCATTTCGGACACCAGACCCGCTATTGGAACCCGAAGATGGCGCCGTTCATCTTCGGCCACCGCAACAAGATTCATATCATCAACCTGGAAAAGACCCTGGTCATGTACCAGGAGGCGCTGAAGTACGTGCGCCAGCTCGCGGCGAACCGCGGCTCGATCCTGTTCGTCGGCACCAAGCGCTCGGCGCGCGAGATTCTGCGCGAAGAGGCGCTACGCTGCTCGATGCCCTTCGTCGACCACCGCTGGCTCGGCGGCATGCTGACGAACTTCAAGACGGTGAAGCAGTCCATCAAGCGCCTGAAGGAAATGGAGCAGATGGCGCAGGACGGCACCTTCGATTCCATGGCGAAGAAGGAAGCGCTCGGCCTGCAGCGCGAACTTTCCAAGCTGCAGCGCTCGCTCGGCGGGATCAAGGAGCTTTCCAGCCTGCCGGATGCACTGTTCATCATCGACGTCGGCTACCAGAAGGGCGCGGTCGCGGAGGCCAACAAGCTCGGTATCCCGGTGGTCGGCGTGGTCGACACCAACCACTCCCCGGAAGGCATCGGCTACGTGATCCCGGGCAACGACGATTCGAGCCGCGCCATCCGGCTGTACGCGCGTGGCGTGGCCGACGCCGTGCTCGAAGGACGCTCGCAGGCGGTCGAGGAGGTCGCCGCAGCCTCGCGCGACGAGTTCGTCGAGGTCGAGGAAGAAGGCGGGGCCTGAAAGGCCCGATGCACAGAAATGAAAAAGGGGCCCCCGGCCCCTTTTTTTGGACCTGAGGAGCGATGGAATGGCGGAAATCAGCGCAAGCCTGGTGAAAGAGCTGCGCGAGCTGACCGGGCTGGGAATGATGGAGTGCAAGAAGGCGCTCGCCGAAACGGGCGGCGATCTGAAGAAGGCCGAAGAGCTGCTGCGCATTCGCAGCGGCGCCAAGGCGACCAAGGCCGCCGGGCGCATCGCCGCGGAAGGCGTGATCGGCGCCTGGCTGTCCGCCGACGGCAAGCTCGGCGCGCTGGTGGAGCTCAACTGCGAGACCGATTTCGTCGCCAAGAACGCGGATTTCATCGCCTTCGCGCGCGAGCTCGCCGAGGCGGTGGCGAAGACCAACCCGGCGGACTTGCAGGCGCTGGGGAGCTTCGAGGGCCGCCGGCAAAGCCTCGTGCAGAAGATCGGCGAGAACATCTCCATCCGCCGCTTTGCCCGCATGCAGGCGCAGGGGCGCCTCGCGCTGTACCTGCATGGCGTCAAGATCGGCGTGCTCGTCGATCTGGAGGGTCCCGAGGACCTGGCTAAGGATCTGGCAATGCACGTCGCCTTCGCCAAGCCGCAGTACACGTCGAAGGCGGAAGTGCCCGCCGACGTCGTGGCGCGCGAGCGCGACATCGCCGCCGCGCGCGCGAAAGACTCCGGCAAGCCGCCCGAGATTGTGGCGAGGATGGTCGAGGGCGCGGTAAACAAGTACCTGGGCGAGGTCACGCTGCTCGGACAACCGTTCGTCAAGGACGACAAGCAGACCGTGGAGAAACTCTTGGCCGCGAAGAAGGCGAAGCTCCATGGGTACCGCTTCCTCGTCGTGGGAGAGGGCATTGAAAAGAAGAGCAGCGATTTCGCCGCCGAGGTCATGGCGACCGCCGGGGCGGCGCGCTAGGAGAAAAGGATGAAGCCGCGCGAAGCCGCTGCCGTCGGCGCCAAGTACAAGCGCATTCTCCTGAAGCTGTCCGGCGAGGCGCTGATGGGAGAGGACTCCTACGGCATCAACCGACAGACCATCGAGGCGATCGTGCAGGAGATCGCCACAGTGGCGCGCATGGGGGTCGAGATCGGCGTCGTCATCGGCGGCGGCAACATCTTCCGCGGCGTGGCCCCCGGTGCCGCCGGCATGGACCGCGCGACCGCCGACTACATGGGAATGCTGGCCACCGTCATGAACGCGTTGGCGCTGCAGGACGCGATGCGCCGCGCCGGCCTGGATTGCCGCGTACAGTCGGCGCTCAACATCGAACAGGTGGTCGAGCCCTACATCCGCGGCAAGGCGATCCGCTATCTCGAGGAAGGCAAGGTGGTCGTGTTCGCCGCGGGCACCGGCAACCCCTTCTTCACCACGGACACGGCGGCCGCCTTGCGCGCCAGCGAGGTCGGCGCCGAGATCGTCCTCAAGGCCACCAAGGTCGACGGCGTATATACCGCCGATCCGCACAAGGACGCCTCGGCGAAGCGCTACGAGCGGCTCAGCTTCGACGAGGCCATCCAGCGCAATCTCAAGGTGATGGACGCCACCGCACTGACCTTGTGCCGCGACCAGAAGCTGCCGGTGACCGTATTCAGCATTTTCAAGAAGCATGCACTGCTGCGCGTAATCGCGGGCGAGAACGAAGGCACGCTGGTGCACGTCTGAAGGGGATTGACATGCTAGCCGAGCTGAAGAAGACGACCGAGCAGAAGATGGGGCGGAGCATCGACGCGTTCAAGGGGGACCTGGCCAAGGTACGCACTGGCCGCGCGCACACCGGGCTGCTCGACCACGTCATGGTGGACTACTACGGCAGCGCCACGCCCCTGAACCAGCTGGCCAAGATCACCTTGCTCGATGCGCGCACGATCGGTGTCGCACCCTTCGACAAGAAGATGCTGCCGGCCGTCGAAAAGGCGATCCGCGACGCCAACCTCGGCCTCAATCCGGCCAGCATGGGCGACACCGTCCGGGTGCCGATGCCCGCGCTCACCGAAGAGCGCCGCAAGGAGCTGATCAAGGTCGTGCGGCACGACGCCGAGAACGCGCGCATCGCGATCCGCAACCTGCGGCGCGACGCCAACCATCACCTGAAGGAGGCGCTGAAGAAGAAGGAAGTCTCGGAGAACGACGAGCGCCGCACGCAGGACGAGGTGCAGAAGCTGACCGACCGCTCGATCGGCGAGATCGACAAGCTGCTGCAGCAGAAAGAAGCCGAGCTGATGGCGGTCTGAGAGAGCGCGTGACCCACCCAAGCTCCACGCAGGTGATACCCGGGCACGGCGAGATTCCGTGCCACGTCGCCATCATCATGGACGGCAACGGGCGCTGGGCGAAGCAACGCCACCTGCCGCGCGTCGCGGGCCACAGGCGCGGCGTGGAGGCGGTGCGCGCCGCGGTGCGGGCCTGCGCCGAGCGCGGCGTGCGGTACCTGACCCTGTTTGCGTTCAGCTCCGAAAATTGGCGCCGGCCGGCGGACGAGGTCGCGCTGCTGATGCAGCTGTTTCACGGCGCGCTGACCAACGAGGTCGAGAAACTGCATCGCAACGGCATCCGACTGCGGGTCGTCGGCAACCTCGAACGCTTTGACCCCCGCATGCGCGCGCTGATCGAGCAAGCCGAACGCCTGACGGCGGGCAACCCGGGGCTGACGCTGACGATCGCCGCCAACTACGGCGGCCGCTGGGACATCCTGCAGGCACTCAACCGCCTGCTGCGGGAGCAACCCCCGGGGACGCTGCAGGAGATCGGCGAAGCGCAGATCGCCGAGCGCCTGTCGATGAGCTACGCGCCGGAGCCTGACCTGTTCATCCGCACCGGCGGCGAGCAGCGCGTCAGCAATTTTCTGCTGTGGCAGCTCGCTTACACGGAGCTCTACTTCACCGAGACGTTGTGGCCGGACTTCGACGCGGCGTCCCTGGATGCCGCCTTCGCTTTCTACGTCAGCCGCGAGCGACGCTTCGGCCGTACCAGCGAGCAGCTCGAGCAGGCGCAGTCCCCTTCGCCCGCGGCGACCGGCGTGGTGGCCTGAGCGCTTGCTGCTGCGCGCGCTCACCGCTGCCGCGCTGCTGGCGGCATTCCTCGGAGCGCTCCTGCTGCTCGAGCGACCATGGTTCGGCGCGGTAATCGGCGCCGTCGTCGCGATCGGCGGCTACGAGTGGGCCAAGCTCTCGCGGCTCTCGCCGCGCGCGGCGCTTGCCTATGGCGCAGCCGCGCTTCTCCTGTTGGGGGTCCTCGCCCGGGCGTGGCATCCTCTCGACGCGGCGGATCGGCCCGAGGCCGTGCTGTTCGCAGTGATGGCCGCGTACTGGCTGGTGGTCGCGCCGCTCTGGCTGCGCCGTGACCTGGCGCAGCCGGGCAAGGCATTGCTCCTGACGGTGGGGCTGATCGTGCTGGTGCCAACGGGTCTTGCGGCGCTGACGCTTTCGCCCAAGCACCTGCTGCTCGCGCTCGGTCTGATCTGGATCGCGGATACGGCAGCCTACCTGGCCGGGCGCGCGTTCGGCAGGCACCGGCTCGCGCCGCACATCAGCCCGGGGAAGACCTGGGAGGGCGTGGCGGGAGGCGCGGTCGCGACGCTCATCTACGCTATCATCTGCGCACTGCCGGGCGCGCCGCTTGGCGGCTATATTCAGGGGGCGGCATGGGTGCCCTACTTGGCTGCGGTGATGGTGCTATTCGCCGTCAGCATCGTCGGCGATCTGTTCGAGTCCGCGCTCAAGCGGCAGGCGGGCGCGAAGGACAGCGGCACGCTGCTGCCGGGACACGGCGGAGTCCTCGACCGTATTGACAGTGCCACTTCCACCTTGCCAATCGCCGCGCTGGCATTTCACTGGGTGACGGCGACTTGAGTCCGCATCCACAAGACCGCGGCAAGGCCCCTGCGCGAGCCAGGGGCCTGGTGCTCCTCGGCGCGACTGGATCCATCGGCGCGAATACCCTGGATGTCGTCAGCCGGCACCCCGACCGCTACCGCGTAGAGGCGCTGACCGCACACACCTCCGTGGAGCGGCTGCTCGAACTGTGCCGGCAGCACCGGGCGCGCCGCGCGGTGCTGGCAGGCTGCGCGGAGGATGCGGCGCTGCGCGCCCGCTTCGCCGAAGCAGGTTGCGAGCTGCTGTTCGGCCCGCGTGCGCTGGAGGAGGTCGCCTCGGACCCGGCGTGCGATGCGGTCATGGCGGCAATCGTCGGCGCTGCGGGCCTCGCCGCGACCCTGGCGGCGGCACGCGCGGGCAAGCGCCTGCTACTGGCGAACAAGGAAGCCCTGGTGATGTCCGGGCCCTTGTTCATGCGCGCCGCGCGCGAGGCAGGCGCAGAGCTGCTGCCGATCGACAGCGAGCACAACGCAGTGTTCCAGTGCCTGCCGCAGGACGCGGGGCGCGCCGTCCTGCGCGGCGTGCGCCGCGTGATGCTCACCGCCTCGGGCGGGCCGTTTCGCGCGACGCCGCTGGAGCGCCTCGCGCGCGTGACGCCGCAGGAAGCCTGCGCGCATCCGAACTGGGTGATGGGACGCAAGATCTCGGTGGATTCGGCCACCATGATGAACAAGGGACTCGAGGTGATCGAGGCACACTGGCTCTTCGGCCTGGACGCAGAGCGCATCGAGGTGGTGATCCACGCGCAGAGCATCGTGCACTCGCTGGTCGAGTACGTCGACGGCTCGGTGCTCGCGCAGCTCTCGAATCCGGACATGCGGGTGCCGATCGCGCACGCGCTGGGTTTCCCGGATCGCATGGAATCCGGCGCGCGCCGCCTCGACCTGGGCGCGATCGGCTCGCTGTCCTTCGAGCGGCCGGACCACGAGCGCTTTCCCTGCTTGCCGCTCGCCTACCTGGCGCTGCGCGCGGGCGGGACTGCGCCGGCGCTGCTCAATGCGGCGAACGAGGTGGCGGTGGAGGCGTTTCTTGCCGGCCGCGTGCGCTTTACCGCAATCGCGGAGATCATCGACGAGACGCTGCAGCGCCTGCCCGGCGGGCCCGCGCAGGACCTGCAGGCGGTGATCGACGCGGACGCGCGTGCGCGCGCGGCTGCCGCGCTTTGCGTGCAGCGGCGCATGGGGCAGGCGGCATGATGAGTTTCCTGCACACGCTCATCGCGTTCGTCGTGGCGCTCGGCGTCCTGATCGTGGTCCACGAATACGGCCACTACCTCGTCGCGCGCCTGTGCAACGTCAAGGTCCTGCGCTTTTCCGTCGGGTTCGGCCGGCCGCTGGCGACCTGGCGCAGCGGGCGCGACCGCACCGAGTGGGTGCTTGCGGCGGTGCCCTTCGGCGGATACGTGAAAATGCTCGATGAGCGCGAGGCGCCCGTGGCCCCGCACGAACGGGCGCGCGCCTTCAACCGGCAAAGCGTGGCGCGGCGCCTGCTGATCGTCGCCGCCGGCCCGGCGTTCAATTTCCTGTTCGCGATCGCGGTGTATGCAGGCCTTTACATGGTCGGGCTGCCCGAGGCGCGGCCGATCGTCGGCGAGCCGGCGCCGGCGACGCTGGCGCGTGCCGCGGGATTCCATGCAGGCGATCTGGTGCGCCAGGTCAACGGCCAGCCCGTGACCACGTGGCAGGACTTGCGCTGGCGCGTGCTGCAGGGAGCGCTGCAGCGCGAGCAACTCGCCGTGGAGGTCATCGACGAGCGCGGCCGCAGTTCCCACTTGACCCTGGATCTCGCCGGCTTTGCTTCCGACGACGTAGAGAGCGACATGATGGAACGCATCGGCCTGAGGCTGCACCGGCCGACGCTTCCCGCAGTTCTCGGCCAGGTGGTGGCAGGCAGCGCGGCGGAGCGGGCGGGATTGCGCGCCGGCGACCGCGTCACTCGTGCCGACGGCCGGGCGCTCGGCACCTGGGACGATCTCGTGCAGGAGGTGCGCCGCCGTCCGGAGCAGCCGTTGCGCCTGACGGTGGAGCGCGCCGGCGCAACGCTCGGCATCGACGTTACGCCGGATGCCGTCGTCACCGGCGGCGCGCGCATCGGCCGCATCGGCGCCGCACCCGAGGTTTCCGGCGAGCACGCCGAGCGCCTGTTCATCCATGTGCGCTACGGGCCACTCGAGAGCCTCGGCAAGGCGGCGGGGCGCACGTGGGACATCTCGGTATTCAGCCTGAAGATGCTGGGCCGGATGCTGCTGGGCGAGGTGTCCTGGAAGCACTTGTCCGGGCCGGTCACCATCGCGGATTTTGCGGGGCAATCGGCGCAGCTCGGCTGGATTCCGTACCTCACGTTTCTCGCGCTGATCAGCATCAGCCTCGGCGTGCTGAACCTGCTGCCGGTCCCGCCGCTGGATGGCGGTCACCTGATGTACTACGGCGTCGAGCTGCTCAAGGGCAGCCCCGCGTCGGAGCGCGCCATCGAGATCGGGCAGCGGGTCGGCATCGCTCTGCTCCTGGTGCTGATGGCGTTTGCGTTCTACAACGATCTGAACCGCCTGTTCGCCGGCTGAGTCAGGGCATGCATCGGATGCGCAAGCGCTTCCTCTTGGCGCTCGCCGGCTGGCTGCTGTGCGCCACGGGCGCGGCGTTCGGCCAGCTGCGCACGCCGTTCGTCGTCAAGGACATCCGCGTCGAGGGTGTGCAGCGCATCGAGGCCGGCACGGTGTTCAGCTATCTGCCGGTCAAGGTGGGCGACACGATGACCGAGGAGAAAGCGCAGCAGGCCCTGCGCGCGCTGTTCGCCACCGGCTTCTTCAAGGACGTGCGCCTCGAGGCGGACAACGACGTCCTGGTGGTGCTGGTCGAGGAGCGCCCAGCGATCGCGCAGATCGACTTTACCGGGGTGAGCGAGTTCCAGCCGGACGCCATGAAGCGCGTGCTGCGGGACCTCGGCATGGCCGAGGGACTCACCTTCGATCGCTCCGTGCTGGACGGCGCGGAGCAGGAGCTCAAGCGCCAGTACCTGTCGCGCGGCAAATACGCGGCCGAGGTGCAGACCACGGTGACGCCGCTCGAGCGCAACCGCGTGGCCGTGAGCTTCGCGGTGGTCGAGGGCGACGTCGCCAAGATCCGCTCCATCACCGTCGTCGGGGCCAGCGCCTTTACCGAGAAGCAATTGCTCGACCTATTCACGCTGCGCACCCCGGGCTGGCTGACCTGGTACACCAAGCTCGACCAGTACTCGCGCCAGCGGCTTACGGCGGACCTCGAGACGCTGCGCTCCTTCTACCAGAACCAGGGCTACCTCGACTTCAACGTCGAGTCGACCCAGGTGTCGATCACGCCGGACCGCACTGGCATCTACATCACCGTCAACATCAACGAAGGCGAGAAGTACACCGTATCGGAGGTGCAGCTGGCGGGGCCGATGCTCGTTCCCCGGGAGGAGCTGGAAAAGCTCATCCAGATCAAGCCCGGCGATGTCTTCTCGCGCCAGCGGCTCACCGAAAGCACCAAGGCGATTACCGACCGCCTGGGGAACGACGGCTATGCCTTTGCCAACGCCAACGCCGTGCCGCAGGTGGACAAGGACAAGCGCACCGTGGCGTTCACCATCCTGGTGGACCCGGGGCGTCGCGTGTACGTGCGCCAGATCAATGTGCTCGGCAACACCAAGACCCGGGACGAGGTCATACGGCGCGAATTGCGGCAGCTCGAAGGCGCCTACTACGATGGCTCCAAGATCCAGCTGTCGCGCCGGCGCATCGACCGCACGCAGTACTTCAAGGAAGTGAACGTCGAGACCACGCCGGTCGAGGGGCCGCAGGACCAGGTGGATGTGGTGTACACGGTCAAGGAGAAGGAAACCGGCTCGCTGATGCTGGGCCTCGGCTACTCCACCGTGGACAAGCTGATCCTGCAGGCTTCGGTCTCGCAGCAGAACGCGTTCGGCAGCGGCAAGTCGCTCGCCTTCACCATCAACAGCGGCTCCGTCAACCAGGTGTACTCGGTCTCCTATTTCGACCCGTACTACAACATCGACGGCGTGAGCCGCGGCTTCGACGTGTACAGGCGAAATGTCGATGCGTCGGCGCTCACGGTCGGCGCCTACAAGACGAGCACCCTGGGCGGCGGCATCCGCTTCGGCTATCCGCTCTCGGAGCGCGCTTCGCTGAGCTATGGCGTCGCCGCGGAAAACGTGAACCTCGAGACCTTCAGCAACAGCCCCTTTTCCTACACGAACTTCGTCGCCCAGTTCGGCAATGACTATACCTATCTGCCGCTGACCGCGGGCTGGGCGTATGACAGCCGCAACAGCCTGATCCTGACGACCGAAGGCGGCTTGACCAGAGTCAATACGGAGATCGGCGTGGGCGACTTGACGTATTACCGGGTAGGCTTCGTCCAGCAGTACTATCGTCCGCTCAGCCGCACCTTCACCTTGTTCCTGAACGGCGACATAGGCATCGCTGGCGGTTTGCAGGGCAATCCGCTGCCCTTCTTCAAGAACTATTACGCGGGCGGTCCCGGCACCGTGCGCGGCTACGGTCCGCTGTCCCTCGGCCCGAAGGACCCGATCGGCAATTCCCTGGGCGGCACGCGGCGGCTCATCGGCAATGCCGAGCTCCTTTTCCCCGTGCCGGGGGCGGAGCAGGACAACTCGCTACGTCTGGGCGCCTTTATCGACGCAGGCCAGGTATACGCCTTTGATCAAAAGGTGTCGCTCTCGGAATTGCGCTTCTCGGCCGGCATCGCGCTCTCATGGAACTCTCCGTTCGGGCCCCTGCGCATCTCCATGGCCCAGCCGCTAAACGAGGTCCAGGGGGTGGATCGCATCCAGAGGTTACAATTGACCTTTGGCACCGGATTCTGATCACCGTCACCGCACCATGCCGCACGTCGCCGCCTTCCTCGCCGCGCTCCTGCTGGCCATGCTCGCACCGACCGTCGCAGCGCAAGCCGAGAACAAGATCGGCTTCGTCAACACCGAGCGCATCCTGCGCGAAGCGGCGCTCGCGGTGCGCGCACAGAAGAAGATCGAGGCGGAGTTCTCCAAGCGCGACCAGGAGATGGCGCGCTCGGCCGAACAGCTGAAGAAGCTGCAGGACGAGCTCGAGCGCCAGGGCGTGACCATGGCCGAGAGCCAGCGTCGCACCAAGGAGCGCGAGTTCGCCGAGCTGAACCGCGAGTTCCAGCGCCGCCAGCGCGAATTCCGCGAGGATCTCAACCAGCGCCGCAACGAAGAGCTGGCGCAAGTGGTCGAGCAGGCGAACCGCGTCATCCGGCAGATCGCCGAGCAGGAAAAGTACGACATCATCTTCCAGGACGCCGTCTACGCCAACCCGCGCATTGACATCACCGAGCGCGTGATCAAGGCCCTGGACAAGGCCCTGGAGGGCAAGCCCGCCGCGCGATGACATGCCGGGACCGGTCACACTCGGCGAGATCGCTAACCGGCTCGGCGCGCGCGTCGTCGGCGGCGCTGACGTTCTGATCGAGCAGGCCGGCTCCCTCGAGCACGCGGGGCCGCGCCACATCGCCTTCTACTCGGGACCGCGTTACCGCGCGCAGCTCGCCGCGACGCGGGCCGGTGCGGTGATCCTCGCGCCCCAGGCGGAGTCGGCGACGACGTTGCCGCGGCTGGTCGCCGACAATCCCCACGCCTGCTTCGCGCGGGCGGCGCAACTGCTCAATCCGGCCGCAGCGCCGACGCCGGGCGTGCATGCCTCGGCCCAGGTCCATCCGAGCGCCAGCGTGGCGCCCAGCGCAGGCATCGAAGCCTTCGCTGTGGTCGGCGCGGGTGCCGTGGTGGGGGTGCGCGCCTGGATCGGCGCGGGCAGCTATGTCGGCGAGGAGGCGGCGATCGGAGAGGATTGTCGCCTGTATCCGCATGCCGTCGTCTACCGCGGCTGCCGGCTGGGGGCGCGGGTAATCGTGCATGCCGGCGCCGTGATCGGCGCCGAGGGCTTCGGCATGGCGAACGAGGGTGGCCGCTGGATCAAGATCCCGCATATCGGTCGCGTGCTGGTCGGGGACGACGTCGAGATCGGCGCCAACACCACCATCGACCGCGGCACGTTCGAGGACACGGTCATCGAAGAGGGTGTCAAGCTCGACAACCAGATCCAGATCGGCCACAACTGTCGCATCGGCGCGCACACGGCGATGGCCGGTTGCGTCGGCGTAGCCGGCAGTGCGGTCATCGGCCGTCACTGCACCTTCGGCGGCGCGGCGATGATCCTCGGGCACCTGAGCATTTGCGACGGCGTGCAGGTTTCGGCAGGAACGCTGATTTCGCGCTCGATCCAGAAGCCTGGCACCTATACCGGGATATTCCCTTTCGACGACAACGCGGCGTGGGTGCGCAATGCGGCCCAGTTGCGCCACCTGTCGGAGCTCGCGGCGCGCGTGAGCGCGCTCGAGAAGATTCGCGGCAAAAGGAAGAAGCGCAATGGCTGAATTGAACATCCAAGAGGTCCTCGAGCACCTGCCGCAGCGCTACCCGCTGCTGATGATCGACCGCGTGCTGGAGTGCGAGCCGGGCAAGCGCATCCGCGCGCTGAAGAACGTTTCCGCCAACGAGCCGCAGTTCCTCGGCCACTTTCCCGACCGGCCGATCATGCCGGGGGTGCTGATCCTCGAGGCGATGGCCCAGGCCGCTTGCATCCTCGCCCTGCGGACCAGGGGAGAGACCGCCAGCGTCCGCAGCACGTACTATTACGCTGGCATCGACGCTGCGCGCTTCAAGCGCCCGGTCATGCCCGGGGACCAGCTGGAGCTCGAAGTGGAGCTGCTCGCGCAAAGACGCGGCATCTGGAAGTTCGGCTGCCTCGCGCGCGTCGGCGGCGATGTCGCGGCCGAGGCCGAGATCCTGTGCACCGAGCGACTGATGGAGCACAAGTGAGCGCGGCGCAGGTGCACGCCACGGCACTCGTGCACGCGGGCGCCCAACTCGGCGCTGGGGTGCAGGTCGGCGCCTACTCGATCATCGGCGAACATGTCGTGGTGGGAGACGGCACCTGGATCGGACCCCACGTCGTGATCGAGGGGCATACCCGGCTCGGGCGCGAGAACCGCATCTTCCAGTTCGCATCCATCGGCGCGCCGCCACAGGACAAGAAGTACGCGGGCGAGCCCACACGCGTCGAGATCGGCGATCGCAACACGCTGCGCGAGGGCGTGACCGTCAATCGCGGCACAGCGGAGGATGCGGGCGTGACGCGCATCGGCGACGACAACTGGCTGATGGGCTCCGTGCATATCGCCCACGACTGCCAGGTCGGCAGCCGCACGATCATGGCGAACTTCTCCGGCCTGGCGGGACACGTGGAAGTGGGCGACTGGGTTATTTTTGGCGGCGCCACGACCGTTCACCAGTTCGTGCGCATCGGTGCGCACGGCTTCACTTCAATGGGCGCCTACCTGGCTCAGGATCTGCCGCCTTACGTCATGGCGGCAGGCAACATGGCCAAGCCCTTCGGCATTAACAGCGAAGGGCTGCGCCGGCGCGGCTTCTCCGCCGAGGCGATTGCGCGCATCAAGCAGGCCTACCGCACGCTGTACCGCGCGGGGCTGGGATTCGAGGAGGCAAAGCGCGAGCTGGAGGACCAAGCCGCAGACTGTCCGGAAGTGCGCGCGTTGCTCGAATTCGTCCAGCGCTCGCGGCGCGGCATCATCCGCTAGCCCCCCGTGGCGCAGGCAGAGATCCGCGTCGCCATGGTGGCTGGTGAGGCCTCCGGCGACCAGCTCGGTGCGCACCTGATCGCGGCGCTGAAGGCACGGCGACCGCAGCTGGCCTTTGCCGGAATCGGCGGACCGCGCATGGCGGCCGAGGGCTTCGCGGTGCAAGTCCCGATGGAGAAGCTCGCGGTGCGCGGCTACGCCGAGGCGCTGCGCCACTATCGCGAGATCACGCGCATTCGGCGCGGCCTGGTGCAGTCGCTCCTGCGCGAGCGCCTGGGCCTGTTCATCGGCGTGGACGCTTCGGACTTCAACCTCGACCTGGAGCGGCGCCTGCGCGAGGCCGGCGTCCCCACGGTGCACTACGTCAGCCCGTCGGTGTGGGCATGGCGCCGCTGGCGCGTGCACCGGGTCGCGCGCTCGGCGACACATCTGCTGGCGATGTTTCCGTTCGAGCCCGCGATCTACGAGAAAGCCGGCGTTCCGGTCACCTACGTGGGCCACCCGCTTGCCGACATGATTCCGCTGGAGGTGGACAAGGCGGAGGCGCGCGTCCAGCTGCGGCTACCGGCGCGCAAGCTGATCGTGGCGCTGCTGCCGGGTAGCCGGCGCTCGGAATTGCAGCACATGGCCGAGAGTTTCGTGCTCGCGGCGCATCGGCTGCGTCAGGACGTGCCCGAAGTGCACTTCATCTGTCCCATGGCATCGCGAGAGACGCGCGACATGTTCGAGGCCGCCTTGCACCTGCACCAGCGCACCGACCTGCCGCTGACGCTGATGTTCGGCCACTCGCACGAGGCCCTCGCCGCAGCGGACATTGCGCTGGTCGCGAGCGGCACCGCGTCGCTGGAAGCGGCGCTGTTCAAGACGCCGATGGTAATCACCTACCGGCAGGCGCCGCTGAGCTGGTTCCTGATGCGGCGCATGATGTACCTGCCGTACGTGGGCATGCCGAATATACTCGCGGGCGAGCTTCTGGTGCCGGAGCTGCTGCAGGGTAGGGCGACGCCCGCGGCGCTCGCTGCCGCGCTCCTTGCGCTGCTGCGCGACACGGGACTGCAGCGCCGCCAAGTGGAGAAGTTCCGCGAATTCCACGTGCGGCTGCGCCAGAACACCGCGCAGAAGGCGGCCGATGCCGTGCTGCGCGTGCTCGACGCAGGCCATGCCTGAGGCCGCGCGCCTCATCTGCGGCGTGGACGAGGCGGGGCGCGGACCCATCGCCGGCCCGGTGTTCGCTGCGGCCGTGATGCTCCATCCGCGTCGGGCGATCGACGGCCTGAAGGACTCCAAGCTGCTCACGGCGGCGTGCAGGGAGGTGCTCGCGGAGCGCATCCGGCGCGAGGCGCATGCCTGGGCCGTTGCGAGTGCCACGGTCGAGGAAATCGACCGGCTCAACATCCTTCAGGCGGCGCTGCTCGCGATGCAGAGGGCCGTGCTGGCCCTCGCGCTGCGCCCCGATGAGGCCTGGGTCGACGGCGATCACTGCCCCGCCCTGGCTTGCCGTGCGCGCGCGATCATCGGCGGAGATCGCAGCGTGCCTCTGATCTCGGCGGCCTCGATCCTGGCGAAGACCGCGCGCGACGCCGAGATGCTGCGTCTGCATGCGCAATATCCCGAATACGCGCTCGACCGCCACAAGGGCTACCCGACCCGCGAGCACCTCGAGCTGCTCGCACGCCACGGGGCGAGCGCCATCCACCGGCGCAGCTTCGCGCCGGTACGCAGGGTCCTCGACGCGTGAATGCCCTGCGCTCGCGCGACAATCCGCGCGTACGGCATTGGCACGCGCTCGCGCACGACGGCCGCGCGCGGCGCCAGAGCGGACGCGCACTCCTCGAAGGCACGCACCTGCTGGGGACCTTTCTCGGCTCGGGAGGCCGTCCCGTCTCGCTCCT
>Ga0326726_10001866_pt1 | contig 19620 bp, 12 predicted proteins | sample MHFenrmetagenome_2_FD_207603 | JGI IMG/M metagenome (GOLD analysis project Ga0326726, IMG submission 207603) | Lab enriched peat soil microbial communities from Michigan Hollow, Ithaca, NY, United States - MHF15MN | ecosystem: Environmental > Terrestrial > Soil > Wetlands > Peat | place: USA... | reverse complement strand
ATCCTTCTTTGGGATCGCAGCGGCGCCGGGATCGGCCAGGGCCAGAAAGGCCAGAGCCGAAATCAGGGTGATTCCGACAAGTTTCTTCATGATCGGCCTCCCCGTCAAAGAGACATTGCAAGATGATTATAGGCCCGAAAAGAGGGCGCGTCAACACGGTGAACGGGTCCACGACATGGGCAACGCTGACCGAATGGGTTCAAAAAGATCCGGTGGGGTCTTTGATGTCATCTGATACCTGGACCTTGTCCATGGGCTCCGCCGCGTTTGACTTCCCGTCCTCCCCTTTGCTAATCTGATCATTAGCAGGTGAAGGGAATCCCGCATGGCCAACGCGCCCCGGGCGGCTGTCCAGGACGAAGACGTTTCGAGAAAGGCATCCGAACATGACAGACGGCGCGAAGCGAGGACCCGTCCGAACGGACAGAGCCCCGGAAAGCTGACCCGGCGGGAGCTTCTCAAGCTGAGCTTGACGGGGAGCGCGCTCGCCTGCCTGGATATCGGGTGCGGCAACAGCAACATCACTCCCTATGAACCCCCGCCGGGGCCGCCAAAGACCTACAAGCTGAGCGATGGCCAATCGCTTTACGATGACTTCGACGGGAGCGGGGGGCTCCAGACGTATGACGAACAAAACCTGGCCGTGGCCGGCGCTCTGAGCCACAATCTGTGGGTCGGCAAACCTGAAGACGCTGTCGTCAGCAATCCCTTCCCCGGCCCCGGCGTGGTCCCCGTGCGGGGCGCAGGCGGCTACGTGCTCAAAATCACGAACAGCATGCAAGATTTCACCTTCGGAAATTTCGTCTTTCTGATGCTCGACCATCCAACGATCATCGAGTTCGTCGACTACAAGACGTTCAGTGCCGACATGCTCCTGTCCTCGGCATCGACGGTCGAAGCCATGAGCGCCAAGCTGGACTATCACACGACCATCCCGGAACAGTTTTCGGGACGAAGCTGGGCCGCGGGCATCGGCATACGAAAAAGGGCCAGCGGGGAGGTGTACCTGTTCGCGACCGCCTACAACGTCAATACGGATTACCGGTACAACGTCAATATGGGTCCGGCCATGCTCGACCAGTGGTACAACCTCCGACTGGACGTGGTCACGAACAACGACGACGTCAACATCCCGGTCAACCAGCTCCGCCTGGATTATTACGTCAACGGCGTCCTCATCGTCTCGGAGATCCCCATCGATGCCGAGATCCTCATCGATCCGGCCAGAACGGGGGGAGGGCCCAACAGGAGCCTCATCGTCAGCAAGGAAGCCGAATTCGGGGACGCTGTCGCGTACTTCGACAACATCAAGGCGGTCTATACGGACCGGATCAGCTGATGGGGCGTTCCATCCCTGGGATGACTCCGGTCTTTTGGAGGTCGTGATGCGCGGTTTCGAGTTTCTGGGATGCGTCGGCGTATTCTTATGGATCTCTGTTTGGGGGTCTGGATTCCAAGAAAGCCCGCCTGCGCAGGTCGACCCGTCCCAGTTAGCCCTTGTCCTGAAGGCCGGCCGAGAATACTGCGCAAGGCTCGAGCGGGCCGCCCTTGACTTCGTTTGCCAGGAAAAGGTCACGGAGAAGATTGATCTCAGCCGCGACAGCATGGAGGGGACGGTCAAAAATGCTCCGAGCATTTATGCCACGGACAGGTTAAGTTTCAGGACACCCTTGGGCGGCAAACGAGATAATGCTTACCTTTATGATTATCAGTTCATCCGCCGGGAAGGAAAAGTCGAGGAGAAACGCGTCCTGCTTGAAAAGAACGGCAAGAAGGCCAGCGCAAAGACTCCCCCTCCCCAGATGGAGGCTTTCAACTTCGCGGATGTCCTGCTTGCACCCATTCGGCTTCTCGATGAACGCTTCGAGGAATTCTATTCCTACCGTCTGGTTGGAAGGGAGAAGGTCGGCGAGGTGGAAGTATGGGTCCTCGAAGTCGCCCCGAGGCTCACGGGGGGCCTACGCTATATGGGTGGGAAGGTCTGGCTAAAGGTCGACGATTCGAGCGTGCTCCGGGTCGAATGGGACCCGACCACATTCGGCCACTATGAGGATATTCAGCAAAGGGCCGAAATCTATAAGGCCCGACCCGAGGTCCGTTCCTATACGGAATTTGGCATTGAAAAGAACGGACTCCGCTTCCCAAGTGTCGACCTGACCGAAGAGGCTTATCGCGGCTCCAATGGCAAGGTGTTTGTCCGGGCCAGAACGAGCGTCGTATTCGAAGACTATAAATTTTTTACGGTTGAAACTGAAACCGTGTTCAAGAAATCTTCCAGTTAACCCTTCAGCGCCGTGCCCTGGCGGGCCAGGGACCGGATGAACTCTGAGCCAGAGATCAGGGAGCCGTAGGTCGTCGTTGCCTGCAGATACACGGTGCCGCCATATTACCCCAGGTGTTTCCCACGTATCGGGACCTATTCATACGGCCCAGAACCGGGAGAAGGGAGTTTTATTGATCGCCGGATCAATGTGATATAGTTATTTATAAGCATGTTGATCAAGGTTGCGGTTCGTCTTGTTCTTGCGGCGGCCCTGGCTGCGGTCCCCGCCGGCCCGAAAGATCGGGTTCAGGCCGCGGCGTCCTCCGGCCCTCCTTTCCCGAGGATGGCGACCCAGGACATCTCGAAGCCCCTGCAGCATGAGGTCACCGTCGTCCTGAAGCTCATCCAGGTCTACGTCACGGGCAAAAACGGACGGCCGGTCGAGGACCTGACGCTCGGCGATTTCGCCGTCACCGACAACGGCCAGCCCGTCGTCCTGACGGATTTCGAGAAGCACCGCCTCGATGCCCTGCCCGAAGAGGCGCCCAAAGCCGAGCCGGCCGCGGAGAGAGCGGCGGCCCCGGCCGCCCCGGCGGCAACGAGGAAGTTCTTCCTCTTTTTCGACTTCGCCTTCAACAACGCCCGGGGCATCGTCAAGGCCAGGACGGCCGCGCTCCATTTTCTCGACAAGGAGATCGGGCCGGACGACGAAGTCGGCATCCTCACGTACCAGATGTTCAAGGGCGTCCAGGTGCACGAATACCTGACCCGGGACCACGCCAAGATCCGCGAGGTCGTCGCCTCCATCGGCAGCAAGGACATCGCCGGGCGGGCCAGCGAGATCGAGATGCAGTACTGGCTCCTGGCCCAGGAACCTCTCGCCGGGGGGGGCGCGAGCGGGACCCAGGCGGCCCTGCCCCAGAGGATGGCCGATGCCAACAGGCAGGAATCGAAGCGCATCGCCCAGACGTTTATCCTCAGGCTGACCGCGCTGGCCAAGGCGCTCCGCTACATTCCTGGGCAGAAACATTTTCTCTTCTTCTCGTCCGGCGTGCCCAGCTCCATCATCTACGGCGGTCAGGCGGGGAATCCCTCGGGCGGGGCGGGCCGGGCGACATTCGACGCCGGCGACCGGGTCCTCAGGACCCAGAACGAAGACATGTACAGGGAATTCGGAGCGGCCAACTGCACCTTCTATGCCTTCGATACGCGCGAGTCGGCCAGACTAGTCGACCTCTTCGCCTATGACAGGCTGACGTTCGAGGCCGGCAGCCGCGGGTTCACCACCGCCCAGGGCGTTTATCAGGATTCCACGGACATCTTCCGGGACGATAAAACGACGGGGCTCAACTCCCTGAAGAGAATGACGGACATCACGGGCGGCAAGTTCTACTCGAACATCAACATGTACGAGAAGAACCTCGAGCAAGTCAAGATCCTGACCGGGACCTATTATGTCCTCGGCTATTCCGTCGGGGAACAGGCGGACGGCAGCTTCCACGAGGTCAAAGTCACGGTCAAGCGGCCGGCCTGCGAGGTCCGGGCCCAGTCCGGGTATTTCAATCCGAAGCCGTTCGCCGAGCTGACCAAGCTCGAGAAGGAGCTCCATCTCTACGATCTGGCGTTGAACGAAAGGTCGCACGCCCGGCTTCCCGTGAGCTTCCCCCTGACGACGCTGGCCTTCGAGTCCGGGGGCGCCGCCTGGCTCGAGATCCTGGCCGCGATCCCAGGGGACGTCACGGCCGCGTTCTCTGGCCGGAAAGTCGAGTACATTTCGCTTATTTTCGACGCCAAGAACGACGTCCGGGACGTCCGGCGGCTCGAGACCGATCCGCGGCCGCACCGCGGCCGGGCTGTCGCCTTCGCTGCCGGGAGCGCCCTCGAGCCGGGCGAATACACCTGCCGGCTCGTCATCCGGGATATGGACACCGGCATGAGCGCGGTGAGCTCGACTCGGGCCGCCGTTTGGCCGGCGCCGCCTGTGGGTCTGAGGATCGGAACGCCGCTGCTGCTCCGGGACGAGACCGGCTGCGTCCGCCTGGAGGCGCAGGGGCCAAGAGGCCGCGCGTCCGTTCCCTGGAGTGAAGCGTATGCCTACGACAGGACCGTTCTTGCGCCCGTCGCCGGGAGCGTTTCGACGCTCACGGCGCGGATCGTGGCCGTCGTTCCCTTCGCCGTCCCGGGGACCGGCGAGCCCGACGTCGCCTTCTCCGCCCGGCTTATCGACGCGGCCACGGGCGCAGTCCTGCCGGTTGCATTTTCCGTGGTCGAAAAGAGCTGGCGCCCGGCTGCGGAGGCGATCAGTCTGGAGTTCCCCATCGCCGGCCTGGCGCCGGGGCGTTATCTCCTCTATGTCACCGCCGAGGACCGCGTTTCAAGAACGATGGCCCATGCCCAAACGGCCCTGATCGTCGCGGAGGATTGAGGGGCTTTTCCCGGCCTGCCGTCCGATCGACGTACACCCTATCGGTTCCGGCTCGGGATCCTGATCAGCTCCAATCTCGCGCATCTCGTTCCAGGCTGAGAAGCCTGGCAGTTTCGGGAACAATCCAAAAATTTGGATAAGTCCAAAAAAACCGAGGGTCAGCGTGCCAATTATAGGGCATAAATTATTGATTATAATAGATATAAATTAAATCCAGTATTGGCATGATACTTGCTTATAAATTCAGCAGGTAATATGTTATCTACCAATATCTTTGAATGCGAGGAGGTGAGAATTAGGAGTACGATCAAGCATGAGGGTTAGGGGGTGCGGGAGCGCATCGCTCCTGCTCCGAAGCGGTCCGTTTTTCCACAGGCTCACCGCCGGCGGAAGACAGGCCGCTATTTCGGGAATGGATTATGTATCTCAGGAGGAAATTGATTAATGAGTAAACGAATCATCATCGCGATCCTCGCCCTGTTCATGGCCGGGATCGCCTTCGCCCAGATTTCGCCCTCCGCCAAGCTCGAAGGCAAGGTCGTGGACGACTCGGGCGCTCCGCTTCCCGGCGTCTCGATCGAAGCGACGAGCCCGAAGATGGTGGGCAAGGCGACCGCAGTCTCGTCCGCAGACGGCACCTTCCGACTGTTCTCCCTGCCTTCCGGGACTTATGAGGTCACCTTCACCCTGCAGGGCTTCAAAACCCTCATCCGGAAGGACGTCTATGTGTCCCTGTCCCAGACCATCGTCCTGAACGTCACGCTGAGCCAGGCCACCCTCGAAGAGCAGGTCACGGTCATCGGCCAGAGCCCGCTCATCGACGTCAAGAGCACGGTCAAGAGCATGACCATGAGCAAAGAAGTGTTCATGAGCCTGCCTCGCAGCCGGAACTTCGACGGCCTGCTGAGCACGGTCCCCGGCGTCCAGAACGAAGGCATCACCGGCGGCCTCTCGGTCGACGGCGCGACCGGCACCGAGAACATGTGGTACATGGACGGCACGGACATCACCGGCGTCCATATCGGGACCCGGGCCCAGAGCGCGGTCATGGAGCTCATCGAGGAGGTCAAGGTCACGGCCTCCGGGTATAACGCCGAGTTCGGCGGCTCGATGGGCGGCGTCGTCAACGTCATCACCCGGTCCGGCGGCAACGCCTTCCACGGCGACTTCATGGCGTACTACGAAGACAACGGCATGCTCATGCAGGGCAAGGCCCGCGAGTATCTCCGCCTGGACCCCTACAACGACACTCTCTGGCAGTACGTCAACGACGACGACATCCTGTGGAAGGGCGGGCTCAACCGCGACAACTACAAGCGCTTTGAAGGCGTCTTCAACCTCGGCGGCTACATCATCAAGGACGCGCTGTGGTTCTTCGGCTCCTTCAACCCCCAGTACGGCCGGACGTACGCCAACCGCCAGTTCCTCTCGGACGTCGGCAACGTCACCGCGAACCTCCCGAACGCGCCGATGTACGGCTTCTACAACAAGAACTTTGTCTGGAACGGCCAGTTCAAGCTGACCGCGGCCCCGTTCAAGGGCATGCGGATGTCGGCCTCCTTCGTTAACAACTTCTCCAAGTACCGGGGCGCCATCCCCAGCATCTACGGCACCGGCACCAAGACCTACGATTGGAAGAAGGAAGGCATAGACTATCCCAACATGAGCGCGGCCTTCATGTTCGACTATAGCGCCAGCAACAACTTCCTGATCAGCGGCCGGGCCGGCTACGCGATGCAGAACACCAATAATCAGCAGATCGCCCCCCCCGGAACAACGTGGTACTTCAACTATAACAACACCGCATTGTACTCGACCGACCCCTTCTTCCTCGCCAATCCGAGCCTGCTCGGCCCTGCCGGGACGACCAACGGCTCCACATGGCAGTCCACCACGAGGAACAAGCTGGAGAAGCTCTCCGGCAATATCGACATGACCTACTACCTGAGCCTCGCCGGCGAACACGCCTGGAAGGGCGGCGTCCAGCTCATCCGCGACCAGGAAGACCGGTTCACCGGCGCCCCCTACCCGCGCGTCAACATCTACTGGGGCGTCGGCTATTACGGCCTGGCCAGCGGCGAGCCCGTCATGGGCACGTACGGCCACTACGAGATCCGGTCCGGCTGGACCTCTCCTTACGGCTGGGTTTGGCAGGTCCATCGCGACAGCTGGGCCCTCTACCTCCAGGACTCCTGGACGATCGCCGGCCGCCTGACCCTCAACCTCGGCGTCCGGACGGAATCCGAGTACATCCCGGCCTTCACGGCGGACACCCAGCTTCCGGGATACCAGAACAAGCCCATCAAGTTCGACTTCAAGGACAAGTTCGCTCCCCGGATCGGCGTCGTCTATGACGTCTTCGGCGACTCCAGCCTGAAGGTCTTCGGCAGCTTCGGCATCTACTACGACGTCATGAAGCTGTACATGGCCGAGGGCGCCTTCGGCGGCTTCAAGTGGAAAACCGACTACTACGAGCTCAACAACCCCGACTTCCGCCTGATCGCCGCGAACGGGATCCTCACCGACCGGGCCAGCCAGGAAGTTGATCCTGTGCCCGAGGGCGCTTTCTCAGACATCCCGAACCGTTACGTCGGGACCATGGATTGGCGCCTCCCGTCCTGGGATACGACCGACCCGAGCATGAAGCCTGTCTCCCAGAGGGAGATCTCGTTCGGCGCCGAAAAGAAACTGAGCGAAGACCTGGCCGTGAACGTCCGCCTCGTTAATAAGCACCTTATCCGGACGATCGAGGACATCGGCGTTCTCACCCCGGCGGGCGAACAGTACTACAACGCCAATCCCGGCTTCGGATGGTCCCTGCCCATTTCCCAGGGCGGGAGATTCGCCGACCAAACCGCAGCGGGCAACACATACTGGCCGACCCCCAAGGCGACGAGAGAGTACTACGGCGTGAACGTCTCCTTGGAAAAGCGGTTCAGCAACAACTGGCAGGGCGGCATCAACTACACCTGGAGCCAGGTCAAGGGGAACTACGGCGGCCTGTCCAGCACGGACGAGTCCGGCCGGAACTCGCCGAACGTCGAACGGTACTTCGACCTCTGGTTCCTCGCCTATGACCTCGAAGGCAACGTTCTCAACGGTCCCCTCCCGCAGGACCGCACCCACTACTTCAAGGCCTACGGCTCCTACGCCTTCCCCTTCGGCCTGACGGTCGGCGTCGTCGGCTACGGCCGCAGCGGCTTCCCCCTCACCACCTCTCTCAACATGAACAACGTCGCTGTCTACCCCAACAACCGCGGCGACCTCGGCCGGCTGCCCTTCACTGTGTGGGCCGACCTCTATCTCGAGTACGCCCTGAGGATCTCCGGCAAGTACACCGTGGCCCTCAACTTCCAGGTCAACAACGTCACCAACACCAAGACCTGGCAGTCCAAGAGCACGTCCGTCAACCGCGTCGGCATGAACTTCAGTGACGATCAGATCCTGACCCATACCGCCGACTGGCAAGCCCAGCTCCCCAACTTCTGGCCGAACGAATCGTTCGGCATGTACACGGGCCAGTTCGGCACCTGGTCGACGCGTTTTGGCGCCCGGTTCTCGTTCTAAGCAGAAGCAGCAGCACACGCAGAAGCACAAGGGCCCGCCCCCGAGGGGGGGCGGGCCTTTTTTTTGTGCGGGGACGAACCTACGGCGGGGAGCGGCGTCTTCGGAGCGACCTGCACAAACGATGGCACCCGTGAGTCTTACGGCAGGGGGTCTTTTAGCCGAGGACGGGGAGCGGCTCGAAACGATACTCCGGGGAAAGATCCGAACGGAAAAAAGGGGAAAATGAGGAAGAATGAAGATCCCCGCGCCTGGGCCCGGCCGGACACGGGGCCGGGGCGCTACTTCTTAATGGCGTCGAGGATGGCCTTGGCTTGGGCGGTCCGCTCCGTTTCCGGTTCCAGCTTGATGAACTTCTCCAGGTTCTCGATGGCTTTGGGATTGTCGCCCTTGTTCAGGTAGGCGTAGGCCACCCTGAGATACGGGTCGGGCCAGTCGGGTTTGATCTGGCTGGCCATTTCAAAGTAACGGATGGCGTCGTCGACCTGCTGGTTGGAGAAGTAGATCTCGGCGACGTTGTAGGGCAGGTTCTCGTCCTGGGGCGCCATCTCGATGGACTTCTTGAAATAGTCCTGGGATTCGGTGAGCTTCCCCTGCTTCAAGAAGCACAGTCCGATGGCGGCCAGGCCCTTGGCGGTCAAGGTCTTGCCCATGGTTTGATCGGCGGCGGATTGTTCGATGAGCCGGGTATATTTCTGGATGGCCGTGTCGTAATCGCCCTTTTCCCTGTAGCAGTCGCCGATGTTCAGCAAAACCTGGTAGGCGCCGGGGTTCTTGGCCATGAACTCCTCGTACATCAAGAGGGCGGTGTCGTACTTGCCATCCTTGAAGAAGGCGTTGCCTTCCTCGAGGGTCTGGAAGGTCGCCTCGTCCTGGACGATCCCCGTCCCCTCGGCCTTCTTATCCAGCTTGATGGTCGCCTTGGGATTCTTGCTGAGCTGGGAGGTGTAGATGCGCTGGCTGACGGGCTGGTAGCCCTTGGCGTTGACCGTGACGTCCCAGTTGCCGGTCCCGACGCCCATGAAAACGAATTCACCCTTTTTGTCCGTCGTCGTCTCGAAGGTGCTGCCGCCGGCCTGCGTAAAGGTGGCCGTCACCTTGGCCCCCACGACGGGCTTGCCGCCCGGGTCCAGGACGATCCCGTTCATGCGGGCCGTACCCCGTCCGGCTTGGGCCATGGCCAGCCCGGCCGTAAGTAAAAGGACCGCGGCGCCGCCCGCGAGCTTCGATGTGAGCCGATGATCCATCAGTGCCTCCTGTGGCAGGTTCGTCGGGCGCCGCCGCCCGGATGCGTCTCGCGTCCCACCGCGCTTGAATATGACGTATCGCTCTTATTATGCGGTTTCGGCTCGCGTTTTTCAAGGCCGCAGCCGGGAAAACCCGACGACGCTCACAGCCGCCAGAGATAGGAGGCCTTGAAGAACAGTCCTCGTTTCATCTCCAGGAAGCGTCTCGCGTCCCGGTAGGCGCCGTCGACCCACTCCGTCCTGTCATAAAGGGATCCGTAGCCGAGCTGGATAACGGTGCCGGGAATGGAGGTGAAGGAGGCCAGCAGGTCCGTCAGCATCTCCCTCCGGAAGGCGTTGTATTCGACGATGCCGCGGAAGAAGAGGTATCTGTTCGCCTGGTACGTCACGCGGCCGCGCCAGATGGCGTAATCGTACTCCCTCTCCCCCGTCGACAGGCGGGTGAAATCGGCGTAGGTCAGGCTGGCCGTGAGGTCGAAGCCCTCAGACGGCTTGTAGGTAACGCTGCCACTCAGAGTGTTACCGCGGCCCTGGTAGGGTTCGGCGACATAGCGGATGGAACGCCTCCGGGAATAAAGCCCGCGGACGGAGAGCTGCTTGGTGACCTGGCTGACGACCTGGGCGAGGCCGCCGCTCGTGTCGAAGCGCTGCCCGAGGTAAACCTCCATCGAATATTGTCCGAGAAGCTGGATGGTCGTGTTCCCGGCGAGAAGGGTGGTCAGGCCCAGCCCGTCGTTCGTCTCGAAGAGCCCGCTCGGCAGGTCCTTGACGACGGCCGCGGAGAGAGTGGGAACGACCTTGCGGAAGAAGCGGCTCTTGGGGTAGAACCGCGGCGCGCCGGAAGCCTGCAGCCCGACGACGCCTGGGCGGGTCAGATACCCGGTGTCGGTCTGGAAGTCTTGGGAAATACTGTAGAATGATATATTTATGCCCAGGTCCCGGGTGTCGTGAAGGTAGTCGGCCCCCAGGGCGAATCCCCCGGCGGTGGCGCCGCCGTCACCGCGACGGGTCCGGGAGCCGAAGCCGTGAAAGCTCAGCTGGCTCGCCTTCGTGAGCCGGAGCTGGCCGTCGGCGCCGGCGACCTGGTTCGAGCCGCCGCCGTATTCGCGGCCCGTGTAGAAGGCGCCGAGATAGCCGTCGCTCGCGACGGCCCGTTTGTAGCGGAGGACGGCGAACCCGGCGTGCTTATCGGCTCCAAGCTCGAAGAGCGGGTCGCTCGACGGCGATTCGTCCAGGGCGAGGATCGAGGCCACGGTATCCCGTTTCCCGACCTTGCCCGAGAGCTTGAAACCCACGCGGGGATCGATGATCGTCCGGGTGTGGACGACCGCTTCCAGGGGATCGGAAACGGATGTCCCCGCCAACTGGAACATCTCGCTCCCCTCGAGGAAGAAGGGTCTCTTCTCCGGGAAAAAAAGGTCGTAGCGGAGGTTGACGTCGACCTGGCCGGCGTCCGCCTCGACTTGGCCGAAGTCTGGGTTGTACGTTCCGTCGAGGATGAGCTGGGGCGTGATGCCGAGCTTCCCGGTCAGGTGGCCGTCGTGGACCCCCCCGCCGCCGGCCAGGACGCCATCGACTCGCTCGGCCCCCTTCCGGAAGGTATAGGCCGGCAGGATCTCGAGCAGGGTGTACTGCTTGATGTCCTCGAGCTCGAGGGGCATCATCTGGGTCAGGAAGAAGTAGCCGCGGGCCGGGTCGAGGGCCGGGTAGGAGGAGTGCTCCGATTGGCGCGAGATCCGGCGCTCGAAGAAGATGGCCATCTCCACGCGCTTCCTCCCGGCATAGCGGAGGCTCTTGAAGGGCACGGCAAGCTCGACGCTGAAGCCGTCGGGATCGAGCCGTCCGGCGGACATCCAGACGAGGTCGACGCTGAAATCCTCGTTGCCGCTGGCGTAGCGGCTGTCGGTCTGGATGCCGAGCGGATTGACATAAAAAGCGTAGAGGGACTGGCGGTCGTTGAAGCTGTCGAGGTTGATGCAGATGAAGTCGTCGGAGCGGATGGTGTCGCGATTAGCCAGGGCGGCCTTGATCTTGTCCGGCTCCCGGTCGTAGCACTTGAAGGCGAAATAGAGGTTCTCGGCGTCGTAGGCCATGAAGGCGACCGTCCTCTCGCTGGCCTCCCGGCCGAAGTCGGGTATGAACGTCTTGGACAGGACGACCGAGGGGGCCTCGCGCCAGACGGCGTCCTCGAGACGGCCGTCGATCGACGGCGGCGAGCTGGTTCTCAAAGGCCGGAAGAAATCCCCGGCCGCTCCGGCCGCGGGCGCGGCCGCGCCGACGAGGGCGATAAGTCCGAGGGTCCCGATCCTGCGAAGGCCTGCCATCGATGTCCCTTCAAGCGGAGGCGGGTCCGCCCGCAATCGCCCCACTTTACGGGATTTGCCGAGCCGCGTCAACGGGCCGGCCGGGCCGCCCGTCCGTTTTTACGGTCAAAATTGATTCTGCTATAATGAGCGGGTCATGAGACGCCAGATCGCGGTGGGCGCGGCCCTGTTAGCGGCGGCCCTCCTGGCGCCGAGCTGTTCGTCCAAGCCCGCGGTCAACGCCTCCGGCATGAACCTTCTCGTCATCACCCTGGATACGACCCGCGCCGACGTCGTCGGGCTCTACGGCAACAAGGACGGCGCGACCCCCCGGATCGACGAGCTCGGCCGGACGGGGATCGTCTTCAAGGACTGCTACACGCCCGCTCCCCTGACGCTTCCGGCCCACTGCTCTCTCTTCACGGGGAGATACCCGATCGCCCACCAGGTCCGCAACAACGGCACCTACGTCCTGCCGCCGTCCGAAAGGACCCTGGCCCGCGTCCTCAAGGACCGCGGCTATGAGACGGGCGCCGTCGTCGCCTCGTTCACGGTCGCCGCCAAGTTCGGCCTGTCCCAGGGCTTCGACACCTACGATGAGGATTTCGAGACGGGACGGCCGATCCTCAACTTCACGGCCGAGATCCCCGCCGACAGGGTTTACGACAAATTCGCCCGCTGGCTCGAGGGCCGAGCCGGCCGGAAATTCTTCAGCTGGGTCCATTTCTATGACGCCCACTCTCCTTACGTCCCGCACATGGATAGCGCAGCGGCCGGTGGGGAATCGTCCTGGGGTCTCTACGAGGGCGAGGTCCGCTTCGTCGACGCGCACGTCGGGAAGATCGTCCAGGCCCTCAGGGACAAGGCGCTCTACGAAAACACCCTCATCGTGATCGTCGGCGACCACGGCGAGGCCTTCGGCGAGCACAAGGAGCAAGGACACGGTATCTTCTGCTATGAGGAAAGCCTGCGCGTACCCCTCATCCTCCACAACCCCCGGCTCTTCAAATCGCCGAAGACCGTGACCGGCCGTCTGAGCCTGGTCGACGTCATGCCCGGTCTTCTCGAGCTCCTCAGGGTCCCGACGCCGGCGGCGGTCCAGGGCCGGAGCTTCTGGCCCCTCGTGGACGGGAAGGAAACGGATCGGCGGGAGGTCTATTTCGAGAGCCTCTTCGGCCAGGAGGAGTTCAATTGGGCCCCCTTGATCGGCCTCATCGACGGCCCCTTGAAATACATCTCCCTGCCCGACGCTGAGCTCTATGACGTCGATGCCGATCCTCGGGAGACGCGCAATCTCCTCGCGGAGCGCGGAGAGACGGCCCGGACGATCGACAAGAAGCTCGGGGAATTCGTCCGGCGCACGGCCTCGGGGACGGGCGCCGGCCGGCGTGATCTCAGCCCGAGCGATGTCAAGAAGCTGACCTCTCTCGGATACGTCTCGAGCTTCTCGTCCAAGGCCGCGTCCAGGACCGATCCCAAGCGGGCGATCGACGTCTATGCCGAAGTCGTCGCGCTCAAAGACCTCGTTAAGAAGAAGGATTACCCGGGGGCCGAGGCACGGTTGGCGGCGGTCCTGTCCCGGAACCCGGGGCTCGAGCTGCCCGCCATCTACGACATCCGGCACGAGATCCAGAAGAACGCCGGCCGGATGCCGGAAGCCATCGAGACCCTGCGCCAGGCCATCGCCAAGTTCCCCGAGCGGGAATCTTTCAAGGTCTTCCTGGCCATGGACCTGATCGAAGGCGGAGAGCCGGCCAAGGCCAAGGATTTTTGCCTCGCGCTGGTGGCCGAGAGCCCGACGATGACCGCCGCCCACATCCTGCTCGGCGACACGGAAGACATCTTGAACGAGACGGACGCGGCCCTGGCGAGCTACGAAAAGGCGTCGGCCCTCGAGCCGCAGAACCGGTCGGTGCAGGCCAAGATCGCCTCCCTCTGGGTCAAGAAGGGCGACCTGGCCAAGGCCCAGGCGATCCTCGATGGCCTGGCTGGCGAGAAGGCCGTGGTCGATTCACCCGATTTCGCCGGGGCGATGTCGGGCCTGTGCCAGGCACTCCTGGCCGCGGGGGAGACCGACAGGGCCCTCGAGATCTACCGCAAGGCGACCGTCTTGAGCCCGGAGAGCCCGGCCGTCTGGCTCAACCTCGGCGGCGCCTATTTCGCCCTGGGCCGCTATGATCTGGCCCTGGAGAACTTCGAGAAGTCCGTGGCCATCGACAAGACCTTCGCCCTGGGCTACAGCAACGTCGGCTTGGTCTACCTCATGAAGCTCGGCGAGGACAAGAGCCCGACCGTGGCCGACGAAGCCCTGGGCTATTTCAACAAGGCCATCGCCCTCGAGCCCAAGCTGGCCGTGGCCTGGAACGGCCGCGCCTCGGTCGGTCTGACGATGGGCCGGACGAGCGAGGCCGTCCGCGACTACGAGCGGGCGATCCAGCTCGACCCCGGCCTCCTCGACGCCTACATCAACATCACGATCGCCCTGCGGGAGCAGGGGCGCTATGCCGAGGCCCTGAAATACCTGGGAGCCTGTAAAGAGAGATTGTATCCGAAGCTGGCCGCCCGTGACCGGGAGGAGATCGAGCGCATCGAGGCGGAGATCAAGGCCTTGAGGGACGGACGCTGGCCCGGACGATCGGACCCGAGACGGGTCCTGGGAGAAATGGGATGAGAAGAAGAAAGCTCGAAAGCGTCCTCGTCCTGGCCGTGCTCGCCCTGATGTTGTCCGCCTGCACGCGCCGCCAGCCGGAGCCGTCCGGCGCCCCGGCCCCGACGGCCGAGACTCTCCGGCTCAAGGAGACGACCGTCCGCAACGTCACCGGCAATCCGGTCGGTTACAGGATCTATCCGGCCGGGAAGCCCGAAGCCGCCGAATCACGGGAGATCGCGCCGGGAGCCGTCGACCGCTTCCGGACGGCCACGGCCCTCGAGATCGAGTTCAATACGGGCCGGAAGGACGCCGTCTACGCGCTTGACCCGGGAAGTCCTTATTCCTTCCGCGTCGACGAGGGGCAGACGATCGATCTCTTTCTCGGCTCCCACGGCCGCAGCGACGCCATCGATCTCGCGCCGTGGGTCCCCACGCCCCAGCCCGTCGTCGACCGCATGCTCGAGCTCGCCGGCGTCACCGGCAAGGACGTCCTCTTCGACATCGGCTGCGGCGACGGCCGCATCGTCATCACCGCGGCCCGCCGCTATGGGGCCCGGGGCGTCGGCATCGATATCGACAAGACCATGATCGAGGCCTCGGAGCGCAACGCCAAGGCCGCCGGCGTCGAGCGGCAGGTCAAGTTCATCGGCATGGACGCCACTAAAGCCGACATCTCCGAGGCGACCGTCGTCAGCCTCTATCTGCTCCCGGAATCGAACGCTCTGATGCGGCCGATCCTGGAGACCCAGCTCCGCCCGAAGAGCCGCGTCGTCTGCCACAACTATGCCATCCCCGGCTGGGAGGCGAAGCAGGTGCAGACCGAAACGGTCGAGGACGAGAACGGGGAGAAACATTACATCTATCTGTACGTCCGCTGACTCAGTCCTTCCGGGCCTTGAGATCGGCCGCCGACTTGGCGATGCGCCGGGCCCGTGTCTCGGCCTGCTTCGCTTCCTCGATCCAGGTCGCGGTTTCCCGCTGGTGGGTGAAGGACATGGCCCGATAGCGCTCGAGGACGCCCGCCTTCTTGTAGGCCGCCTCGACGTCGGGGGCGAGGACGATGACGCGCGGCGCGTCGTCGAGCTCGACGGTCACCCGGATCCTGTCTCCCGGGCCCTTTCCGAGTTTCTCACGGATCTCCTTGAGGATCAGGAGGATATGCTTGGGCGTACCCATCCTGACCATGGAGCCGCGGTAGGCGATGCCATCGAAGGTGACGCGGACCGGGACACGTCCTTTGGCTCCGTAAAGCTTCTCGACGTCATGGGGGAATTCGACGAACACCCCGCCGCTTTCGTGGCCGTGAATCTCGGCGCTGAATTCGATACGGCCGGGGTTCTTGTACGTCACGGGCATGGGCGACCTCCTCGGATCGATCCCGTCCATGCTGCGCCCCTTCGCCTTTTCTGTCAAGGCGCCCGCCCGGGCCTGCCCGCCAGAGGGCAGCCGGAAAGAAAGGTGCTTCTCCCATTTCCTGGGATCCCTCTCGAGGCGGCGACGGGTATCGCCTCGAAGATCCCCGTTGTGGAGGGGGGACCCGCGCAGCGGGGGGAACCGCATGAACTGGTTCCCGGGGCCGGGGAGCTAGAGGCGATACCCTGAGCCAAGCCACAGAAAGGGACTTCCAGGAATCGGGAGAAGATCCAAAAAAAGGCGCCTCCGCCCGGCGGAAGCGCCTTGGTGATTCCTGATTCGAGGTCGCCGTCTAGAACGCGATGCCGAGGCTCGCCGACCAGACGCCGTTCTTGAAGTCGGGCTGGACTTCCCCCTGGACGGTGGAGATGACCTTCTGCATGCCCAGGCTGTAGCGGACGTCGAGCATGAAGCTCCGGCCCAGGTTCACGCCGGCCCCGAAGATGGCGCCGTAGTCGTTGTTCTTCAGGAGCTTTTCGGTCAGGGGAACGTCCACGCCGTTCTCCTGGAGCTTTTCCTGGAGCTTGAAGCCCACGCTCGGCCCGGCGAAGACGAAGGGCTGGATGACGGGCAGGGGGATCTTGATCTTCAAGAGAAGGGGCACCTCGATGTAATCGGCGTAGAGCTTGTTGGTGTAACTGTCGTCGAGGGCCACGTAGGCGGCGCCCTTCATCGTGTAGAGGACCTCCCACTGGACGGCGACGACCCGGCCGAAGTTGAAGGCCAGGAAGATGCCGCCCGTGAAGCCGACTTTGTTCTTCAGGGTGGCGAGGGGATCCCGAGCGTCGACGCCGGTCGGCTTGGCCATGTTGCCGCCGGCCTTGATGCCGAACTGGACGCCGGCCGCGGCGGGCTGGGGCAGGGCCAGGAGCCCGGCGAAGGCCGCGATCACGAGGACTGTCATCATTCTTTTCATCATTCCTCCTCAGACGGACGGAAGTCCGGACGCGGGGGGCGCGTCCATGTCCATTGTCGAGGCCGGGCGGGATCCCCGCAATCCCCGAAAGGGGGGAATTGACCGGGGCCCCCACCCCCCTCGCGGAGGGTGATGAAAAAACGGCTTTCTCACCGTCGGGCCGGGGGGCTCAGACCCCGATGAGCTTGAACTTCGCCTTGTCCTTGAGCCCTTTGATGAAGTCCTGAACGACCGTCCCCTGTTTGCCCTGCTTGAGCCGCGATTCGAGCTCGGCGCGGGCCTCCTCGAAGGGCCGGGTTTCGTTCTTGCGGTCGACGACCTGGATGATATGATAGCCGAAGCTCGTCTCGACGACGCCGCTGATGCCGCCGACCGGCACGGAGAACGCGGCCTCATCGAAGGGCTTGACCATCTGGCCGCGGGGGAAGTTCTCATAGAGGCCGCCGTTGTCCTTGGAGCCCGGGTCCTCGGAGTACTGCTTGGCCAGCCCGGCGAAGTCCTCGCCGGCCTTGACCTTGGCCAGGAGGTCGTCGATCTTCTTGCGGGCCTCGGCCTTTTCCGGATCGGTCTTGCCCTGGGTCAGGATGAGGATGTGCCTCACCGAGGCCGTCCTGCCGCCGACCTTCTCCTGCTCATAGGCCTGGCGGAGCTCGTCTTCGGAGACCTTGGCGCCGCCCTCGGCGATGCCGGAGAGGAACTTGTTGATGAGCATCGATTCCTGGACGCTCTTCTTCACGTGGTCGATGGAGACGTTGGCCTTCTTGAGGGCCTCAAGGAAGGCCGGCTCGCCGCCGGCCTGAGCGTATTGGCCCTGCAGGGCCTTCTCGAGCTCTTCGGCAGGGACGACCGTCTTAGCGGCGGTCGCCGCGGCGAAGAGGAGCTTGCGCTCGGCGAGCGACGTCGCCGCCTGGTCGATAAGCTTCTTGAGCTGTCCGGCGTCGATCGACTTGATCTGGTCGGTCCGGGTGCCGAGATTGTCCTGGACGGCCTGGAGGACCTCGGCGGCCGTGATGGCGAAGTCCTTGGTTTCGACGATGACGGTCGTTTTGTTCGGAGCGAGGGCGGGGATGGTCACCGCCAGGTTCATGGCCAGCGTATAGGCGGGGGTGCCCTCCTTGAGGCTGACCTTCTCGGCTTTCTGGGCGCACCCGGTGACGGCCAGGGCCGAAACCAGGATAACGGTCAAGGCGTGTCTCATGCGATTCTCCTTGGGATGGCGGAAGACATCCTGCTAGTAAACCACAATTTTCCCCAGGGCGCAAACGGACGGCCGGGACCCGGGCCTCAATCGGCCGGGACGATGCGGTGGACCTTCTTTTTGCCCGCCTTGAGGAGAAGGCCGCCGTCCGGGCCCAGGTCCTTGACGCCGATGAGGCGCTCGACGGAATCAATGCGCTCGTCGTTGACGTAGAGCCCGCCCTGCTCGATCATGCGCTTGGCTTCGCGGCGTGACGGCGTCAGGCCGACCTCGGTGAACAGGCCGGCCGGCGAGATGCCCGCCTCGAGGCGCGACCGCGGCACCGCCGTCGTCGGGAGGACGGTGACGTCGCCCGCGGCGGAGCCGGCACCCCCGGCGCCGCCCTCGGGGCCGGCGCCTTTGCCGCCGAACGCGGCCGAGGCGGCCTGCCGGGCTTTCTCGGCCTCGAGCTCGCCGTGGGTGATCTTGGTCGCCTCGTAGGCCAGGACGCGTTTGGCCTCGTTGATGCCGCTGCCCGGGAGCGCTTCGAGGCGCCGGATCTCGTCGAGGGGAAGAAACGTGAACATGCGGAGAAAACGGCCGACGTCCCGGTCGTCGCAATCGACCCAATACTGGTAGAAATCGTAAGGGCTGAAGAGCGCGCCGTCGAGCCAGACCGCGCCCTGGGCCGTCTTGCCCATCTTGGCACCCGCGGCCGTGGTCAGCAGGGGGAAGGTCAGGGCTTCGGCCATCCCGCCTTCGACCCTGCGGATGAGGTCGACCCCGGCGAGGATATTCCCCCACTGGTCGTCGCCGCCCATCTGAAGGGTGCAATGGTATTTCCGGAAAAGAGTCAGGTAGTCATAGGCTTGGAGGATCTGGTAGTTGAACTCGATGAAGGACAGGCCCTTTTCGAGCCGGATCTTGTAGGCTTCGGCCGCCAGCATCCGGTTGACGCTGAAGTGCCGGCCGATATCCCTCAGGAAAGCCACGTAGTGGAGTGGCAGGAGCCAGTCGGCGTTGTCCACGGCGACGGCGTTCGTCCCGTCGAAGTGGAGGTAGCGGGCGAGCTGGATGAAAATGGCCTGGCCCTGGGCCCGGATGGTCGCCTCGTCGAGCATCTGGCGCATCTCGGTCTTGCCGCTCGGGTCGCCGACCATGGTCGTCCCGCTTCCGACGACGGCGATAGCCCGGTGGCCGGCCCTGCGGAGGTGGACCATGGCCATGATCGGCACGAGGCTGCCGGCGTGAAGGCTGAAGGCCGTGGTGTCGAAGCCCACGTAGAACGTGATCTTCTCCGCGCCGAGCATCCTGCGGAGGGCGTTCTCGTCGGATACCTGGGCGATGAAACCACGCTCTTTGAGCTCGTCGTAGATATTATCGCTCACGGTCCTGCCTCGGAGGCTTTATATCATGGGTCGGGGGCCCGGTCCAAGCCCCCCCGCCGGGGCGCGGCCCGGTCCGGGGCCGAAGCGTCTACTTCTTCAGGGCGAGGGAGATCGCTCCCGAATTCCCGTCGGGGTCGAACCAGACGCCCTTGAGGGTCTCATTCTCGAGGACGAGCTCGATCTTGATCAGCATGGTGCCCGTGCCTTGGACCAGGTCGAACTCGAAGGTCAGCTTGTTGTCCTTGAAGACGATCTCCCTCAGCTGCGACTCCGG
>Ga0326726_10001865_pt1 | contig 19622 bp, 21 predicted proteins | sample MHFenrmetagenome_2_FD_207603 | JGI IMG/M metagenome (GOLD analysis project Ga0326726, IMG submission 207603) | Lab enriched peat soil microbial communities from Michigan Hollow, Ithaca, NY, United States - MHF15MN | ecosystem: Environmental > Terrestrial > Soil > Wetlands > Peat | place: USA... | reverse complement strand
GCGCAGCGCGAGCACGCGCATCGTCTCGAGGCCGATGCCCGAGTTGCAGCCCGTGACGACGACCGTCTTGCCGGTCATGTCGATGCCGGTCGTGACGTCCTCCGCCGTGGCGTTGGCCGCGAAATGGGTGCGCGGGATCTCTTGCGCGAACGCCCTGCCGAGATACGGCGCGAGCCCGAGCAGCATGCTGCCGCCGATGAACCGTCGGCGATTTGTGGTCTCCATCGCAAGGCTCTCCGCGATTTTCCTCAGGATAGTACGTTCAAATCGACTTCGGGGCGATCGGGCCTGACGGCGCCGCGTAGCCACCGACGCCGTTCATTGACCGCGCCGACGCAGCGGCAGCAGAATCCCCGGTGTTTCGGCAGTCCCACGCAGCGACCGATCAGGAGAGGCCATGGCGAACAGTATCTATAGAGTGACGGAGATCGTCGGCACGAGCACTCGGTCGTGGGAGGACGCGGTCAAAGTGGCGGTGCAGACCGCGGCGAAGTCGCTTCGCGATCTGCGTGTAGCAGAAGTCGGCGCGCTCGACGTCACGGTCGGCGCCGACGGCAAGGTCAAGTCGTATCGCGCTAAGGTGAAGCTGTCGTTCAAGCTGAACGTCGACATGGCCGCGGCACGGCGAGCGCCCGCCGCTGCACCGAAGGCCGTCTCGAAAAAGAAGATCAGCAAGAAGAAGGGCGCGAGCAACCGCGGCTAGCACGGACCGACCCCGAAGGGGGAAAACGCTGCCGCTGGAGGTGCGAATGCAACGACGTGCGGTCGTCCTCATCGCGACGTTCGCGCTGACAAGCGCCGCGAGCGCGCAGACCTACACGCCGCCGCGCACGTCGTGGGGCGACCCCGATCTGCACGGCGTTTACGCGAACGACAACGAGTACGCGACCCCGCTCGAGCGCCCGGACGAGTTCGCCGGCAAGACCCTCGCCGACATCACTCCCGCTGAGATCGCCGAGGTGCGGCGCCAGGCGACCGAGAAGATGATCGCGGCCCTCGCGCCGGGCCCACGCGGCCCCGATCAGTGGTGGCTCGAAAACCTCGACCTCACGAAGCGCAACCAGCCGTGGCTCGTCGTCGATCCCGCCGACGGCAAGATTCCCGCGCTCACCCCCGAGGCGAAGACTCGCGTGGGCGCGCGCGTGCGGAGCAGCTTCGTCGGCGGGCCGTTCGACGGGCCGCAGGACTTCAACCCGCTCGAGCGCTGCATCAGCCGCGGCCTGCCGGGCTCGATGATTCCGGTGATGTACGGCAACGTCTATCAGATCGCGCAGTCGCCGGGCTACGTCGTGATCACCTACGAGATCGTCCACGAGGCGCGGGTGATTCCGCTCGGCGGCCGCGCGCACGTCGGCGCCGCGATTCACGAGCACATGGGCGACGCGCGCGGCCATTTCGAAGGCAACACGCTCGTCGTCGAGACGACGAACTTCACGACGCTGACGGTGTATCGAAACGCGAACCCCGAGCGGCTGAAGATCACGGAGCGTTTCACGCCCGTCGCGCGCAATCGCATCGCTTGGACAGCGACCATGGACGACCCGACGACGTGGGCGCGGCCCTGGACGATCGCGATGCCGCTCACGCTCGACCCGCAGCCCGCGATGGCGTTCGAGTGTCACGAGGGCAACTACGGCGTGCGCAACATCTTGAGCGCCGCGCGCGCCGCCGACGCCGCGCGCGCGACCACGCCGGCGCCGTCCGGCCAGGTGCCGCCCACCCCGACGCCAACGCGGTAGCAGCGGAAGTCGCTGATCCGCGCGACGTCGCGCGTTAAGATCGGTCTCGCCGCGGTGGGCGGTTGAAGACGACGAAGGTGCCGAGCGCATGATCCACGAAGTCGAAGGCGACATCCTGCTGAGCGGCGCCGACGCGATCGCGCACGGCGTCGCGGCGAACGATCCGATGAACCAAGGCCTGGCCAAAGCGCTGCACGAGCGCTATCCCGCGATGCACAAGGACTTCCATCACTGGTGCAGGCAGCAGCACCCGAAGCTCGGCGGCGCATGGATTTGGAGCGGCGCGGGCGGCGTGCGCGTAATCAACTTGCTCACGCAAGAGGGCGGTTACGAGCACGGCAGCAAGCCGCGCGGGGCGAGCGAGAGCAGCGTCAATCACGCGCTGCATGCGCTGAAGAAGGTGATCGCCGACGAGGGCCTGTCGTCGGTCGCATTGCCGCGGCTCGCGACGGGCGTCGGCGGGCTCGACTGGAAGGTCGTCCGGCCGCTGATCCAGAGCCAGCTCGGCGACGTCGACGCGACCGTCTACGTCTACTCGCGCTTCGTCCCGGGCAAGAAGGCCGCCGAGCCGAAGGCCTGACGAGGGTTCGACCGTAAGCCGGGCGCGAGCCGAGCGGCTGCCCCGTTTTGATCCTGTCCGCGCCGGCGCGTGCACGGCGATCGCGCACGCGCCGCCCGCCGCGCCGTCGCGCCGGTCGTTCGACGCCCCGCGTTTGTGCGGCGCGCGAGCCCGCTCGCGCCGTGGCATAGTCCTTGCTCCGGGTACGCGGACCCGGCCCCGCCCGCGTTGCGCGCGACGCTCCAACGCCGGCGGCATACATTAATAAGAGCGACTCGGCCGGAACGTGTGTTGACTGATGGACTGGACGAATTACCGGAGCTCCGCGTTTGACGAGCTGATCGGCGCCGACGGCGGGCCGCGTCCCGCTGCGGGCCATCTCGTGCGCTATCTCTCGAAGCTCTCGGACCGCGACGTCGCCGCGCGCCAGGTCGCCGCGAGCGCGATCGCGCGCGTCTCGGGCATCACGTTCACCGTCTATTCCGACGGCCGCAACGTCGATCGGCCGCTGCCGTTCGACTTGATTCCGCGAGTGCTCGCGCGCAGCGAATGGGAGCGCACGGAAGCCGGCCTCAAGCAGCGGATCCGCGCGCTCAACCTGTTCATCAGCGACGTCTACGGTGAGCAGCGGATATTCAAGGACAAGGTCGTGCCGGCCGAGCTGCTCGCGAATTCGGTGAACTTCCGGCCCGAGTGCGTCGGCGTGAAGCCGCCGCTCGGAATCTGGGCGCACGTCTGCGGCTCGGATCTCGTGCGCGACGCGGACGGCAAGCTCTACGTGCTCGAGGACAACCTCAGGATCCCGAGCGGCGTGTCGTACATGCTCGAGAACCGGATCGTCGCGAAGCGCGTGTTCCCCGAGCTCTTCGAGACCTGCACGATCCTGCCGGTCGACGAGTACCCGATGCAGCTCTACGAGACGCTCGCGGCGCTGTCGCCGCGGCCCGGCGAGCAGCCCGTGATCGTGCTGCTCACCCCCGGCGTGTTCAACAGCGCGTACTTCGAGCACACGTATCTCGCGCAGGCGATGGGCATCGAGCTCGTCGAGGGCAGCGACCTCTTCGTCGGCGAGGACGACTGCACCTACATGCGGACCGTGTACGGCCCGCAGCGCGTCGACGTGATCTATCGGCGCGTCGACGACCTGTTCCTCGACCCCGAGGTGTTCAAGCCGGACTCAATGCTCGGAGTGCGCGGCCTGATGCGCAGCTGGCGCGCCGGCAAGGTCGCGCTCGCGAACGCGCCGGGCGCCGGTGTCGCGGACGACAAGGTCGTGTTCACCTACGTGCCGAAGATGATCGAGTATTACCTGGGCGAAGCTGCGCTGCTGCCGAACGTGCCGAGCTATCTCTGCACCGACGAGGGCGAGCGGCGTTACGTGCTCGATCATCTCGAGGAGCTCGTCGTGAAGCCCGCGAACGAGTCGGGCGGCTACGGGATGCTGATCGGTCCGCGCTCGACGAAGAAGCAGCGCGACAAGTTCAAGAAGCTCGTCGTCGCCGATCCGCGCAACTACATCGCGCAGCCGACCCTGTCGCTGTCGACGGTGCCGATCGTGACGCCGCGCGGCCCGTCGCCGCGGCACGTCGATCTTCGGCCGTTCATCTTGTCGAGCTCGAACATCTACGTGACGACCGGCGGCCTCACGCGCGTCGCGATGAAGAGAGGCTCGCTCGTTGTGAACTCGTCCCAGGGCGGTGGCGCGAAGGATACCTGGGTCGTCGACCTGGAGGACGCGAGCTGATGCTGTCGCGCGTCGCCGAGAATCTCTATTGGTTCGCGCGCTACGTGCGCCGCGCGGAGAACCTGGCGCGCCTCGTCGGCGTCGGCAGCCAGCTCCAGCTCGATCTGCCGCGGTCCGTGAAGTTCGTGTGGCAGCCGATGATCGATACGGTCGGCGGCGCGGCGTTGTTCAAGACGCGCTACCCGGACGCCGGTAGCGCGCCGGCCGATGTCGACGTGATGCGCTTCTTGCTGCTCGACGAGGGCAACCCGTCATCGCTGCGCCGCTCGATCGACACGGCGCGCGAGGTGATGCGCAGCATCCGGGACACGCTGCCGCCGCAGATTTGGGAAGTCGTGACCGACCTGCACATGTTCCTCGAAGGCGACGCCGAGCGGCTCGTCACACGCCGCCATCGTGTCGACTTCATCGCCCGAATCGTCGACGGCTGCCTCAAGATCTCGGGCCTCGTGACCGCGACCGTGAGCCGCGACATCGGCTTTCAGTTCATGCAGTTCGGCACGGCGATCGAGCAGGCCGACATGACGACGCGGATCATCGACGCGGGCGCGTCGGGTCTCGTCGCGCCGCGCAAAGAAGAGGATCGTGAGACGTTCCGCAACCTCCAGTGGATGGCGGTGCTGTCGTCGCTCGCCGCGGATCAGACCTACCGGCGTTACGTGCGCCGGCGCGTCACGGGCGAGCATGCGTTGCAGTTCCTGCTGCAGAGCGACACGTTCCCGCGCAGTGTGTACTTCTGTCTCACGCGGATGCAGCGGATGCTCGGCGCGATGCCGCCGCGGCCCGACGTCAAGGCGAAGCTCGTTTCGCTCGTCGACTCGATTCGAAGCGCGGATCCGGGCGCGCTCGTGCGCAAGAATCCCGCGGCGTTCATGGACGAGATCCAGTTGGAGCTCCGCGAGCTGCACGGCGTGGTTGCGGGCGGATACTTCAATGTCGCCGCGGCCTGAGCAAGACGCGAAGGTGGATACGGATTCCGCGCGGCGCGCGCAAGAACATGCGCCCACGGAGCCCGGCCCGGCGCCGCTTTCGTTTTCGCCGCGGCGTGGCGGTCGGGCGCAAGACGAGGGCGCGCAGCAGCAGTAGGCCCGTCCTGGCATGCCGATTGCTATCTCCTTGGCATGCACGCTTTCACGCCGGTTCGCTGAATGGACGTCGCCGCCGCGCCGCCGCCCGAGCTCACGACGGTCGTCGCGCCGCAAAGCCGCGGCCCGCCTAGTGCCGTGCGGCCTCCGGGGCAGCGAGACCCCGGCGGGTCGCCGCCTCTCGCGCCGTTCGATCTCCTGTTGCAGCTGCTCGGGAACGCCTTGCCGGCCGGCCAAAGCTTGCCGGTCGGCGGCAGTGGCTTGCCCGCGAGCACCGACGCGTCGGCCGCAGTCGGCGCTGCGGGGGCCTGCGCCGTCGCAGCGGCGCCCGCGGATGGGCAGAGCGCAGCGGGTGCGCAAGCCTCGCCGACCACCCTCGCGGATTGGTTGCGCCTCGAGCTCGCTCGCGCCGGCGGCGAGCCGGCGGCGACGACAGCTAGCGACGCGGCCTCGGCGGGCGACGCGGCGGCGCCGGCTGGCGCGCAAACGGGCCCGAATGGGCCGGCGCTCGCTACCGCGCCCGCGTCCGCCGACGCGACGCCGATCGATCTGCAGGCGCTGCTCGGCGCGAACGCCGACGCGCAGGCGCAGGCTCAGGCTCAGGCTCAGCCGCTCGCCGCGCTCGTCAGCCCGCAACGCGAGCGAGTCGCGACCGGCGACTCGCGACGAGTGCAAGGCAGTCTCACGCAGGCAACCGACGCTCCCGCGCCGACTGCGACCAGCGACCTCGAGCCGATCGACCTGAGCGCGCTGCACGCAGATCTGCGGGTGCCGGTCGCGGTGACGCAGATTCCGGCCGCGGTCGAGAAGACGGTCCGACTCGACGAGAACACGCTGCCGCTCGTAGTCACGCCGACGACCGGCGCCGACTCGGCCTCGGCGCCCGCGCTGCCACTCATGCACGCGTCGACCGCCACGCACGCGACATCGGCGAGCGCCGCGCCTGCGCAGTCGGCGCTGCCGCAGAGCGGCGGCGACGCGATCGACACGAACGCCGCGCGCTGGCACGACGCGCTCGCGACGCGGATCCAATGGCTCGTCGATCACGATATCGGCGAGGCGAAGATCAAGCTCAACCCGCCCGAGCTCGGCGCGCTCGACGTGAAGATCGCGCTGCAAGACGACAAGACGTACGTGCAGGTGGTCGCGCACAGCGCGAGCGCGCGCGACGAGCTCGCGCAGGGATTGCCGCGCTTGCGTGAGCTCTTGAGCGCGGGCGGTCTCGAGCTGGGCGGCGCGACGGTGAGCGGCGGTCACGACGATCGCGGAGCATTCGGCTCGGCATCGCCGCAGCCCATCACGCGCGTGGCCGCGTTCGCGTCCGCGGTCGACGACGTGCGGGCCGACACTCCGCGCGCTCGGCTCGGAGCCGGCGTTGCGGTAATCGACACGTTCGCATAGCGCCGACGCTGCTTTTCGCCGTCCGTGCGGCTCCGCACGGCCGCTCCGCGCGCGCCGCGCGCTTCAGCTCTGCGCGTCGGAGAAGCGGCGGCCGACCGTCACCGAGCCGGCCTAGCGCCAATTTTCCGACGCGTCCGCCGCCGAGCCCGGGACGCTAAGCCACTGTTCCGTAAGTCTATCTGACTCCGTAAGCCCGTGGCATGGAACTTGGAATGAGCCACCGGGATTTTCTGCGGAGCAGATTGCGATGGCGGCGAAAGACAAGGTTGCGGGCGACGCGCCCGCGGATGAAGACAAGGACGCGCCCAAACAGAAGGTGAAGAAAGAGTCGGGGCCGATGAAGCTCGTGATCGTCGGCGCCGTGGCTCTGTTCGTCGCGGTGCTCGGCGCGCAAGTCGCGGCGCCGATCTTGACCAAGATGATCACCGGCGACCCGAGCGCGGCGGCGAAGAAGGCGGCCGACGCTGAATCCGGCGACGAGCAGCAGCTTGCCGCCGCCGACACGCCGCCTCCGGCCGATGAGAAGGCCGACGCGAAGCCGGTCGAGCCCGCGCTCTACGTGCCGCTCGATCCGCCGTTCGTCGTGAGCTTCGCCGAGAAGGGCGGTGACACGCGCTTCGTGCAGCTCACGCTCCAGGCGATGGCGCGCAACGAGAAAACGATCGACGCGATCAAGACGCACGGTCCCGCGATTCGCAACGCGTTCCTGTTCGTGATCTCCGCTCACAAAGTCGAGGACCTCGAGACGCTCGAAGGCAAGGAGAAGCTCCGCGCCGAGATGCTCAAGGCCGCGAACGAGATCATGGAGAAGAACACGGGCAAGGCCGACGCGATCGAAGAGCTGTACTTCACGAGCCTCGTGATCCAGTAGCGATGGCTGAAGAGTCCAACAAGACCGCGCCAGCCGCCGGTAACACCGCCGCGGCCGGCGCGCGGTCCGACATCACGAGCGCCGAAGTCGATGCGCTGCTCGACAAGAGCAAGGAGGCCGCCGTGCCGTCGGGCACGCCGCAGCCGTACGACCTCGTCGCGCGCGACAAGATCGTCCGCGGCCGGATGCCGGTGCTCGACCGGCTCAACGAGCGCTGGGTCACCGAGTTCCAGCGCAAGCTCACGGAGCTGATCCGCCAGCCCGTCGAGGTCTCGCTGCAGCAGGTGCAGCTCGCGCCGTACGGCGACTGGCTCGCGGGTCAGCCGATGCCGACGAGCCTGAACCTCTGCACCGTGAAGCCTTGGCCGCGCAGCGCGCTCGTCGCGGTGGAAGGCAAGCTGCTGTTCGCGCTCGTCGAGAAGTACTACGGCGGCGGCGCGGCGAAGCCGGCGGCCAAGCCTGCCGCGCCCACGGCGCGCGAGACGCTGACGCCGAGCGAGCAGCGGCTCAACAAGATCATCGTCGATCTGCTCACCGATCAATTCCGCCGCGCATTCGGGCCGGTCGCGACGCTCGAGTTCCAGCACGCGCAGACGGAGATCAATCCGAACTACGTCAACATGGCGACGCCGAGCGAGACGATGGTCGTCACCCGCGTCGAGGTCACGCTCGGCCAGGCCGGCGGCGGCGTCACGCTCGTGTTGCCGCTGTCGTCGTTCGAGCCCGTCCGCGACAAGCTCGCGGAGGGACTGAAGACCGTGTCTCCCGAGAGCCGCCAGCGCTGGCACAAGAGCCTGCGCGCGCAGCTCGAGAACGCGCAGCTCGACCTCACGAGCGTCTTCGTCGAAACCGAGATCACGCTGCGCGAGCTGCTGCAGATGAAGCCGGGCGACGTGCTGCCGATCGAGATGCCGAAGACCGCCATCTTGCGCGCCGGTCCGCGGCCTCTCCTGCGCGGCAAGTTCGGCCGCTCGCGCGGCTACAACGCGGTGAGCGTGCTCGAGGCGGTCAAGACCTTGGGTCCCAACATTGAGGAGTCCTCCCGATGAGTGCTGACACTTCCGCTGCCGGCAAAGCCGCGCAGGCCGAGTTCGCGGAGCTTCCGCGCGGCGCGGCCGGCGGCAACGGCCAACTGAATCTCGACCTGATCATGGACGTGCGTCTCGCGTTGACGCTCGAAGTGGGCCGCGCGCGGATCAGCGTGCGGAATCTTCTCGGGCTCACGCAGGGCTCGGTCGTCGAGCTCGACAAGCTCGCGGGCGAGCCGCTCGACGTGCTCGTGAACGGCACGCTCGTCGCGCACGGCGAGGTCGTGGTCGTGAACGAGAAATTCGGCATCCGGTTGCTGGACGTCGTGAGCCCGGAGAAGCGCGTGGAGTCGTTGAAGGAATGACGCCGCGCTCCACAATCGCCATGCCGATCACGTTGGCCATCACGACGGCCGCGCTCTGCGCGTCGAGCTGTGCCGGCGCCGCGCCGTCGGTTCCGGGGCTCGAGGTAAGCGGGCTGTCGACGATGATCATGAGCCTCGCGCTCGTGATCGGATTCATCTTCGCGGCCGCGTTCGTCGCGAAGCGGATGCCGTTCGGCCTCGGCGCGCGCGGCAACACCGGCGCGCTCAAGGTGCTCGCAGCATTGCCGCTCGGCCCGAAGGAAAGGCTCCTGCTCGTGCAGGCGAAGGGCGAGGAGCTCTTGATCGCGGTCAGCCCGGCCGGCGTGTTCAACGTCGGCGCGCAGGCCGCGCCCGGTGCGCCGCCGAGCGCGCCGCGACCGGCGGAGCCCAAGCCCACGTTCGTGCTGCCGGACGAGCCATGAGCAAGGCGCCCATCAAGACGATCCCCATCAAGAAGACCTTAGCGGTCGCGCTGCGGGTCTTCGCGCTGCTCGCCTTGATCGGTGTCGCGGGCGAAGCGCTCGCGCAGTCGGCGCTGCCCGCGATCACCGTCGGCAACGTGAACGGCCAACAGACCTACTCGCTCAGCATCCAAGTGCTCGCGCTGATGACGGCGCTCACGGTGCTGCCGGCGCTGCTGCTCTCGATGACCGCGTTCACGCGAATCGTGATCGTGCTCGCAATCCTGCGCCAGGCGCTCGGCACGCCGCAGACGCCGCCGAACCAAGTGCTCGTGGGGCTCTCGTTGTTCCTCACGCTGTTCGTGATGATGCCGGTGTTCTCGAAGGCTTATGACGACGCCGTCGTGCCGTACATGGCCGGCGAGCAGGACGCGATCGTGGCCGCGCACAACGCGGTCACGCCGCTGCGCCAGTTCATGCTCGACCAGGTTCGCGAGAGCGACCTCGCGCTCTTCACGGAGCTCTCGGGCCACGAGCCGTACGCGGGACCGGAAGAGGTGCCGCTCGCGGTGCTGATCCCGACGTTCATCACGAGCGAGCTCAAGACCGCGTTTCAGATCGGCTTCCTGATCTTCATCCCGTTCCTCGTGATCGACCTCGTGGTCGCGAGCGTGCTGATGTCGATGGGCATGATGATGCTGTCGCCCATGCTGATCTCTCTGCCGTTCAAGATCATGTTGTTCGTGCTCGTGGACGGCTGGTCGCTCCTGATCGGCACGCTCGCGTCGAGCTTCTACAAGTGAGCCCGCGATGACGCCCGAGACGATCATCTCCGTAGGTCAGCAGGCGCTCGTGATCACGGCGCTGCTCGCGGCGCCGATGCTGCTCGCCGCGCTCGCGGCCGGGCTCCTGATCGGCATGTTCCAGGCCGCGACGCAGATCAACGAGATGACGCTGTCGTTCATCCCGAAGCTGCTCGTGCTCGCGGGCGCGCTGTACTTCGGCGGCGGCTGGATGCTCCGGGTCCTCGTCGGCTACTCCGAGCACTTGATCAAGAGCATTCCGTCCCTGATCGGCTGAGACACGCGAGCACAGCCATGCAAATCCCGCTCGACGTTCTCGAAGCCCTGTTGTCGCGCGAGCTCGCGGTGAACGTCTGGCCGTTCTTCAGGATCGCGGGCGTCGTGATGGTCGCGCCGGTGTTCGGCGCGCGGCTCGTGCCGATGCGCACGCGGCTCGCGTTCGCGGTGGCGGCGACCTACGTGCTATCGCCGCTCGTGCCGTTGACGCCGCCGTTCGAGATGTCGCTGCGCGCGGGTTTCATCGTCGTGCAAGAGGTGCTGATCGGCGCCGCGATGGGCTTTTGTCTACAGATGATCTTCGACGCGCTGATCACGGCCGGCCAGACGATCGCGATGAGCATGGGCCTGGGCCTTGCGACGATGATCGATCCGCAGCGCGGCGTGTCAGTGCCCGTGATCAGCCAATTCTTCTTGATCTTGGGCACGCTGATCTTTCTTTCGCTCGGCGGCCATCTCGCGACGATCAGGCTCGTCTCCGACAGCTTCACGCTGCTGCCGGTCGGCGAGCCGCTCGGGCGCGAGGGCCTCTGGATGATCGCGAGCTGGGGTGGGCGGATGCTCGCGGGCGCGGTGCAGATCGCGCTGCCGGCCGCGACGGCGCTGCTCGTCGCGAACATCGCGTTCGGCGTGATGAGCCGCGCGGCGCCGACTCTGAACCTGTTCGCGGTCGGCCTGCCGGCCGGCCTGCTGCTCGGCTTCGTGATCCTGCTCCTGAACCTCGGCCACTTGAGCACGCTGCTCGCGCAAATGCTCCAGTCGACGCTCGACATGCTCACCACGGCGCTTCAGGCCTAGAGACGAGTCATGGCCGACAGCGACACAGCCAATCACGACCGCACAGAGCAGCCGACTGCGAAACGGCTCGACGACGCGCGCCGGCAGGGCCAGGTCGCGCGCTCGCGCGAGCTCTCGATGACCGCGGTCACGCTCGCGGGCGCGGCCGTGCTCTGGGCGGGGCAGTCGTACTTTTCGCAAGGCATGCGCGCGCTGCTCGCGCGCGGGCTCGAGCTGCCGCGCGCGACGCTGCTCGATCCGCGCTCGATGACGAAGCTGCTCGGCGACGGCATCTACGCCGGGCTGCAAATGACCGGTCCGCTCTTGATCGCGGCGCTCGTCGCGAGCGTCGTCGGCTCGATCGCGCTCGGCGGCTTCACGTTCAGCTTCGAGGCGCTGGTGCCGAAGTTCGAGCGGCTCGATCCGATCGCGGGCTTCAAGCGCGTGTTCGGGATCCACGGCCTCACAGAGCTCGCGAAGGCGCTCGTGAAGTTCGCGGTCGTCGCGATCGCCGCGGCGCTGATCCTCAGGCATCTCGCGCGCGACTTTCTCGAGCTCGGCACGCTCACGCTTCAGTCGGCGCTCGGCCGCTCGGCCGGCCTTGCCGCCGCGAGCCTCGTCGGACTCTCGGCGACGCTCGTGCTGATCGCGGCCGCCGACGTGCCGCTCCAGTACTGGCAACACCGTCGCGCACTCAAGATGACGAAGCAAGAGGCGAAGGACGAGCAGAGGGAGACGGAGGGCCGACCCGAGGTCCGCTCGCGCCTGCGCCAGCTGCAACGCGCGATCGCGACGCGCCGGATGATGGCGGACGTGCCGAAGGCCGACCTCGTCGCGGTGAACCCGACGCACTACGCGGTCGCGCTGCGCTACGACGCGACCAAGATGAGGGCGCCGCGCGTCGTCGCGAAGGGCGCGGACTTGATCGCGTTCAACATCCGCCGCGTCGCCGAGGCGCACAAGGTGCCGATCTTCGAGCACCCGCAGTTCACGCGCGCACTTTTCTATACGAGCGAGATCGGCGAGGAGATCTCGCCGCGGCTCTACGTCGCCGTCGCGCAGGTGCTCACGTACATCTATCAGCTCACGGGCCGCACGGTTGCCGGCGCGAAGCGCGCGGCGAAGCCGGGGGCGAAGCCCCAGAGTGTTCCAAAGAAGCCCGACATCGCGATCGACGCCGATCTGCTCGAGCCGAAGCGCGGCCGCGTCAAGAAGCCCGAGGTTAAAGCGTGACCGCCGCGACGATGACCGATCGCCTCGTGAACGTCGGCAAGCTCGGCCTCGGCGTGCCGCTGCTCATCGTCGCGCTGCTCGCGATGGTGGTCGTGCCGCTGCCGCCGATCCTGCTCGACGCGTTCTTCACGTTCAACATCACGCTGTCGCTGATCATCATGCTCGCGGTGATCTACGTTCAGCGGCCGCTCGACTTCGCGGTGTTCCCGACCGTGCTGCTCGGCGTCACGCTGCTCAGGCTCGCGCTCAACGTCGCATCGACCCGCGTCGTGCTGCTGCAAGGCCACACTGGCCCGGGCGCCGCCGGCCGCGTGATCGAGGCGTTCGGCAACTTCGTCGTCGGCGGCAACTATGCCGTCGGCATCGTCGTGTTCGTGATCCTCGTCGTCATCAACTTCGTCGTCGTGACGAAGGGCGCGGGCCGCGTGTCGGAAGTCAGCGCGCGCTTCACGTTGGACGCGATGCCCGGCAAGCAGATGGCGATCGACGCCGACTTGAACGCGGGCCTGATCACGCAGCAGCAGGCCATCGAGCGCCGCGCCGAGGTCGTGCAAGAGGCGGACTTCTACGGCGCGATGGACGGCGCGAGCAAGTTCGTGCGCGGCGACGCGGTCGCCGGCATCCTGGTCCTCGCGATCAACATCATCGGCGGGCTCGTGATCGGCACGCTCGATCACGGCCTGTCGATCTCGGAAGCGGGCCGCGTCTACACGCTGCTCACGATCGGCGACGGCCTCGTCGCGCAGATTCCCGCGCTGCTCGCGTCGACTGCCGTCGCGGTGATCGTCACGCGCATGTCGCGCGCCGCGACGTTGTCCGAGCAGGTCGTCAGGCAGCTGCTGCAGCATCCGCGCACGCTCACGATCGCGGGCGGAGTCGTCGGCGCGCTCGGCCTCTTGCCCGGCATGCCGAACGTCGCTTTCCTCACGCTCGCCGCGATCACGATCGGCGGCGGCTACTGGTTCGAGAAGCGCGCTAAAGCCGCGGTGCCGGCCGCCGAGACGAAGCCGGCCGAGCCGGTCGTGGTACCGCCGCCGCAGGCCGACAAGGAGCTCGGTTGGGACGACGTGAGCCCCGTCGATCTCATCGGTCTCGAGGTCGGCTACCGACTGATCCCGCTCGTCGACCGCAACCAATCCGGCCCGCTGCTCGGCCGCATCAAGGCCGTGCGCCGCAAGCTCTCCGAGGAGCTCGGCTTCCTGATCCAGGCCGTGCACATCCGCGACAACTTGGAGCTCAAGCCGAACGCGTATCGAATCGCCGTGCTCGGTGTGCCGGTCGGCGAGGGCGAGATCCACGGCGACCGCGACCTCGCGATCAATCCGGGCGGCGTCACCGCGCAGATCGTCGGCATCAAGACGAAGGACCCGGCGTTCGGTCTCGATGCGTATTGGATCGAGCCCGCGGGCAAGGAGCACGCGCTGTCGCTCGGCTTCACGGTCGTCGACGCGAGCACCGTCGTCGCGACGCACTTGAGCGAGCTCTTGAAGCGCCACGCTCATCAGCTACTCGGCCACGAAGAGGTGCAGCAGCTGCTCGACCGGCTCGCGAAGAGCGCGCCGAAGCTCGTCGAGAACCTCACTCCGGGCGCGCTCACGCTCGGCGTCGTCGTCAAGGTCATGCAGGACCTGCTCGTCGACCGCGTGCCGGTGCGCAACATCCGCACGATCGCGGAGACGCTCGCCGAGAACGCGGCGCGCACTCAGGATCCGGCCGCGCTGCTCGCGCACGTGCGCGAGGCGCTCGGCAGCTCGATCGTGCAGGGCATCTACGGGCTTCGCGACGAGCTGCCCGTGATCACGCTCGATCCGACGCTCGAGCAGATGCTGCGCGACGGCCTCAAGGGCGGCGCGGAAGCGGGCCCGAGCTTCGAGCCCGGTCTCGCGGACCGCTTGCATGGCGCGCTCGCCGACGCCGCGCAGCAGCAAGAGATGCGCAGCGACCCTGCGGTGCTGCTCGTACCGACGGTTCTTAGGCCGTGGCTCGCGCGCTTCACGCGCCACGGCCTACCGAATCTCGCGGTGCTCGCCTACGGCGAGATCCCGAACAACAAGTCGCTGCGCGTGGTCGCGAGCGTCGGCAGTACGGCCGGCGCGAACCCGCGTGCGGCGGCGCGTGCTTAGTCGAGGAGTGTAGTCATGAATATCAGACGATTCGTCGCTGCGGACATGCGCGAGGCGCTCGCGGCGATCCGCGCCGAGCTCGGCGCGGACGCGGTGATGCTGTCGACGCGCAAGGTGCCGACCGGCGTCGAGGTGATCGCGGCGATCGATTACGACGAAGGCTTGTGGGAGGCGCAGCAGGAGCGCGCGTCTGCCGCCGCGGCTCCGGCCCTGGCTCCGGCGCCTGCTCCGGCTCCGGCTCTGGCGCCTTCTCCGGCGCCGGCTCCGAGCGCGGCCTTCGCCGACGAGGACGACGGCGTCGCCGAATCCGGCGCGGACGATCTCGACGAGTACGAGCGCGCGGCCGCGGCCGTGCGCAGCGCGGCCCTTCAGCGCGCGGTGCTCCAGGCCGCGGTGTCGCAAAGTGTGGCCGCTTCGGCCTCGCGAGATGCGGCGAACACCGCGGCTCGCGCGACCGCGCCGGCCGCGCCGCCGAGCCAGACCACGGAGCCCGCGGGCGCCGGCGTCGCCAATGAGATCAAGGACCTGCGCCGCCTGCTCGAGACGCAGCTCGCGAGCCTCGCGTGGAACGACTTGAACCGCGACGCGCCGGTCCGCGCGCGGCTGCTGCGCGAGATGGCGAGGTTCGGCGTCGACGCGAGCCTCGCCCAGAAGCTCGCGGCGGAGATCCCGCCCGATCTCGGCGCTCAGGAGGCGCTGCGCGTGCTCGTTCGCCGCTTCGGCGACGCGCTGCCGCTCGCGCAGACCGACATCACGGATCGCGGCGGAATATTCGCGTTCCTGGGGCCGACCGGCGTCGGCAAGACGACCACGATCGCGAAGATCGCGGCGCGGTTCGTGCTGCGCCACGGCGTCGACGCGCTCGGGCTCGTGAGCACGGACACCTACCGCATCGGTGCGCGTCAACAGCTCTCGAACTACGCGCGGATCTTGCGCGCGCCGCTGCACGTCGCGGAGACGTCGGAGGAGCTGCGCCGAATCCTCGACGGATACCAGAGCAAGAAGCTCGTGCTGATCGACACGGCCGGCATGAGCCAGCGCGACGTGCGGCTCGCGAATCAGTTCGCGACGCTGCGCGTCGAGGGCCACCGCGTCGAGCCCGTGCTCGTGCTCTCGGCGGGCGCCGATCGCGGGTGCCTCGCCGAGGCGCTGCGGGTGTTCCAGTCCGCGAATCCCGAATCGCTCGTGATCACGAAGCTCGACGAGGCCGCCGCGCTCGGCGGCGTGCTGTCGCTCGCGATCCGCGCCGGCTTGCCGATCTCGTATCTCTCGGATGGGCAGCGCGTGCCCGAGGACCTGCACCTCGCGGCGCCGAAGCGCTTCTGGCTCATGCACAACGCGGTGAAGCTCACGCAGGGCTCGCCACCGCTCGACGAGAACGAGCTCGCGGTGAATTTCGGTGAGATGGAGCTGACGGCGCATGCGTGAGACGACGATCGATCAGGCGGCCGGATTGCGCCGGCTCGGCACACAGCAACCCGTCAACGTGATTGCGATCACGGGCGGCAAGGGCGGCGTCGGCAAGACCGTCGTCGCGGTGAATCTCGGCGCCGCGCTCGCGGCCCAGGGCCGGAGCACGATGCTGCTCGACGCGGACCTCGGGCTCGCGAACGTCGACGTGCTGCTCGGGCTCAACGCGCGGTTGAATCTCGAGCACGTCGTGAACGGCGAGTGCGCGCTCGACGACGTGATCGTGACGGCGCCGTGCGGCTTGCGCGTCGTGCCCGCGGCGTCCGGCAGCGTGAGCATGGCGTCGCTCGGACGCGCGCAGCACGCGGGGCTCGTGCACGCGTTCAGCCGGCTGCTCGAGCCGCTCGACGTGCTGCTCGTCGACACCGCGGCCGGCGTCGGGGATGCGGTGATCACGTTCAGCGAGGCCGCGCAGCGCGTCGTGGTCGTCGTTTGCGACGAGCCCGCGTCGCTCACCGATGCGTACGGACTCATCAAGGCGCTGTCGCGCCGTCAGTCCGGCTGCCGCTTCGAGATCGTGGCGAACATGGTCGACCACGCCGCGCAGGGGCGCGCGCTCTACGACAAGCTGCTGCGCGTCTGCGACCGCTTTCTAGGCATCACGCCGAGCTACTTCGGGTACGTCCCGCACGACGAGTACCTGCGCCGCGCGATCCGCGGCCAGACCACCGTCGTCGAGGCGTTCCCGAGCAGCCCGTCGGCGCGTGAGCTCGCTCGGCTCGCCACCGCGGCCGCGAGCTGGAGCCCGAAAGCGGGCGCGCGCGGCGGAATCGAGTTCTTCATGGAAAGGATGCTGCGGCCGCACGCGCCGTTCGCGGAGACCGCTGCGGGATGAACGCCGGCTATCAAATCGAGACCGCCCCGGGCTTGCCGCCGATCGACGAGCTCGTGCTCAAGCACGGGGAGCTCGTGAAGCGGATCGCGTACCACGTGGTGAGCCGCCTGCCGCGGCACATCGAGGTCGACGACCTGATCCAGGCCGGCATGATCGGTTTGCTCAACGCGGCGCAGAACTTCACGCCGACGAAGGGCGCGAACTTCGAGACGTACGCGGGGATTCGGATTCGCGGCGCAATGCTCGACGAGGCACGCAAGGCGAACTGGACGCCGCGCTCGACGTTCCGACACGCGAAGCAAGTGTCGCAGGCGATCCGCTCGGTCGAGAGCCGCACCGGGCGCGACGCGCGCGGGCAGGAAATCGCCGAGGCGCTCGGCGTGCCGCTCGAGGAGTACTACCGGATGGTCGAGAACGCGGCGTCTGCGCGCGTGCTGAGCTACGAGCAGCTCGCGGGCGATCCCGAGCGCGCGGGGCTCTTGCCCGACACGCCCGAGGATGGCCCCGAGACGATGCTCGAGGGCGACCAGTTCCGAGAGGCGGTCGCGCGTGCGATCGCGACCTTGCCCGAGCGCGAGCGGCTCGTGCTCTCGCTCTACTACGACGAGGAGCTGAACCTGCGCGAGATCGGCGAGGTGCTCGAGGTGAGCGAGTCGCGCGTTTGTCAGATTCACGGCCAAGCGGTGCTGCGCGTGCGCGCGCGGCTTGCCGAGTGGTTCAACGACGAGAAGGAATAGCGTCGCGAAGCGCGGCGCCGCGAAAGGAGAGATCGGCTTCAAGGAAACGACGATGGCAGACCTCGAGCGCATCAGGCCTCCGGTCCCGACGCTGCCGACACCGGTCGGCCGCACCGTGTCGAATCGCCGTCGTCAGCCAGAACCGAAGTCGAAGCGAGATCCCGAGCCCGAGTCCGCACCGAATCCCAAACCCGAGTCCGACCACATAGACGAGTACGCATGATGATCATCGAAAACCTGCCTTGGCCCCCGATCCTGCTCGGCCTCGCGGCCGCGCTTTCGATCCTCGTGATTTACGACCTCGCGTATGTGTATCCGCTCTCGCGGAGGTGGAGCGCGGTCGCGGAGCGCTGCCGTTTGCTCGAGCAGATGTTCTGCGATCTGCCGTCGCTCACGGCGCAAGTTGAGCTGCTCGCGAACAAGGGCCGAGCCGATCTCTCGCAGATCGGCGACCGGCTCGGCCAGCTCGAGCTCGCGACCGAGTCGCGCTCCTACGAGCAAGCTATTACGAGCGCCGAGCGCGGCGAGGATGCCGCCCGGCTGATCTCCTGCTTCGGTTTGACCGAAGGCGAGGCGAAGCTCGTGACCCTGCTGCACGGGGAGCGGAGTAAGAGCGGAGAGCGGCGCGCGGCTTGAGGAAATGCTTGCCGTAGTCCGATTCTGCGGTCTGCGTCAATTGTTAGTCGAGCGGACTCCGCACGGCGGCGGCGCCCTTCTTCATCACGTGCGTGTAGATCTGGGTGGTGCGCACGTCCGCGTGACCCATGAGCTCTTGCACGGTGCGAATGTCGTAGCCGCGCTCGAGCAGGTGCGTCGCGAAGCAGTGGCGTAGCGTGTGGGGACCGACGGGCTTATCGATGCCGACGCGGCGCGCGGCCTGACGGATCGCGCGTTGCACCGACGTTTCGTGGATGTGATGCCGGCGCACGAGACCCGTGCGTGGATCACGGCTGGGGCGAGCCGCTGGGAAGACGTATTGCCAGCCGATATCGACCGTAGCGTTCGGATATTTGCGCACGAGTGCGTCCGGTAGCTCGACACCTCCGAATCCGAGCTCGAGAGCTCGCGCGTGCGCGTGCCGTACGGCTCTCAGTTGCGAGCGAAGCGAAGGGACGAGCGCTTCGGGCAGGATGGTTACGCGGTCCTTGGCGTTCTTCCCGTCGCGTACCACGATTTGCGAATACTCGAAGTCGACGTCTTTCACGCGCAACCGCAACGCCTCCATGAGCCGCAAGCCGCTGCCGTAGAGCAGCTGCGCAACCAGATGCATCTCGCCGTCTAGCTCTGCGAGCAATCGCTGGACGTCCTGCTTCGGAAGGACGACCGGGACTCGGACCGGCATGCGCGCGCGAACGACGTTCTCGATCCAAGGTAAGTCGATCTCGAGAACGTCGCGGTACAGGAAGAGGAGCGCCGCGAGTGCTTGGTTCTGCGTGGCGGCCGCAACCCTTCCTTCGACGGCGAGGTGAGTGAGGAAACGCTCGACGTCCGGCGCGGACATCTCGCTCGGGTGTCTCTTATCGTTAAATAGGATGAAGCGGCGGATCCAGGCGAGATACGCGCGCTCGGTTCGCAGGCTGTAGCGCTTGGCTCGAATCTTCGCGCGTACGCGATCGAGTAGCTTCGGTTTAGCATCCATGCCGTATAACTCCACGGTACCAATTGACGCATAATTCCGCCCGTGGTCTATTTAGAACAACTACTTATGCGTGGCGAACTCACGTTATACGGCACTTTCGCCGTATTTCATTTGCGGCATGCGCCGCCTAATTATTGTTAGGCGCCAATCTTGGTTTGCTGGTTCTTTTTGGAGGCACCGGATGAGCTCGGCCACAAAGACTGCTCGAAAGCCTCTGATCATCGCCCCCCATGAGGGGCGCACTTACGATATGGGACGCATGCGTGCAACATTCGTAGCCGACGATGCGCAAACTGCATCGAAGTACTCGATATCCGAGTGGTGGCTTGAGTCACATACGCAGGGGCCTGGAGTTCATGCACACGAGGATGACCACGTGTTTTACGTCATCGAGGGAACGTTGAGTGTGCAGATCGCCGGGGAGTGGTTCGATGCTGAACGAGGCAGCTACGTAGTAATACCCGGCGAAACTCCGCATGACTTTGAGAATCGCGGCCCGGCGCGCTGCGGCTTCATAACCATGAATGTGCCTGGTG
>Ga0326726_10001864_pt1 | contig 19631 bp, 16 predicted proteins | sample MHFenrmetagenome_2_FD_207603 | JGI IMG/M metagenome (GOLD analysis project Ga0326726, IMG submission 207603) | Lab enriched peat soil microbial communities from Michigan Hollow, Ithaca, NY, United States - MHF15MN | ecosystem: Environmental > Terrestrial > Soil > Wetlands > Peat | place: USA... | reverse complement strand
CTTTCAAGCTTCACTTTCATCGCATTCACGATGCCTTCAACCAGCGAGCCATGCGCCTCCAGATGGGCGTCAAACATGATGTCGTTAGGGTTCCACCTTCGAAGGTCGTACTGCCGCGCGCCTGCACATGCACATTACCCAGATAGAAATCACCCGCCGCGACAACCTGGGCCGCAAATCCACGAATTTCAGCCAGAGGCTACCGAGGCGATATTGCCTGTTCCACTGATTCCACCGCCGGCTTGTGGGCTGGGGCCGCACGATGCCAGTAATCGAAAGAGAGCGAGGGGGGCAAGAATCTTCTGACTGGCCGTGCGCCTCATGACAAGGGACTCTTTCGATCGGAATCCAGTTGTTCTTCGAAATGATAAATCCCGAGCCCCACGCGCATGCGACCGGTCCCCTTCGAAGCCGGATTGACGTCGCGATCTCGATGAGCGAGCCAACGGTCGATCGCCTCCAAGAGCTCCTGCCCCTGGGCGGCGGCGAGAGTCTGAAATTCTCTCGCAGCCTCAACAGGCACGTTGTCGTACATGACCTTGCGTTGGAAGCGGGGCTTGGTGGGTTTTTGGTACACGTTATGGTCAATGGTTGCGATCAAATCCGCGGTGTCACTCCCGAGAACTTGCAATTTCTCGACCGGACCTTTCTGAGGGATGTACCCGCGAGAGAGCAGACAAATCCGTCCATCTTTCAACTGTTTCACAGCGCCGACCCGCAGCAATTCGTCCACCATCGCGCGTACCGGGATGTCTCCACTGTAACGTTTGACCAACGTACTGAATGATGCGCGTTTCCCGTCCATCCGAAGTGGATGAGGATGCCCCTTCCCGTCCCCGAAATCAGGATCCCGCACCCATCCTGTAATGACTCGCGAAGCCCGGTGATACTCTTCCGCCGAGGTGGGTTCGGTATCGGGTGGTTGTGCCAGCAATCGCTGCACTTCCTTACGAGTCAATCCGGTGAGGATGGCAATCCTGGAAGTCGTCTGTTTTTTACCTGAGATCCCGAACTCAGCGTTCGCGACCTCCACATAGACCAGCTTGGCAAGTTCGGCGAACGTTCGATGGGAGACATTGTTCCGCAGGAGGATTTTCACTAGCGGGCGTAAAAGCTGCAGGGTGGCATCAGACAGCGCTTGCAAGGGCTTGGGCTGGGCCATATTGGGAATATAGTCCCATATTTTCAGCAAAGCAATGTGTTTAAGGAATGGAAATAGCCTTGTGCTGCGTCGTTGTCGTCGGGTAGGTCGTTACGGCTGAGGCGGCGGAGAAAACTTTTAACCGGCTTGTGGTCTTTTGAAGTGGGACCGCCGTCGGAGTTTCATTCGACAGCGATGAGGTTTTTGATTCGGTCGTACGCGGTGTCAGACAGAATGTGTTTGTGTAGCAAATCTGTCTTGCTGTGATAGGGCCGGCTTTCAATGATCTGTTGGGCCAGCGTTACACTCATGCCAGGCAACGCAACGAGTTGTTCAATCGATGCCCTGTTTAGGTCAATGGGCTTTATGGGACCGGCAGGTGTCTGTAGTGGGGCTCCAATCGTTCCAATGGAATGTCCAGCGGGCCCTGGAGCTGGGGATCAATCTGCGGCCTGATTCTGTCGGCAGCGAGGGCACCTGTGTATAGGTAAGCAAGACTCAGTATCAGGAGGCAGGCGACTGAAAGCCATACGTGCGTGACCCGACATACAAGGCAACGCAGGCGTGGTGATTGAGGCATGGGATCCTTTGTGCGAGAAAGTGGTTCCTATACCGTTAGACGTGATAAAGGGTCCGGCGTTTCCGCTGCCGGAGAGAATATGGAATCGAAGCTTAAACGACAGACACATATGGGAGGATCACAACCTCGTGATTCGGAAAGTGGGGCACGAAGAGGGTGCGGCGCGCTGGGGGGCAGGGGCTGGCAAAATGGTCAGAAGAGGCGATGTTATCCAGCAGTGACTACTTGGACAGAGTTCTCGGCGGACTCAGCTTGTTGGCCCGATGCGCTTCCAAGTCGATCTGCTTGAGGGCACTAAGCTGATCCGTCAACTCCGCGATCCGCTTTTCGCGATCACGAATCTGCCGCTGAAGAATAGGGACGGCGACATCCGGGCTTTTGGCCGGTTCCACGGTTCGCCCTGTGGCCGTCGTACGGGCCGTACGCGGTTGGCCCAGCCAAGTGCGTACCAACCCTTTCATCACCCCCAGTAACGCGTCTTGGGGTTCGTCGGCGGAAGCGGAGGGGGCAGGCCGATGGGCCAGGAACTTAATCCAGCGCGCACTGGTATCCGCGAAGGGGCCGTTCGGTGCGGCGACCAGCGCTTGCTGAAAGGAGGCCGCCGCCGACTCGCCATTCTGGAATAACGCGAGCATCGCCTGGGTGAAATGCACCTGATCGCAGGACTGGTCTTGTGTGCAGGTGCGTAGAAGCGGTTCTTGTTCTCGCTGGATCGTGTGCAAGAGGGCGGTGTCGGACGCATCGGCGTGAAAGACCGGCGACGAAGCCGGAGCCGGAGCCGGAGCTGTCGGCGGGGCTCCGGGCAACATCGTACAGCCCCAGAGCATTCCCATCAGCACGAGCCCATATTCATACCGAAGCCGCATTGCTCACCCCTTGTTGCGTCGAGCGCCCAGTGTCGGCACTGAGACAAGTGTAGCAGATAGCATGAATTTTGCTGGTTCAGAGCAGAGACAATAATCGGGGACATGTTACTTTTCGCAGCTGGTGATGACCGGCAACGAGCGACACATCCAGAAAGAAAACCAGCCTATTCCCGTTCCTCGTGTTTGTGGCGTGCTATTTCGCCATCTCGCCACGAACTGTCATGAATAACGCAAGCTAACAGTTTTTCTTGTAACGGAGACTGAGAGAAGGGTACTATAGTGACGAATGTCTCAGCTATGCCGCTGACCTTTAAGGAAACCGCTCTGAACATTTCAACGAACTCATTGACAATCCCGTCACCCTCGTATTTAAAGGTGTTGTGGTAACGATCCGTTTATGCACTTCCGTCCTCATCTTCGGGCTGCTGCTAAGCACCACCATATTCCCGGCCGTGCAGATCGGGTGGTCTTTCAATATCCTGTGCAGTTCGACCGGCGATACTGGGAGTGGGCAAACCTGCGATTTCAGCGAGGCAGGAGCGGTGGCCGACTCCGAAGACGATTCGCCGCAAGAGACGCCGGACGGCTACGTCGTTTCTCGGGTGCGTGTGTCAGATGGCGAATTAAGCCGCTTGCATGGCTCGATGAACGAGAGTCCTCCGTCCACCCTTCTGGTCTCCCGGCTGATACACCCTCCGGCCGCATTGAGTTAGCGCAGCGACGAAGGTCTGTTTCATCTTCGATCTCGATTAGACAACCTCATCGTGACTCCGAAGGAGGCAGCACATGCTGGCTCGGTTTTTGAATTGTGCCGTATTGGTGACCGTGATAGTAGCGGGGGCAAGTTGGACGTTGTTGCCGTCCTTCGCTCAGGCGAAGGAGCAGACGCCCACGTTCGATCTCGATCACATCATTAACTTGGCGCTGGAACGGAACCCGGCGATCGCAAGCGCCCGGAGTGTGATCGAGCAGAATGAGGGCAGGCGGACAGAAGCCGGCGCCTATCCCAACCCCCTTATCACCGCCCAGTCGGCGGATGCCACGATCCGAGACCCGAGCAACGGTGTGCGTATGATCGAGCGTGGCGTGACGGTGCATCAGACGGTGGAGTGGCCGGGCATGCGGGAGGCTCGTCAGGACGCGGCAGCCGCAGGGCTGGCTGGCGCGACGGTCGGTTTGGAGGAAGCCAGGCTCAATCTCATTGCGGAGGTGAAGGGGCTATTCTACGAGCTGCTGCTGGCAGAGCGGACGGTAGACCTTCTACAGCAGAATTTGGAGATCGTTCAGGAAGTAGCACGCATCGTCAAAGCTCGCGTCCGATCAGGCGAAGGCCCTCAATTCGAAGCTGTAAAGGCGGATGTGGAGGTGCTCAAAGCCAAGCAAGAGATGACGAAGGCCAAGAATGTCGTGCGTGTGAAACTTGTCGGATTGGACACCTTGACGGCGGGGGCGTTGGGGCCTCGATACAAGGTGCAAGGGGATTTCCGGTCGCTCAGGGATCGTCTGGACCCGGAGCAGATGGCGGCGAGGGACCTGTCGCAACATCCTGTTCTTAAGCGTCAGGGAAAACTGGTGGAGCAGGCGGAATTTGCCGTCACCAAGGAGCGGCAAGCTCGCGTGCCGAACGTAACCCTGTTCGGCGGGTATGCCAGGGAGGCAGGCCGCGAAGCGGTGATAGGGGGCCTGACTGTACCGACGCCCCTATGGTATCGGCAGCAAGGGCACATCGCGACGGCACTCGGAACTCAACGAAAAGAAGAGGCAGAGCTGATTCGCTCCAGGAACGACCTCACCCGTGCCATCAACCAACATGCTCGAGAGGCGGAAACGGCGCAAGATCAGATCATCGTCTACGAGGAAGGGCTCTTAAAGCAAGCGCAAGAAGCGCTTCGCATTGCCCAATTGAGTTTCCGGCAGGGCGCCTCCAGCCTTCTGGATGTCCTCGATGCCCAACGGGTTCAACGCCAGATCACCGTGGATTACAATCTGGCACGCTTCGAACTCTCCCTGGCGCTTACGCGGTTTGAACGTGCTTTGGGCGGTCCGCTCTAATAGCGAAAAGGACAAATTCGACGTATGGTCATTTCTTCCGGCCGATGTGCAAATCGATGCGAGAGTCATGTGCGCCTGCGAGGCCGTTTACGTGCAACCTGCAGGGTCTTCTTCGGTATGCTGCTGTTGGCCTCCTCCTCGAGTTGTGACCGTGCGCCGGCGCCGGCTCCTGCTGGGGAGAACGCGACAAAACATTCGGCAGGCGAGGCCCGTCTCGTTCGGCTCCCATCGGATGAAGTCACCCGATCCGGTGTGACGGTGGAGCCGGTCAGACGAACGGCATTTCGTACCTACCGTACCTTTCCCGGCGTCGTAAGGCCGAACGAAAACGCGTTGGCGAATATTACAACCCTCGTGCGTGGGCGGGTGGCCGAGGTGCATGCCGACTTGGGGCAGATGGTCAAAGCCAATCAGCTCTTGGTGGTGCTCCATAGCGGTGATCTCGGACTGGCCCAGTCTGCCTACCTCAAGGCCCGCGCGCGGCGACATGTCGCGGAGCAGGCTTATGAGCGGGCGCAGTTTCTTTATCAAGAGAAAGTCATCGGCCAGGCGGAGGCGCAGCGCCGCGAAGGGGAGATGATCAGTATCCGTGCCGAGGCTCAGGAGGCGCGCGAAGGACTCCGGTTGCTCGGCATGGACGACAAGGAACTTAGAGTCTTGGAGCGGACCCAAACGATCCGCTCGCAGATTCCCATTGTGGCACCCTTTGCCGGACGGGTAATCGTGCGAGATCTCACTAAAGGCGAGCTGGTTGAAACGACACAAAAACTGTTTGTGGTTGCCGATCTCTCGACGGTCTGGGTGGTGGCGAATGTATCGGAAAAAGATGTCTCCTATGTGCAGCGTGCGACCGCCGTTGCGAATCAGCAGGTCGAGGTCTTTGTGACTGCCTATCCCGATGACGTGTTCCAGGGGACCGTTGCGTATGTCGGCGATGTCCTAGACCCTGCGACGAGGACCATGCAGGTGCGCCTCGTCTTGGACAATTCCAAGGGTCACCTGAAGCCGGAAATGTTTGCAACCATCCGTGTCTCGTCCGAACCGGCATCAGATGTCCTGGTCGTTCCCGAAGCAGCAGTTCAGCATGATCGGGATCGCAGTTTCGTGTTTGTGCAGAAGGAACCAGGCGTCTTTGAGGCGCGGACGATCAAAATGGGCGAGAAAAACGGGACCTCCGCCGAGATCCTCGAAGGGTTGCGGGAAGGGGAAGCGGTCGTCAAGGAAGGAGCCTTTACCTTGAAATCCGAGCTGTTGAAGCCCAAAGACTAAGCATGATCGATAAACTTCTTGAGTTTTCTCTTCGCCGCCCCCTACTGATCCTCACATTCGCCGGGCTTCTTACCCTTCTGGGGGGCTATGCCTTCCGCACGATTTCGATTGACGCGTTTCCCGATGTGACGAGCGTGCTCGTGCAAATCGTCACAAAAGCGCCGGGCTTGTCCCCCGAAGAAGTCGAGCGGCTGGTGACGTTTCCCATCGAACAACAAGTCACCGGGATTCCGCATCTGACGGAGCTACGCTCGCTCACCAAAGTGGGGCTGTCGTTGATTACCGTGGTGTTCGACGATCATATGGACATCAACCTTGCCCGCCAACTCGTGCTCGAACGGCTGATCGAAGTGAGGGAGAACTTACCGCCCGGGTCCGAACCGATGATGACCCCGAACAGCACCGGGCTGGGAGAGGTATATCAGTACTATCTGGAAGGCCCTCCGCATGCCGGCCTGGACGCTGTCGCAGCGGAACACGAATTGATCGAGCAGCGAACCGCGGTGGACTGGGTTATCCGGCCGTTGCTCAAGGGCGTCCCCGGAGTCATCGAAGTCAACTCGCAAGGAGGGTATGTCAAACAGTATCAGGTGCTCGTCGAGCCGGAGCTCTTGCGCAAATACGCTCTCTCACTGGCGGAGGTATTTGCCGCTGTGGCGAACAACAATGCGAATGCCGCAGGCAACGTGCTGGAGACACATGCAGAAAAGTACATTGTTCGCGGCGTGGGGATGATCCGGAAACTGAGCGACATCGAAGACATCGTCGTCAAGGAAGCGGGCGGCACTCCCGTGCACATCCACGACGTCGCCCAGGTCCAGATCGGCCATGCCATTCGCCATGGCGCTGTCGTCTTGAACGGTGAGCGCGAGGTGGCGGCAGGGATCGTGCTCATGCTGCGCGGCGCAAACGCCCGCGACGTCGTAGAAGGGATCAAGGTCAAACTTGCCGAGATACGGGACAAGGGGCTGCTGCCGGCAGGATGGCGGATCGTTCCCTTTTACGATCGTATTGAATTGATCTCCGCCGCTTTGACGACCGTCTATAAGGCGCTGGGGGAGGGTATTCTCCTGGTGGTGGTCGTGCTGTTCTTGTTTCTGGGCGATACCAGGAGCGCCTTGATCGTAGCGGCGACGCTCGTCCTGACGCCGCTCGTGACGTTCTTCGTGATGGATCGATTCGATCTCACAGCCAATCTGATGTCCTTGGGCGGTCTGGCCATCGCCATCGGCATGATGGTCGACGCCTCTGTGGTGCTGGTGGAAAACATCCACCGGCATCTGTCGGATACCCGTCATCAGGGCCTGCCTCGACAGGCCCTCATCCTCAATGCCGCTCGGGAGGTCGCCCGTCCCGTGGTCTTCGGCATTATCATCATCATCATCGTCTTTATGCCCATCCTTTCTTTCCAAGGCATGGAAGGCAAAATGTTCAAGCCGATGGCCTATACCATCATGATTGCCTTGATGGTGTCACTCATTTTGTCGATCACCCTGTCGCCGGTTTTGTGTTTACTGACTTTGAAGGCAGGGCACGCCGACGCCGAGCCCTGGGTACTTCGATGGGCCAAGCGTCTCTATCTTCCTATGCTGCGCTGGGCGTTAGGGCACCGGACGGTGGTACTGACAACAACCGGACTCACGCTGGCGGGAAGTATTGCGCTCTTTCCATTTTTGGGGTCGGAGTTTGTCCCGATTCTGAATGAAGGCACGATGGCTCCCCTCACGATCCGCTTGCCGAGCATTTCGTTGGAACAATCGATCAAGATCGAACGGGAGGTGCAGAAAGCGGTGCTGGAATTTCCCGAAGTGCAGATGATGGTGTCTAAGATCGGGCGCACGGAATTGGCGAACGACCCGCAAGAGCCGAACGAAAGCGATTCCGTCGCCGTGTTGCATCCGATTGAGACCTGGACAACGGCCTCCACCATGGAGGGGTTGAAAGAGCGAGTCCGCGAGCGGCTGGCCCTGGTGCCAGGCGCCAACTTTCTCCTCAGCCAGCCGATCCAGCAACGGGTGGACGAATTGATTTCGGGGGTGCGAGCAGAGGTGACCGTCAAACTGTTTGGGCCAGACCTGGAGGAGCTGCGTCAGACGGGGGATAAGATTGCCGGCGTCCTCGGCACGATTCGAGGCGTCAAAGATTTAAAAGTAGAGCAGCTCTTCGGCCAGCCCTACATCACGATCGATATCGATCGAGGCAAGATCGCCCGGCACGGCATCAACGTCTCGGATGTGCGCGAGGTCATCGCAACCGCGATCGGAGGAGAAACCGCGACCAGGGTGTATGAAGAGAATCGACGGTTTAATTTGGTCGTGCGGTTTCCGGAACAGTATCGGAACAGCATCGAGACGATCGGGAACATTAGATTGACGGACGGCAGCGGGGCCTTCATTCCTCTCAGCGATCTCGGCACCATCCGGATGCACGAGGGACCAGGGCGTATCAACCGCGATCAACTCCAGCGGTATCTGCCGGTCAGCTTCAATACCCACGGACGGGACATCGGAAGCATTGTGGCTGAGGCGCAGCAGCGGATGGCCAAAGAGGTCCGGCTCCCAGAGGGGTACCATGTCGTCTGGGGCGGATCGTTCGAAAATATGGAGCGGGCACTGGGCCGTATCAAGATCATTGTCCCGATCACCATTGTCGTGATCTTCTTGCTCCTGCTTTCATCGTTCTCCTCGATGAAGCAGGCGGCGCTGATCATTCTCAATCTCCCGTTTGCCCTCATCGGCGGGATTGTCGCCTTATGGGTGACGGGGGAATACCTGAGCGTGCCGGCCTCGGTCGGATTCATCAATCTCTTCGGCGTGGCCGTGTTGAACGGCATCGTGTTGGTGTCCTATATGAATTCGCTGCGTCGGCAGGAGGGAATGGGGATTGAGCAGGCGGTGATGTCCGGCTGCGTGATGCGTCTGCGGCCTGTCTTGATGACGGCGCTGGTCGCGTTACTGGGATTGGTGCCGCTTGCCTTTGCCAATGGAATCGGATCGGAAGTGCAGCGGCCCCTGGCCGTCGTGGTGATCGGCGGACTGGTCAGTTCGACATTCTTAACGCTTATTGTGTTGCCGGTGCTCTACAAGTGGATCGAAGAGCGAACTGCTGTCACGAGCCCTCCAGCGGGCATCACAGGCCGAAATTGATCAAAGGGACGAAACGGTGTGAATAGTTCTGTCATCTCACCCTTCATATCTCACCTGCAATGATCTTCGCAGGTTAGTGGACTTTCTCAACATCCTACTCGTCATCGAAACCTGTGGTCTGAGGTGGTCCCGCCGAGGTGGGTGATAATGAGTTTTGCGTCGGCGACGGGATCTGTCGTGAAGGGAGCTGTGTGCTGACGGGTTACCGGGGTACTCAATCGTTCGGCCGCTTGGCGGATAGGAAGAGGGAAGGACGCGTTTTGCTGAATTTGCCGGAGATATGCCATCGCATCCCCGCGCCATAGTGGCATTGAGAGCCGCGCGAGCCACACGTCAGTGGCAAGGGCCACGGCGCGGCGCGCACAGACTCTCGCCTTTCCGTCGTTGCCGTCTTGCTGTGCGGCTTGGGCTGCCGCCAGTTCCTGTTCAATCAATGTTGCTGGAGTCATGGTGAGGTTCTTTAGCCCGCATTATTCATGACGGTTCGTGGCGAAATCGCGTAGTCGCCACGCGAGACAAGCGCGCGGAGCCCGCCTGCCTGGACGCCGGGCCACCGCGTCCAGGCTTGTCGCAGCGGCGAATCCTCGATTGGAGCAGAAGCGTTCATGAATAATGCGGTTAGATGGCTGAGTCCTTGATGCGTCGGGAAAAGAAGTCCGCTATTCGAGACCGCGAATAAGATCAACAGTGTCCATCTCTGATTTGCGAGTGTGGAGACGGCCCATTTTCTTCAGCGTATCGAGAGTCGCAGCGGAATCGTCATTCTCGCGACCGATGGGAAACAACGCATCGAGCAGGCTTTCTCTCTTCAGACGCCGGTAGTCGTCATAGTGGGAAGGACTGGGCCGGGCAAATGAGGAAAAAGTAAGGGTAGGGATTCCAGCAGGGCACACAGGACGAGCCTACTCCCACTCACACATTACGCGTGGGTTCGGTATCTCTGATTTCCACATGCCACCCATGCGCCGAATATTGCGCCCATGATAATGCTCAACGCGTCCAGGATATGTCTGTACCAGCCATCCGGACCGAATTTTAGATCAGCATTCCCGGCTTGAAACCATACGAAACCCAAGAAGCCCAGGGCGGCAACGGATACAAGAGCGGCCGCAATAGTCGCCACCCGTTGATGGTAGCGTGGTACAAGGTAGACAATCATCCCCACAAGGGCGGCAGCGGCAACAAGCCGAGTGACAAGAATAATATATGTGCCACTAATTGGCATCCCGTTCATATCCGGCGCATCCCAGAACTCCTCGACCACTTCAAATCCGTGGACAAAGCCAAAAGCGGTTCCGATAGAATAGTTCGCTCCGAACCAAGCCGCGAGCCCCGCCGGAACCGCGATAGCCCATCGGATTATCGTTACTGCTAGTTTATTGTTCATAGATTAACGCGGCCATCAGAATTACTCATGGGCTTTTATCACGGAGGTGACGCTAGCTTGAGACTACCCAACCGTCTATCATATAGCTGGTACAAACCGAGAACGCAATCAGAACCATGCACCTCGAAGGGTTAACCACCAGATTGAGGGGGAAATGAAAAGTCATCGCACTGATCTCAAGAATATCGCTCGTCGCGCCATGGTCGAACGCGGCCTCTTGCCGGATTTTTCTGCCGCGGCGATGGCCGAGCTTGCCCATGTGCAGATGGCTGCTACTGACGGGCACTCGGACAGGCGTGACCTAACCGGTCTGCTCTGGGCCTCAATCGATAACGACGACTCCCGAGATCTAGACCAACTCACCGTGGCCGAACCACATGCTGATCGGTCTGTCACAATCCTGGTCGCGATTGCCGACGTGGACGAGCTGGTCATAAAGGAATCAGCCCTGGATGTTCACGCCAAGCACAATACGACGTCGGTCTATACGTCGGGCGGCATATTCCCCATGCTGCCGGAAAAGCTGTCGACCGATCTGACGTCTCTCGGTGAAGGGCAAGACCGCCTCGCGATCGTCGTGGAGATGGTGATTGCGGAGGACGGGGTGGTCCTCAGTTCGACCCTCTTTCGAGCTCTGGTCTGCAACCATGCGAAGCTTGCTTATAACAGCGTCGCCGCCTGGCTCGCAGGGGAGGTTCCTGCGCCTGAGCGGGTCAAGGCCGTCTCAGGCCTCGATGCGCAACTCCGTCTGCAAGACCAGGTTGCCCAGCGGCTTAAGGCACGAAGACACCAGCAGGGAGCGCTCAGTCTTGAAACGATTGAGCCACGAGCCGTGTTCGAGGGTGAGGTGCTGACCGATCTCAGGGTCGAACAGAAGAATCGCGCCAAGGAACTGATTGAAGATTTTATGATTGCAGCGAATCAGGCAACGGCATCGTTCCTCAAGGGAAAGAGCATGCCCTCCTTCCGCCGTATCCTGCGCTCTCCCGAACGCTGGCAGCGGATTATCGAGGTCGCCGCACGCTGGGGCGAGCACTTGCCCTCGGAGCCGGACGCAGGTGCGCTCGAATCGTTCCTTATCGTCCGTCGGAAGGCTGATCCCCTGAGATTTCCCGATCTTTCCCTGGCCATCGTGAAGCTCATTGGCAGAGGCGAGTATGTTCTGGATCAGTCGAAGGATGGCTCTCCTGAACATTTTGGGCTTGCTGTGAAGGGCTACACCCATTCCACGGCTCCCAACCGACGCTTTCCCGATCTAATTACTCAGCGGCTGGTCAAAGCGGCGCTGGCCGGTGCATCAACGCCGTACCATCCGGAAGAACTGAAGTATCTGGCCGGCCACTGTACCGAGAAAGAGGACGACGCGGAAAAAGTCGAGCGGCGGCTCCGCAAATCCGCTGCCGCTTTATTGCTCGAATCGCGGATTAGGCAGCGTTTCGACGCCATCGTAACGGGCGCGTCGGACAGAGGTACGTGGGTCCGGCTCCTTGAGCCGCCGGTCGAAGGGAGAATGGTGACGGGCGAGCGTGGCCTCGACGTTGGAGACAAGGTGCGAGTAGAGCTGATAAGCACGGATGTCGAACGAGGGTATATCGACTTCGTCAGAGTCGGATTGTGAGGGAGGCGCCGTCCTCTGGTTTGTCTGGTTCAACCAAATAAACGAGACAAACCAAATAAACCAGCCGGTCTTTTCGCTTCACACGCTTGCTATCAGCGCATGTCCTTCTGCTCGCTTGTCCGGTGTCTCCAAGCTGGTGGGGCCGAGTGTGCCGTTGCGGTAGTCAGACAAGAGAATCCTCGCTGCTTTGTCTCGGTCTATCCCTCCACCGCTCCTAGTCAGTAGGCAGCCGCGCTTTTTGCCGATGGCGTCGATCACGCCCGTACTCGTTAGCCCTTCCGCAGCGAAACCGTAGCGGGCCGTGAGCCTGGCTGGATAGCGCGCAAGCAGGATAGCAGCGAGAAATTCTGCGACCGCTTCGTCATCAACCACTTTGTGCCCAACGGCGTTGACCGTGGCGAGCAGGAGGCCCACGTGAGGGTCCTCGATGGTTCCCCACAACAGTCCTGGTGAGTCGGTGATGGCCATGCGGTCGTTTAGTTTGTGACGTTGTTGGACTTTAGTCACAGCCGGTTCGTCACCCACGCGAGCGACGCGACGCTTGAGAAGCATGTTCATCAGGGTTGATTTGCCGACGTTGGGCACTCCCATGATCAGCATACGTAGCGGCTTCGCGCTGCTGTTGCGATGTGGGGCGAGCGGCTGACAGAACTGGGGCAGCTTGGCGGCATCACCCGCATGATGACAAGAAAGGGCGACAGCGCTGACGCCCGGTTGTCGGTTATACAGGTCAAGCCAAGCCTGAGTGACGACGGCGTCGGCGAGATCAGCTTTGTTGAGGACTTTCAGGCTCGGACGCTGGCGGGTCAGGCGCAGCTCCTCAATAAGCGGGTTGCAGCTGGCGTTCGGGATGCGGGCATCCAGCACTTCGACGACGACATCGATCACCTCCATTGTCTTGGCCGCTTCTTTGCGCGCCGTATTCATGTGACCAGGGAACCACTGGATGGACATGGGGGGAAAGACTTTCCAATAAAAAAGAACTGTACTTTACCAGGATGCTGAAAAAGTCTGCCAGACCGTCTTGCTCATTTGGTCTGTTCGGTCTTTCTGATCCATCTGGTTAGTTTCGTTCAACCAAACAAACGAGACAGACCGAACAGACCAGACAGACCGGGCTTGCTCCAGACGTGCTAGTCTCGGATTGGCCCGATCGGTCTAGCTGAGTTGGGCCAATTCGGCGGTCAGTTCAAGCGGTTCCAACAGGGCTCCGACTTCTTCGGACTCCGTCTCAATCTCAAACCGCTCTCTCCTGATCTCGTTGCCGGTTCTACTTCGATAGACCAGCTCATCCGTGTCGAGATCATATTCCGGAATCTCGGCGCTCTCCCATCGCTGCACGAAGTAGTGGGCATAGAGGGTATAGAGGCCGTGGTCCTTGCGGTTGTGCCGTAGAACATACTCCGGCATGGTCTGGACATCCAGGTCGGCATGGTAATGCTGGAGCCAAAGGTAATCTCCGAGGATCACCAACTTGATCAACGGGGAATCTGAGTAGAACTTGAGTTTAATGACCTTCCCCATGGCCTTCAGTCGCTTGAGGAGCTGAATACTTTGCCGAACTTCTTCCCGAAATTTTTCCAGAGTGAACTCGGGATGGTTGATCGCTAGTATGCGCGCGCTCGCTTCCTTGCTACAGGGATTTACCAGCATGATTCTGGCCCCCAGGCACTTGTCGAGGACCGACGACAGACCCCCCACTTGATCTACAAAGGTGCTGTGGCCGCTTGACCCGATGACCGAGATAGTTCGGCCTGTGCTCTGCTCTTCCTTGAGTTGCTTAATGCGCCGTTGTGCCCCCCGCGTGCGGCGCGGGAAGAACGAGACGAGGCCGGCGCCGGTCGCCACCCTGGCGAGAGCCCGGTCCCGAATGCTGCGATGGAAGTAGTTGAGGCAGACGATCAGGAGGACCGCCACCGTCATTTCCACGGCGATGAGCGAGAGCCTGTCCTGTTCGACTCGAGACCAGAGCGACAAAAACTGTTTGGCGCCTGCCGGGAGCAAGAGCGCAATGCCCGCACTCAGGGCGACGACGATAATGTGATAGAGACTCCCTGCGGTGTCGCGGAAGAAGGCTCGGACTGTTGACCATATTTCTTGAAACAAGAATGCACCTCTTTAAGTGATAAAAGACGACCCCACGGCGATGTCGGGCTAGCAATGCGAGCGATGGATTGGTACGCCTTAGGCGGAGTGCTCGGCAGATGCAGAACGGCTGCGTGCGGACAAAAAAAGATCGCGTTAGACTTCGTGTTTCCAGGAGGACTGCAGCCTCCGAGCACGGAAGGTCTTACGCGATCACGTTGGCACCCTACCACGAACGTAGCAGCCACGCAAGGACTGTTTCGAAGCTGCTTGCTCTAACTTTTTTGGTTTGTCTCGTGTACTTGGTTAACCGGACTAACCGGATAAACCAAATGAACCAAACAAACCAAACAAACCAAAAGAACCGGTCTGCTCGTTACCGCAGATGTTCTCGGCCGTGAGGAGTGGTCAGATCTTGGTCGGGGCCAAGGGGGACGATGCGCGTCGGATTAATGTCGTCGTGGGTGATGTAATAGTGCCGCTTGATGTGGTCGAAGTTTACGGTATCGGCGATGCCGTCGGTCTGATAGAGGTCTTTGAGGTAACCGAAGAGGTTGGGGTAGTCGATGATCCTCCTAAGATTGCATTTGAAATGGCCGTGGTAGACGGCGTCGAAGCGTACGAGGGTAACGAACAAGCGCCAATCGGTTTCGACAAATTGTGAGCCAAAGAGATAACGTTGGCGCGCCAGCCGGGCCTCGAGTTGATCGAGGGCCTCGAAAAGGCGAAATACGGCTCGTTCATAGGCCTGCTGCGATGTCGCGAATCCCGCGCGATAGACCCCGTCGTTCACATTCTCGTAGATGAAGGTATTGAGGTCGTCGATCTCCTTCCTGATTCCTTCCTGATACAGATCGATCCTGCTCTCGGTAAAGCGATTGAATTCGCCGTTGAACATGCGCATGAGATCGTCGTCGGAATTGGTGACGATGCGTTTCGTCACCGTGTCCCACAACGCAGGGACGGTGAACCGCCCCCGATAGTTCGGATCGGTGGCCTTGTAGGCCTGGCTGAGGAACTGGAATCCATTGATGGGATCGAGTGAATGGCCCGGCCCTTCGCGGAAGGCCCAGCCTCGCTCGTCGCGGATCGGGTCTACGACCGTCATGCCGATCACGTCTTCCAGTTTTTTGAGTTTCCGCACGATGATCGTCCGATGCGCCCAGGGGCAGGCCCAGGAGACGTAGAGATGGTAGCGACCGCTCGCTGCCTGGTAGCCTGAGTTACCGTTCGCGGTCACCCAGCCCTGAAAGGCATCCGGCTGTCTGATGAAGGCACCCTTGAGGTTTTGCTCATCTGGAAATTGTGCCTGGATGGTCATCGTCTGGCTCCTGCGTTTCTCTACCGTACCATAATGCGAAGCGATAAGGGGGAGAGGGGAGAGGCCAGGTGCCCTTCTTGCTCGCAGAGCAGGGGAGGGGATGGAGCCTGATGATCTTCTCTGCTCGCGCAACGCGCGGCCTCAGAAGGTGAGGCGCAAGGGTGCGAAGAGTTTTCTTTGCTCCCGGAGCGCGCGCCCTAAGAAGGGCCTCGCTCGACGGCCGCAGTTGAAAGCTCCTCGCACCCTTGCTTGATTGGGTGATGAACTGAGGGACTGACGCTGATGCGCGTCGGTGCGGATTGACTGAGACAATTCTGAAAAGTAAAATGTTCGAATATTCTCCACCGGAGAACTGATGGTAATCAGGCAAGAGGATATCCGGAAGGGGAGGTAGGCGGCAGTGTCCATTCAGTTGGTTCAAACTAAGGAGGTTGCGATGAATGTGGTGGGACGTATCGGGTTCATGGGATTAGGGATCGCGTTGGCGGGCTGTCTCAGCGTGGGGCCAGTATTCGCAGGGGATAAACCAGCGGCAGCACCAGTAGCGGACGGGTCGAAGGTGGTGATTACGTCTCCCAAGGACGGGGACAAGGTCAGTGACACCTTCGAGGTGAAGTACGAATTGACCAAGGGTTCCGTAGGTACGCATGTCCATGCGTATGTGGATGATCAGTACCAGAAGGGCTTCTCTGGAACGCTGAAGGGCTTGAGCAAGGGGACGCACAAGGTCACTGTGACCGGCGCCACAAAGGACCACGATCCTGTTACGGCTAGCCATAGCATCACCGTCGACGTGCAATAGGGCTACGCCCAGCCATCTTCAAGGCCACCAGGGCTTCTTGTGAAAGGGGCCCTGGTGCGCTGGGTTTCATAAACCGGTTCCAGCCCTTCTCCTGGACTACCTTATGTAATTTCCTGGTAGCCTGTTTTTATTTGGTGACCATCCATTCTGCAGAGAATTACGGCATCGGTTTTGAGGGTGGGTGCGGATTGACCTGTGGGCCTGATCGAATTTCACTCGATGGTGAGCTTCCGATCTTCAACATTCGCGAAAGCAACGGAATCGCTGTCCCCTGCATCAAGACGGACGTCAGCGCGATAAAGAACACCATATGGAAGATCATGTCTGCCTTTTCAATCCCGGCCACTAAGGGAAACGTGGCCAAGATGATCGGCACGGCCCCACGGAGCCCTGCCCAAGCCACAATCGTCTGCTCTCGAAGGGACATCGGTGAAAAAGCGAGCGCCGCGTGGACGCTCGCAGGGCGGGCGATGAAGATCAGGAAAAGGGAAACCAGGATCCCCACCCCGGCAATTGGCACAAGCCTTGCCGGAAATACTTGTAGTCCCAGCGCCAAAAACATGGTGACCTGCATCAGCCAGGCCAGCCCATCGTGAAAATGCAAGACACTCTGCTGGTGAGTAAACGGCTTTCGCTGCATGACGAGCCCTGCCAGGTATACGGCAAGAAAGCCACTTCCGTCCAAGTAGTCGGTCAGGCCGTAGGTCAGCAGCGCCAGCGCCACCGACAGCACCGGATAAATGCCTTCCAATTCCAAGTCGAGCGCATTGAACGACCGTCGCATGATCTCGCCCATCGCAATGCCAATCGCCGTTCCCACGCCCATTTGCATCACAAAGAATACGACAAGCTCCCCAAAAGAGGTCGAGGGTTCCGTCAACAGTCGAATCAGCGCGATCGTCAGCACGACGGCCATCGGATCGTTGCTGCCTGATTCAAATTCGAGCAATTGGACCAATCGTCGGGGGATCTTGGTTCTCCGCGCTCGTAGCACCATGAAGACGGCCGCAGCATCGGTGGATGATACAATTGCGCCGAGCAAGAGGCCCTCCAGGAATGTGAATCCCTGGACCCAGGCGACAAACATCCCGATGAGCAGCGCAGTGATCAGAACCCCGATGGTCGAGAGCGATAGCCCCTGCCACACGATAGGGCGCACCGCCGTCCACTCCGTGTCCAATCCACCAGAAAATAGAATCAAGACGAGCGCAGTGATACCCAGCGACCGCACCAGAGACGGATTGTCGAAAGTGATGCCGCCAAGACCGTCGGACCCCGCCAACATACCGATGGCGAGGAACAGGACCAGTGAGGGGATGCCAAACCGATTCGAGAGCTTGATCGTCAAAATGCTCAGAATGATGAGGGTGGAAAAAACGATGAAGATCACGCCAATGGACGTCGGCATCGTGCTTTGTCTTTCGAGGTTGTTCGACGAGACCCGATGCGGTCTATAGCACAGACGACCGGATCACGCTAGCCACAAGATGAGAAAAAGAGTGGTTACCTGGGCAGATAGAGAGGCTGGGAGAGGAAAGGCGGTGTTCTTGCGATAGGTGCAGTCACTGTCACGGGATGTTCTCAGAGGGGTCCTCTGTATCGCTAAACTGATTCTTTGGTCAACTACTCAAGGACTTTCGCTACGCCATCGAGACTCGCAACTCCGGACTGGTTGGTTCTGAGTATCAGAGGGTGTTTGAAAGCCATGCCATCACTCGCTGACCAGTACACAAGAATGCAAGGGTTCATTGCGATATTCACGGTGCTGCAACTCCTCACGCCGTTGAAGATGTCCTATGAAGCCGCGAAGAAGCGGGCGAGCCGTATACCACGATCATGGAAGAGTTACTGAAGGGTGCCAAGTGACGGTGCAGTTGGTGTGACAGGCTGTCAGCAAAGGCCGTCACGCGTATGTGCTGGTCAATATTCGCTGGATGAGAATGCGCCATTGCCCGTGCAGGAATTCTCAGCGGTGCTTCGCGCCTAACGGATGTTTTCGCTCAGTGAACCCCGCTTTCAGACTCTGAAGACGTAGGGATGATGGATTGGTCGGGGTCAGATGACTTGGAAGGGGTCACGGGTGTTAGCGGCAACCAATTCACCGCAGGCAGTACAGTGATAGTTGTCGGTCAAATAATCGTCGTTGTTGTGTTCCAACTCCAGGTGCAGATGCCTACAAGGTGGATTGTCCCCTTCTGCCCACTTCTCGCGTAACGCAGCAGCTTGTGCCTTGGTCATGATACCCACCCCCATTGTTCGATACCGACGTCTAACCCATTATCATCTAACAAATTGGCCAACGAGATCAACTAGAGATTGTGCTGCCCCCTCCTTAATTTCTGAGCAGTTTGTCAAATAAGGGTAAGGTGGGCAGTCTGGTCGTCCTCCTGCTCGCAGAACGCGCACGCTCAGAAGGTGCTCGTTCGACGCGCGAATGTGCGGATTGACTGGGACAATCCTGAGAAGTAGATTGCCAGATATTCTCCACTGGAGAGCAATGGGAAATCAAACAAGCAAATACCCCACAGGCGATGGTAAGATGCAGTGTCCATTCAGCTGGTTCAACTAAGGAGGTCGCGATGCAGATGATGGGACGTATCGGGTTCATGGGATTAGGGATTGTGTTAGCGAGCTGTCTCAGCGGGGCACCAGTCTTCGCAGCGGATAAACCAGCTAAGCCACTGATAGAGGACGGGTCGAAGGTGATGATTACGTCTCCCAAGGACGGGGATGAGGTCGACGACAGCTTTGAGTTGAAGTATGAGTTGACCAAAGGCTCCCAAGCCACACATGTCCATGTGTACCTGGACGGTCAATATCAGAAGGGTTTTTCCGGGACGTTCAAGGGCCTGAGCAAGGGAGATCACAAGATCACCGTGACTGGCGCCACGAAGGACCACGATCTTGTCACGGCCACCCATACCATTATCGTCGAAGTGGAATAGGGTTGCGCTCAGTCATCTTCAAGGCCACCAGGGCCTCGAGTGAAAGAGGCCCCGGTGCGCTTGGCTTCACAAACCGTTTTCACCCTTCGCAAGTAGTTGCCATGTTCAAACAGGAAAGTATTCCCCCCGGCAGCGCTAGCAGAAGATGAGGATGGAGTCTGACGGTCTTCTGTGCTCGCGCAACGCGCGGCCTCCGAAGGCCCTCGTTGTGCGCGCGCAGTGGAAGCTCGATCAGGCCCCTTTCAATTGAGTTCCAGTATTTCAACACTTAAACCGATACGTATTGAGATTAAATAAGGGAGCACTATTTTGGAGTTTCAGGAGCCAGGGAAGATGAGCGCGGAGATAGATTTTTCGGGCGTATCTCTTGAGGTTCGGCTAGAGTCAAGCCAGGCTTACGAGTAAGAGACGAGATGACA